>Ga0075520_1001926_pt1 | contig 10193 bp, 10 predicted proteins | sample NGEPerB_FD_75100 | JGI IMG/M metagenome (GOLD analysis project Ga0075520, IMG submission 75100) | Arctic peat soil microbial communities from the Barrow Environmental Observatory site, Barrow, Alaska, USA - NGEE PermafrostAB12-B | ecosystem: Environmental > Terrestrial > Soil > Wetlands > Peat ...
CGCCGCGTCTTTTTGCTGTAACGCTCGAATCCATTCATCATCGCCAGTGTCCTCTGCTTCATCTGCCGACACTGTAGCTGCATTCGCGGTGGAAAGGGAGAGCTTAATCAGAGTCTCCCTAAGTGAGACCCAATCGCGTCGAAGGCAGGCATCGAACACTTCTTTGTCTTGAGTTTCGAAGCCGATGCGTATTACTCCGTCTTCGATGCACTCACGTTCCCACTCACCACCCACGCCCAATTTTATGTAATTCCAGTTGTCAATGGCGATGTCGCCTATTTGTCTGCGGGTCGTTGCTTCCATGGATTCCCTTTCACAAAGATCTATTGCTCCTGGTCACTTTGTGATTCTCTCCAGCACTGCACCCGCAATCAGCGGCAGTCCTACCGTGGCATCCAGCAAAACCTCGGCGAAGCGCCCGCCTTCTTCCGGAGGAACGAACTTACCCCACGACACGGCTTCGCTGTAAGTGCAGCCCGACAAACCGCCCCAGTTCACCGGCTCCGGGCAGATGCGCACGCCATAGTGGAAGCGCTTCAATGGCAGGTCTTCGCCGCCGCGACGATGGCGCAATTCTATGAATGGCCCAAATTGTTGCGCCCAATTTCTGGGCACACCGCCGCCGATGGTGAAAATCCCCAGACGCTCCTGCTGCAGCAGTGTCTCGGCGTAATGTTCCAGGTCTTCGAACGGATCGAAGCGCAGCGGCGGAAGGTTGTTCTTGCGGCGCATGCGGTTGTGCAGGGCAACGTCGAGGCCGATCTCCGAATCGCTGAACGCGGGCACAAATACCGGCACATTTTTTTCGTAGGCCGACTTCAGGATGCCGCGATCTTGCACGTGCTCGCTCAGGTAGCGGCCGATTTCACGATTCAATTTGTACGAGCAGAGCACCTCGTTGTGGTCCCAGTTTTTCAGAATGCGCGCGACAATCGTCTCGACGAAGTCGAGGTTGGTTTCCGGCTCCAGCGTGTCGTACACGCGGTTGTAGCCGGCTTCATAAAGCTCGGTGTCGTCCATCTTCGGGTCGTAGCGGAAGTGCGATCGCCCGGCAGCCTCAACCAGGCCGTGCGCCATCAGCGCTCCCGTGGAGACGATGGCCTTTACCACTCCGTGATCGATCAGGTCGGTGACGATCAAACCTTGTTTCGCAACAGTCATCGCACCGGCTAGCGTCATCACGACGAAGCAGTCCTTGTCGCGAGCCATGGCTTCCAGAACTTCAGCGCCCTGCCCCACCTGCCGCCCGGTAAATGCGGTGTTGCCCATGGCGCGGACAAGGTCATCCACCGTGTGGATCTTCGAGAGATCGAGCGGCTCCAGCGGAATCAGCTTGTCGGAAATGGGATCGTGGAGTTTGCGCTCAATGCCTTCGCCGTGCGTCTCGTGATGTTCGTCGGCCAAGCTTCACCTCGATAAACCAGCGCTGTCGTCCGACCAAGGTCGCCGTGGCGACCGCGCGGAGGGACCCGTGCGGTTCAAGCAACAGCAGGTTCATCCACTCGCGGCGTGAGGCCGCGCAGTCGGAATGACATCAGGAAAGTGTCGAATAATCGAAGCTACAGGCTGAATGCGGCCTCCGTCAATGCGCGGGCGCGCGCAAGGAGAGTTGTCATGGTGGATTAACAATTGATTCAGCGCACAAACCCTCGGAGCGCGGGATGCTATTCTTGAAATGCATTTCGCACGGGAGCTAAGTGTTGGCGGAACGAAACTTTCAGATTGGCATCGTGCAGATGTCGTGCACGCCGAAGCCTGAACAGAATCTGGAGCGCGCCATTGTGCACATTCACGATGCCGCCGCCAAAGGCGCCGAAGTTGTTTGCCTGCCCGAGCTGTTTCAGACGCAGTATTTCTGCCAGCGCGAGGACATCGCTCTCTTTGACTTGGCGGAGCCCATCCCTGGTCCCACGACGGCTCGCCTCGGCGATCTCGCTCGTGAGCTGAAGATTACGATCGTTGCGTCCCTGTTCGAGCGGCGCGCTCCCGGCATCTATCACAACACCGCGGCCGTTCTCGGCACGGATGGCAAGCTGGCCGGCATTTACCGCAAGATGCACATTCCCGACGACCCCCTGTACTACGAAAAGTATTACTTCACGCAAGGCGATCTGGGTTTCAAGGCCTTCGAAACTGGCTTTGGCAAAATCGGGACGCTGGTCTGCTGGGACCAATGGTATCCCGAGGCAGCACGCTTGACCGCGCTTCAGGGCGCGAACGTGCTCTTCTATCCCACCGCGATCGGGTGGCATCCGGACGAGAAGGCGCAGTACGGGGACGCACAATACGACGCGTGGAAGACGATACAGCGCGCGCACGCTATCGCTAATGGCGTTTATGTCGCCGTGCCCAATCGCGTCGGCTTTGAGACGGGCAATATTCGCGGCAAGGTTGCGCCGGGCAAGGGCCTTGAGTTCTGGGGCGGATCGTTCATCGCCGATCCCTTTGGACAGCTAATTGCGGAGGCCTCCCACGACAAAGAAGAGGTGCTGATCGCGGCGGTGGACCTGCAGCGGATCGAGGACGTTCGCCGCAACTGGCCCTTCTGGCGCGATCGCCGCGTGGATGCGTACGGCCCGATTACGCAGAGATTTCTGGTATAGCCTTTCGAATGCCCAAGCCTCGGAAATTTTCGCAAACCCCCGCCGCTCTCGGCTACCGCATGCCCGCCGAGTGGGAGGCCCACGAGGCGACGTGGATCGCGTGGCCGCACAATCGAACCGACTGGCCGGGCAGGTTTGAGCCTATCCCGTGGGTGTACGCGGAAATCGTTCGGCAACTGGCGCGGGTGGAGCGCGTCAACGTTCTGGTCGAGGACGTGGAGGCGGAAGCCAGGGTCCGCGAGCTGCTGATTCGCGCGCACGTTCTGCCGCAAAGATTCGCGACGCCAGGCAAACCTGCCGGTGCAATTCGCTTTCACCACATTCCTACCAATCGCGGTTGGACGCGCGACTCGGGCCCCATCTTTCTGCGGCGCGATTCCCGCGCGACGAGAGACTTCCCTGCTGTGGCGGCCACCGCATGGCGCTTCAACGCCTGGGCCAAGTACAACGATTGGAAGCTCGATGCGACCATCGCGGGTGAAATCACCAATCGCCTGCGCGTGCCGGCATGGGAGCCGCAAGTCAAAGTGAACGGGCACCCGCGCCAGGTGGTCTTGGAGGGCGGAAGTATCGACGTCAATGGATGCGGAACGCTCATCACCACCGAAGAGTGCCTGCTGAGCGAAGTGCAACAGCGCAATCCGGGCGTGACGCGGGAGGAACTGGAAGAGATTTTCGCCGACTACCTGGGGGTGGAGAAAGTGATCTGGCTGGACCGCGGCATCGCCGGCGACGACACCCATGGCCACGTTGACGACATCACTCGCTTCGTCACGCCAACGACGGTGGTGACGGCCTATGAGCCTGACCCTGCCGATCCCAACCACGAGCCCTTGAGCGATAACTTCCGCTGGCTGAAAAAGAGCACAGACCAGTCGGGCCACCTGCTGCGTGTGGTGAAGCTCCCAATGCCAGCTCCGGTGTATTTTCGCGGACGGCGCTTGCCTGCCAGCTATGCCAATTTCTACATCGCCAACCAGCTGGTGCTCGCGCCCATATTCAGCGACCCCAACGATCGGGTCGCGCTCAATACCCTCGCCGCCGTATTTCCCGATCGCGAGATTGTCGGAATTTATTGCCGGGACTTGATCTGGGGACTGGGAGCTGTGCACTGTATGACGCAGCAGCAACCGGCGTAGCAGTCGCCAGTTGTCAGTGATGCGTGCGGCCAGGAGTCGAGAGAGCCTATCGCGGCACTCTCTTTTTCGCCGTAAGCGTGAAGATAAAGTAGCCCCCTGCAGCCACCCCGGCGTATAGAAACGCGTTGGCAAATACGATCGTACCCACGGTCAGCACCAGTGCAAGATCGGAATCAGGGATGGGCCCGATCACCAGGGACAACACAAAAGGCGGACAGATGCTCAACGCGATCGCGGTCAGGAAGCCGTGCGCCTGAAGTCCCCCCACGTTTAGTCTCCACCCGAAGTAGACAGCCAGGGCCACGGCCATCCCCAGAACGAAGCTGAGGGACAGCACCGTCAGCAAGTTGTCGTTATCTGTTTTTCGCAATGGAGTTAACGCACACCGGCGAGTCTCTCTATCGAGTGTACTCGTGCGACGGTCTCCAATGGGCCCCACTACAACAGGCTCGTGCTATGCTGCCTCAATCTTCCAAGGAGCGAACTCATGAGTACACCGACAATGCCTCCCGGAGCGTCCGCCGCCGCTAGCGTTCCGCACAACATGGTCACGACCGCCTTCGTACTCGATGGCTATAAGATCGTCCGCAATCTGGGACTGGTGCGCGGCATTATCGTGCGGTCGCGCTCCATCGTGGGCACCATCGGGGCGAGCTTGCAAACGCTGGTGGGAGGCAACATTACCCTGCTGACCAATCTCTGCGAGAAGACGCGCGAGCACGCTTTTGACCTCATGCTCGAGCACGCTGCCGAACTCGGCGCCAATGCGGTGATCGGCATGCGTTATGACGCGACAGAAGTGATGCAGAGCGTGACCGAGGTCCTCGCGTATGGGACCGCGGTAGTGGTCCAAAAGGAAGGATGAACACCGAAGGACATGGTGAGCCCGGCAGGAATCGAACCTGCGACCCACGCATTAAAAGTGCGTTGCTCTACCAACTGAGCTACGGGCCCACAGTCACTAATCTACCATAGCAAAAATCGGCGCGGCTGCCATCGACAGAAGCATTGCGCATTGATCTGTCGCTAGGGCACAATCATTCGTGGATTGCACAAGGAGAACGTCATGAAGCGCTATTCCTATTCGATCCTGATACTTTGCCTCGCTCTTACAACGGTGGCATTCCCCCAGGACAAGACGGACAAGACGGACAAGACGAAAGCTGCCGAACAGGCCGCCGCCGACTGGTTGAAGTTTATGGACTTCGATGCTTACGCGCGGGGTTGGCGGCAGGCCTCATTGACGCTCAAAGCTGTCGTTAGCGAGGGTAATTTTGAACAAACGCTACGGGCGACGCGCACCCCCCTGGGCGTGGTGCGCTCCCGACAGCTGAAATCCGTGGAATACAAAAAGCAAATGCCGCGACTTCCGGAGGGACAGTATGCCCTCATACGATATAACACCAGTTTCGAGCACAAGAAAGTGGCGATCGAGACGGTTCTCCTCGAGCTGGAGAAGGATGGTCACTGGCGAGCGGCTGGCTATTCCATTGATTAGGATTTCGATTGTCTTAGCTCGATATTGGACATTGCTCCCTCGATATTCGACATTGCTCCGTTGGGGCATAGCCAGGCATCTCATTCGGTAGAGCTATGGCTGGGAAATCACCTCCGCGCGTCATGGTTGTGGGAGGCGGATTTGGCGGTCTGGAGGCCGCTAAGTTTTTGGCGCGCCTGCCCGTCCAGATCACCCTGCTGGACCGCAAGAACCATCATACTTTTCAACCGCTGCTCTACCAGGTGGCGACCGCAGGACTGTCGCCGGCGGAGATCGCTGCGCCCATACGCGAGATTCTGGCTAAACATGACAATGTGGTGGTGCTGTTGGGCGACGTGCTCGGCTTCGACCTCGAGCGGCGCATCGTCAAGCTGCATGGATTCGAGCTTCCCTACGACTACCTCGTCGTGGCAGCTGGCGCAACCCACGCCTACTTCGGGCACGACAAATGGGAGCCGTTCGCTCCGGGATTGAAGACCATAGAAGATGCTTTGGAAATGCGCCGCCGTATTCTGCTGGCATACGAACTGGCAGAACGCGAAGCAGCGTTGACCGGCCATCATCGGCCGCTGAGTTTCGTGGTGGTAGGCGGGGGACCCACGGGAGTCGAGTTGGCGGGCACGTTGGCCGAGATCGCGCGCAAATCGCTGCCCGAGGATTTCCGCAACATCCAGCCGGCCAAGACCCGGGTCCTGCTGGTCGAGGCCGGGCCATCGGTACTCAGCGCTTATCCCGACGATCTGCGTCAGAGTGCCGTGAAGCAACTGGAACGTCTGGGCGTCGAGGTGAGGACGAACTCCGCGGTAACGGACGTACGCCCGGGCGAGGTTAGCATCGGCGAGGAGGTGGTACACGCCGCCGCCGTGCTGTGGGCCGCCGGAGTATCGGCCTCCCCGCTTGGGGCTGCGCTTGGCGCCCCGGTCGATCGCGCCGGACGAGTAATCGTCGAGCCCGATCTCAGCATCCCCGGACATCGCGAAGTTTTCGTCATCGGCGATCTTGCCAGCATGAAGGACGCAGCAGGCAAGCCGCTGCCGGGCGTCGCTCCGGTGGCCATGCAGCAGGGCAGATGCGTGGCACGCCAGGTCGCCGCTGACTTAGGCGGCAACCGGCGCGAAAACTTTCATTATGTTGACAAGGGTTCTCTGGCGACCATTGGGCGGGCGGCCGCTGTCGCACAGTTCGGCAAGCTGCACATCTCCGGTTTTCTGGCCTGGCTGTCGTGGTTGTTCATCCACATCCTGTTCCTGATCGGCTTCCGCAACCGCGTGGTCGTGATGTTCCAGTGGGCCTGGAGCTATCTCACGTACGAGCGTTCGGCGCGGCTGATCACCGGCGAAGCGAGCGTAGTCTGCGTTCCGTCACTGGAGTACACCGAGAAGGCAGGGGGGCATTCCGATGGCGATGGCCAAGGCGGCTCAGGCGACGCTCGTATGGCCACACGAGAGGTTCTGCAAGAAAGTAAAAGTCGGCTCGCAAAGTGAGCTAGGAACCAAGCGCTGATTCCCGCCGTGACGTTCTGCACGGCATGGGCAGAATCTCATCTTGTGAGGGCCGTTCAGAGCGCGGTGCTGGCTTATTGCGTGAGACGGAGGAGAATCTTGGCGGCGATAGTCTGAAAGACTTGCTGCAATTGAGCGCTGCACTGGCTCGACGGGCAGTTGGAGGCAAATACCGCCTCTCCCACTGGCTGGGTCGGATCGTAAGTCGAGCTGGCTGGGTCGTTAGCGATCTGTTGCAGGAAAGCCTGATCGACACTCGTCCCCAGCCCGATGGAGTAGACAAACATGCCGGATTCTCAGTGCGCATGGCGGTCGCGGTTTGAAGGGCCCGATACTTGGCGTCCGCGGTGACGTTGGTGCGATTCAGGGACTTTAACTGTCCGTTAATTGCGGAAGTGAACTTGGTCACATTCTTCACACAAGTGTTCGAGGGCGTCCAACTGGAGACCCCGTCGTAGGTCGCCAGAGAAGTTCCGCTAGTCGGATCGAAAACGTCGACCGAGCTACCGGAGTCGTATCCTCCGTAATTGTAAAGAGTGAGCGTTCCAGAACAAGACAGCTTGTCCTGGATGGTGTTGACATATCCGTCCGTAAAATAGACCACAACCTTCACCACGTTTTGTCCCGGCAGCACGGAAACGCTGTCGTTCTGGGCTTTCGCGTCAGTCAGTCCGCCCGGACCAAAGGTACCGCCGGAGAACTTGCTTTTCATGGCGTTGACTGCATTGGTAATCGGAGTGATGAAGCTGTAGCCGATGGGCACGTCTATGGTCGCATTGGAGGCGAAGCTGATCATTGCGACCTCGTCGTTGCTGTTGTCGAAGTAGTTTATGAACGTCGTGACCGCGGGAGGAAGCGCTGTCGATCCGCCATTACTAGCCATCGAACCCGAGCGATCCAATACCACTGACATCACTAGCTTGCCGCGTGTTGCCTGAGCGCTATCATTGACGGAGAAGGTCTGATAATTGGGCAACATTCGCATGAAGAAGGTTCGGATGGTGGCTGCGCCGTTGACATTGACCAGGGTTTGGCCGTAGGAGTCCGTAGAAAAACTTACGGCCACCGTTGGTGGGACCTGGTCAAGACTGGACACCTGGTAGTTGCCATTGAACGAATTGGTCGCCAGATTCCTGGCTATTGTTTGTCCTTGAGCAAGGTTTCTCATGGCCGTAAGGCAGGCGGCGTCCACAGCCTTGGACAGCTTCGCTTTCGTCACATAAGCGAATCCCACATCGATCGCCAAAGCCATGAACAGCAGCATAACGGTGAAGCATACGGCTACCAGGAGAACCACCTGCCCCCGCTCGTTCTCCCTGCTCCGTTTGCGACTGAAGAGTTTCACTCTCTCGGCTCCTTATCAGTAGTACGCCACGTCGTAGGACTGTGATGGCAATACGATTCCGACCAACAATTTGCCCAGCGGCGTGATCGGCTTGTATTTGTAGAAGACCTCCGTCACATAAACCGTCTGGTTGAGTTGGGGAGTGACCAAGGATGGAAGGATAGCTGTGCCACCAATGCTATGTCCGATTTGGCTACTCGCCCCCATTGCACCTTGTGATACTTGTCCTGTGAGCTGAAGCTGATTGTTGTTGTTGAACACTGACGAAACGATCACTGTTCCATTGAGACTCAGGTTAAGCGGCGCCGATGCTGCAACCACGGCGGCGGCGGTATCGGAAAGCGTGGAGCCGCGGGAGGCCATGCTCGACCCTTCCCCGGTCAAATTTGTGATTACTTCCTTAATGAAGATGGCACGACTGAAATCCACCACTGCAAACACCATGGTGAGCATCAGGGTTGCCGATATGGCAAATTCCACAAGCGCCTGCCCAGAATCGTTCGCCCTTTGCGGGTTGCGCCTTGCGTGATCGCGGCCTGGTGCTGCCCTCATGATTCGCTCCGCTAAGTGGTATTGCCTGGCGGGAAGGCCTCATTCTTGAAGCTTACGGCGACCGTAAATGTATAAATACCGTTGTTGAAGAACCGGCCAACGATAGGTGTCATGAGTTTCAGATTGGTGGTCAGAGAGATTGTTAACGTGTCTTGCGGACCGCCTGCGCTGCCGTTTCCCCCGCTGGTGCTGGAGATTTGCATGTTGGAGACATCAAGACCAATGGCTGCCCGCTGCGCAACTTGAATCATCGAAGTCACGCGCGATAGGTTCTGGCCCGGATGGTTCGGATCGGAAAGGTGGTTTCCTGTGACACCGTAACGCCCCGCCGTGCGCACCGCGTTCTGAAGCGTCATCTCAACGTAAAACAGACGCGTGAAGTCGAACACGGCAAATAGCAGGAGGAAAACCATGGGTGCAACCAGGGCAAACTCCAGCAGGGAGGTCCCGCTTGTCGCCCCGCCGCAGCCCTGCTGGAGTCTTACGTCCTCGTTGCGAGTCTGCACGTAAGAATTATCGGCACAACCACGGCGGCGGTTTAGAGCGGTTTCAGGCTACAAGCCCGGGTCGGGACATTCCGGTTTTTCGTACCATGCGAGGCTTCCTGCAATGGGAATTAATTCACATTTGGGAACACACTTATGCTGCCTGCCAATCCACTATGGGGAGAAGCACCGGTTCCGTTCCTGAGCCTTCGTCGATCCTGTTACTCGGATCCGGCGTCTTAGTATTTGCTGCTGTAATGCGGCGCCGCCTGAAGATGTGGTTCTATTGCCAGATAGCGATGAGCGCCGGAGCCGCTAGCTTCGGCGTTTCTATTTTTGGGGAGCACGGGTAGGTTGAGAAGGCCGCCGCGTCTTTCGAAAGACAGCGGGTGCGCCCGCTGACTCCAGAGTTAGCGCTTCACAATTGGGTTGTAGCCCTCGCCGGTCAGCTTCGCCTTCATCGCCTCGGCGTCCTGGATCGAGGTAAACGGGCCAACCTGCACATGGTAGAGCTTGTCGTTGGTGATGGGATTGTTCACCACGAAGACGTTGTAGTTTTTCTTGCGCAGCGCACCCGCCAGCGCGACCGCGTCGTCTTCCCTTGAAATCGCAGCGATCTGCACCACGATTGTCCCTGGGCCGGTCACGGGAGCTGGGCGGGTTACCTGAGGAAAGGGGCTGGCGGTCGCTGCAGTTGGCGGGACTGCGCTCTTGGCCGTCGTCAGGGGCGCCGATTCCGGGGCTGCCTTCGCATTCGCCGGAGCCGTGGAAGGTGTTTCCTTGGGCGGCAAGGGCGCGACGGCTCCCGTCTGCTGCACTGCTTTGTAGAAAGTGAGATTGCTCTGCGGATTGGAGGTTGCAGACTGCTCCGGCGGCGCCGGCTCGGCCTCTGCTCTCAGCGCCACTACGGCCGAAGGCTTGTTCTGACTGCTTCCCGAGGCAGTCGCCGCCGGCTCCGTCGCAGCGCTCGCCGGCTGATCGTTCAGCGCCTGTTCGCGCCCCGTATTTTTGCCCAGCGAGTAGCCAATCGAAAAGAAAACCCCGCAAATGGCTGCCAACAGAAAAAATA
>Ga0075520_1001928_pt1 | contig 10188 bp, 6 predicted proteins | sample NGEPerB_FD_75100 | JGI IMG/M metagenome (GOLD analysis project Ga0075520, IMG submission 75100) | Arctic peat soil microbial communities from the Barrow Environmental Observatory site, Barrow, Alaska, USA - NGEE PermafrostAB12-B | ecosystem: Environmental > Terrestrial > Soil > Wetlands > Peat ...
ACGGTTCCTTCTGGCGCCCTCCGCCAGAGCGCGCTGTCATTCCTCGACATGGAGACAACCCGTCAAACTGGATTACTTCCGAGTAACGGACAGCGGGGCGCTGTCAGTGGTACCAGAAACGGAATCAGAGTGAGATGCTGGCAGGGACGTTCCCGGCAGTCAAGGCCGCGGCTAATATGGTGCCTCTGTGCCCGTTTCCGAGTATGGCTCCGGTTTCTGGCGATCAGTGATTTGGTGGCAGTCGGCTGACTTTAGTCAGCGGGCTCGACCCCGTTGGAGAGATTCATAAACCGATTCGCAACCGGGCCGGGTCCGTCTGACTTCAGTTGGAGGGATCACTCTATGCCGAAAGACCCGAAGCAAGGAAGCAAGCGAAGGAAGACCGTCGGGAAGGTGGATGTGACCGAAGGGCTTCCACCACTGAATGTGAATGCAGCGGGGATCGATGTGGGAAGTGCAGAACATTACGTAGCCGTGCCCACAGACCGCGACGCAGAACCGGTACAAAGTTTCGGCAGCTTCACCGCCGACCTCCATCGGATGGCACGCTGGCTGAAGAACTGCCGAATTCAGACGGTCGTCATGCAAGCCACCGGCGTGTACTGGACGGCACTGTATGACGTGCTGGAAAGTTACGGGTTGGAAGTGAACGTGGCGCATGCGCAACACACCAAGACTCTGCCGGGACGCAAAACGGATGTGCAGGAATGCCAATGGCTGCAGAAGCTGCACACCTTTGGGCTTTTGAACAAGGCATTCCGGCCAGCCGAAGAGATTCGTGTGCTGCGCAGTTATCTGCGGCAGCGAGAGAATCTGGTGGCGGCAGCGGCGATGTGTGTCCAACACATGCAGAAAGCGTTGACGGAGATGAATATCCAACTGGCCAACGTGATCAGCGACATCAGTGGTACGACTGGAATGGCCATCCTGCGAGACATTGTCCGAGGAGAACGTGACCCCGAGAGATTGGCGCGACATAAGCACGCGCGCATTCGCGCCAGTCACCAGGAGATCGCCCGCAGTCTGGAAGGAACGTGGCGCGAGGAGTTGCTATTCGTGGTGGCGCAGAGCCTGGAACTCTACGACACGTATCAGGAAAAGATACAGTTATGCGACCAGCGAATCGACGAACATCTGCACATGATGGAGGCCAAAGTCGATCCGGCCAGCCACCCGATACCGGAACCCACTCGTCGTGGGAAAGGTTCGCGCCCGCGCCAGCCGCACTTTGATCTGCGCGGGCATTTGTATCGTATCACCGGCGTAGACCTGACTCAGATTGACAGCATCGACGTCCGGATTGCGCAGACGGTGATCTCGGAGGTGGGTCTGGACATGAGCCGGTGGAAAACAGAGAAGAACTTCGCTTCATGGCTCGGCTTGTGCCCGGACAATCGTACCAGCGGCGGCAAGGTGCTCAAGCGCGGGACCCGGCGCGTAGTGAATCGGGCAGCCACCGCTTTGCGCCTGGCTGCCTGGAGCCTAATACGGAGCCGAAGCGCACTGGGCGCAAAGTTTCGTCGCCTGCGATCCAGACTCGGGGCGCCCAAAGCGATCACGGCGATGGCGCACACCTTGGCTCGACTTGTTTATCGCATGCTCAAGTTCGGTCAACACTACGTGGATCAGGGAATCGACTATTACGAAGCCAAATACCGACAGCAACAACTACGTTGGGCAGCTAAGCAGGCCGCAGCCCTCAACATGCAACTCGTTCCACTTCCAGAGCTTGGTAGTTGAGTTTCTGGAGAGTGGCCGACTATCCGCCCAGTGAGTCGGATACCGCCAACACCTGCCTGATCGAGAGCGGAAATCCGCTGACGGGGTTATCACCAGACGTGCGGTACCAACCGGTAACGCACCTTCTGGAGATATTCCTTGTAGCCCTCCAGATCGCGTGCCAACAGCTTCTCCTCGCCCAAGATGCGCAGAATGAGCAACCCGACCATGGCCAGACCTGCGAGAAGGCCATAAACGGAGCCGAGCAGCAACGCCGCACCAACGAACACGAGACTTGCCCCAAGATACATGGGGTGGCGCACGATGCCGTAGACGCCCGTGTCAATGACATGCTGGCCGCGCTCGGTCTGAATGCGCACCAACTGCGACGCATACGTGTTATCGGTGAACGCGCGGAAGAACGGGAAACTACCCCCGAGGAGCAGGATGCCGCCGCATACTTCGCTCCACAGCGGTAGACGAGGTGTCCAACCGAAGCGCACATCCAGCGCCGGCACAACGATCAAAGCCAGGAAGCACACTTTTATCCCGATGAGGATAGCCAGATCGGAGCGCGATTCACCGCCGCTGCCGGGCATGCGCATGCGCTCGGCTAGCAGCGCAGGGTCCTTGGAGCGAAGCCACAAGAGAAGGGCGGCAACGAAGGATGCCCACCAGACACCGAAGATCCAGCCCTCCACCCAGCGCCAATCGCCCGACAACCATGGCACGAAGGTCGCTAACCCTAGAATGCCAACGAGGGCAACCACCAAAATGAGCCCGGTGATGATCGGTGTGGAGCGCATCAGAAGCTGAAAACATCATACTGCCGAGACGTTGCCCCGGGTTGATCGTCGCGAGACTGTCGGCGGCATCGATGATCAGCTGATCGCCGCTATCCGCTGTCGTCATGCTGCGCTGTTGAACCAAGACTGAGGGTCCGTCCGAAGACTACTGGAGATTCCTATCCCTAAGTCAAAGTTCGAAAGCGCCGACCGTGAGGCGATCGTAATCACAGACCCAATCGAGGCACTCTCCTATAATTGTGTTTTCCGGCCAGTCTTGTTCGTGAAATTCATGCGCGGCCTTCGATCCATCCCGCGACCTTTGCTGCTGACGTTTGCCATCCTCTTCGCCGTCCCGCTGGTTATCTATACGGCGGTCTGGATCTATTACGCGGGATGGTCTCCTCCCGTACAAATTGGGATTGAGCCAGAGCGGGAAATCGCACCGTATATGGCAATCGAGCGGGTGTTCCCGAGGAGCCCGGCAGATCGCGCCGGCTTGCGCGCGCAAGACCGGATACTGACCGTGGATGGCTACCCACAGCATGGCATGGCGCTTGCGCCGGCTGTTGCCCGCGGCAAGCCCGGCGACGTAGTGTCCCTGGTTGTCCAAAGGCCAGGCGTGAAAGATCCCATCACGGTGAAGTTGACCTTGGAGGCCGCGCCGCCGCGGAAAACTCCAACCTTTGCCCAATCGATCGCCATCCGGGTGATCGATTGTTACCCACTACCCTTTCTCGTGGTTGGATTGCTGGTTCTGTTTCTGCGCCTCGAGGACCGCAATGCCTGGCTGCTCGCCCTGCTGTTCGCCAGCTTCATCGCAGCCGCACCGGTGGCCCAACTCGAGGGCGTTTTTCCCCCGCCGCTACGGCGCTTCATGCTCAGCTACACGATTGCGATCTCTGTGCCCCTGCCCGCCGTCTTTTACATCTTTTTCGCAACCTTTCCTTCGCCTTCCCCGATTGACCGGAAGCTACCCTGGCTGAAGCGGGTATTCCTGGTGATTGCACTGGCGATTTCGATACCCTTAACGGCCATCGCCCTGGTTACAGGCAGTTCCCTGACTGCTATTCGAGTCGGTAATTGGATCGGAGGGCACCTCGCGTTCAGCCTGTATTCGGTATATGCATACGGCGGCATTGGGTTGGGGCTGGCATCGCTGATCTGGAATAGCGTCAAGGCGCTCACACCCAACGACCGGCGCAAGACCCGAGTCATGGTGTGGGGGACGGTCGCCGGCTACAGTCCGATGGGGATCGTCTCAGGAATTGCCTTGGTCCAGCACAAGGCCATGTACGAATACCCCTTTTGGGTCTGGGTGCTGCCGGTTATTGCGTTGTTCTTGATCCCGTTATCGTTTGCCTATGCTGTGGTGAAGCACCGCGTGCTGGAGATCCCGGTCTTAGTCAAGCGCAGCGCCCGTTACTTTCTGGTGCAGCGCGGATTCGTGCTGCTAATACTCGTCCTCGGCATTGCTGTTACCCTGATGTTCGCGCACGCGCTGGGACTGTACTTCCCCCGACATGAACGCGTCGGCGTTCCCATGGGCGCCGGCTTGGGCGTCGTCCTCGTTTTGGTAGGCACTCAGGTGCAAAGCCGGGTCACGCGGCGTCTTGATCGTGCTTTTTTCCGCAGCGCCTATGACACACGGCAAATCCTGATAGACCTTGCAGGCAAGACGCGAACCGCCGCCAACCGCGATGATCTTGCCCAATTGTTGCGCCATGAGATCAATGAAGCGCTACATCCCTCGACCATAGTGATCTACGCTCGTGACGCAAGCGGCCATCTTGTGACTTCCGACAATGTTCCCGCCGAACATCGCACCCTGGCGCCCCATCTGCCCATCCTCCGAGCGCTGCAGGAGCGCGCCCATTCCTGGGACGTTCTCGCCTTTTCCGGTGGCGGTCCCGCACTTTCGATTTTGCAGCCGCTCGAACCAGAGTGCCTCGTCCCAAGTCTGGGCCGCGAAGGCGAACTGCTGGGATTGGCGGTGCTCGGTCCGCGGCTCTCCGAGGAACCGTACTCAGGTGAGGACAAGCGCCTGCTCGACCTTGTGGCCAACCAGGCTGGCACAGCCCTGGAGAACATTCGCATGGCTGAGAAAATGGCGGACGCGCTCGAAGCCGAGCACCGCGCCACGCAGGAGATGGACATTGCCCGTCAAGTGCAAAGCAAGCTACTGCCCCAGAAATCGCCTGCCTTGCAAACCCTCGACTACGCGGGCACATGCATCCAGGCGCGCGCCGTCGGCGGCGACTACTATGACTTCCTCGATCTTGGCGAATGCCGCGTCGGCTTCGTTCTCGCCGATGTTGCGGGGAAAGGCATTTCGGCCGCGCTGCTCATGGCCAACCTGCAGGCACACCTGCGCAGCCAATCGGCGCTGGTGGCAAAAGACCTCGCCAGCACATTGCAGTCGGTGAATCGGTTGTTCTTTGAAGCGACTGAGCCCAACAAGTATGCCACGTTATTTCTCGGCGTGTACGACGACGCAACGCGCCGATTGCGCTATGCCAATTGCGGACACAATCCACCTGTCCTGCTACGCGCCGGCGGCGGTACCGAGCTGCTGACCGGCACGGCAACCGTTCTGGGCCTGTTCGAAACTTGGGAGTGCGACATTGCCGAGATCTGCCTGCACCCCAGAGACACGCTAGCCATCTGTACCGACGGAGTACTGGAAGCCACCAACCCAGAGGGAAACGACTTTGGAGAGGAGGGCTTGATCGCGGCTCTGCGATTGAACTCGCAACTCCCAGCAAGCGCGTTGCTGGAAGCCGTGATTGCCGCCGTGAAGCAGTACGCGCCCGGTGAACAGGCCGACGACCTGACGCTGGTGATCGCCAGAGCTAGGTCTTGACGGCTGACCAGAGCCGCGCGACGGCAGGGTGCTGGGTGGCTTGCCTAGCGTCGGAACACGACTGCCTTCCCTCCGGCTGGGTCCGGTTTGCTTCGCACGACGGAAATGAGTGTCTGCGTTTATGAGCGCGTTAATGGGCCGATCAGCCGGAGCGTTTGGAAATTGCTCCCGAATTACGGGCCACCAGGAAGTTGGCCTGTTCGGAGTCAATTTGACGTAAAACGCCCAACCCGTGCTGTTGAAGAACTCCACAGGTCGCGGCCACAAGGACGGAACGGCGACTATACGACCGAGTGGATTCCGGGACCCATGGGCGTTTATAAGGAGCAATCTGGAGTCATTACTTCCGGATTGCCCGTGTCCCGCCCGCGATCATATTCTTCCGGCTTGCTATCGGCAGGTGGTGAAAGAGTAGCCGTTACGCAACCATTGAGGCGCGCTGGCGGGCAGAGGTTCTCCTACTCAAAGTCTTTCCACTCCGGGATAAAACAGTTTTGCTTCCGGGGGCTCTGTGGTCGCTGGCGCTATTCCAGAGGTACATCGCTGCGTAAGCTCGCCAGGGCCGCCAGGCTTCGGAGCGGCGTTCAAGCTCGCGAACACCCCCTAGATTCAGCGCGCGCAGAAGACCGAGATCGCTGGATGGAAATGCATCGGGTTCCCCCAGTGCACGCATGGCCACATACTGCGCGGTCCATTGTCCAATGCCCGGGATTTCGCATAGCCGGCTGAGGAAGGCGTCGGATTCTGCAATACCCTCGAAGCTGATACGCTTATCGCAAACCGCGCGCGCCAGTGCCCTAATCGTCTCGGCGCGCGCGGTAGTCAACCCGACAGTCGTAAGCCGAGCGTCGGCAAGCACCTCGGGGGAGGGAAAAAGATGAGTAAGGCTGCCGGCTGCGGAAAGCGGTCGCCCGAAAGTCCGCGCAATCCGGCCTGCGAAGGCTGTCGCGCCCTTAACGCTGATCTGCTGGCCAAGGATTGCCCTTGTGGCGAGTTCGAAACCATCCCAGCAGCCCGGTACGCGTAGGCCTGGAAGGGACTCAATCCGTGCAGCCAGTGCCGGGTCGGTTCTTAGTCTGGCTGCGATGACTTGCCAATCCGCACTTAAATCAAACATCCGTCGTATCCGCTCGACGATCAGAAAGAGAGCCCGCGAATCGGCAAATTGAATATGCACCGAAAGCGCCTCACGACTTTCGTCGAGCGAGACCTCGAAATAGCCATCGCTGTTGTTCAAAGAAATGGATCGGCGGTAACTCCCCAATTCCACTACTTCGACGCCGGGTGTAGCGCGAGCTGCCAAAAACGCCAACATACTCTCCCATTGGTAAGGCGGTCGAAAGCGAAGACGGAACAGGTACTGATTCTCCGGAAACGTCGTCTTTTGGTGCGCGAGACGGCGAATCTGGGTTGGCGTTCGATGATAAATCTTGCGGATGGCGGCGTTGAACCGGCGCACGCAACCGAACCCCGAAGCCTGGGCCACGTGGCTCATCGGCAAACTGGTTTCGTCGATGAGTTTTTTGGCAAAGTGCAGGCGGCGCGTGTGCGCTACAGCGATGGGCGTCGCCCCCAGGTGCTGGAGGAACAGTCGGCGAAGATGGCGCGAGCCAACCCCCAAACGTTCCGCTAGAACCTCCACTCCGCCATCTTCCAAACCGCTTTCACCGATCAGCCGCAAAGCTCGCGAGACGGTATTGGAAGTTCCCAGCCAGGCCGGGGTTCCCGGTGAACATTCCGGCCGGCAACGAAGACACGGACGAAAACCCGCCTCTGCCGCCGCGGCCGCGCTGGGGAAGTAACGGCAATTTTTTTCTTTGGCGGTAGGCGCCGGACAAATCGGACGGCAGTAGACTCGACTGCCCAGCACCCCAATGAAGAACTTGCCATCGAAGCGCGCATCGCGCGACAGTCGGGCTCGCGAACATACCTGCCAATTCAGATTCATATCCTTCACGAACTCAGAGTAATCGATTCTGAGTCGCGAAGTAGACGCTTTCGGACTTTTCCCCCAGCTCCAGAAGCCAGGGCATACACGAGCGAGCGTCCATCTGAGATCGACGTCCGCAAACGTCCAACCAAGGTGAGAGCCACGTCCGCTAGTGTCCAATTTTGCCCGGCCAATCGACCTATGGTGATTTCAACGGGTGTCGCATTTCAGCATGCGCGTTTTCCTTCTTGGCCGTGAAAACGTCGCGGCCACCAAACAGGGGCGCAACAGATGGGACGAAATCAGGGCGAGGCCGGCAATCGGTCTCGCCACTTCAGAGTCAAACCAAAAGGGAGATGAGATGAAATCCAGAACATTGACATGCATGACCACCATGGCTTTATTGGTTGCGCTGACGGCTTCGCTTCGACTGGCGGCGCAAGACCTGGCCGAACACCACCCACAGACTCATTACCGCGTAGTGAATCTCGGCGTGCCTCTCGGCGGATCCGCCAGCGGTGCCGCTGCCATCAACAATCTCGGCTGGGTAGCCGGCGATTCCAATCTGGCGGGAGACGCGAGCCAGCACGCCGAACTCTGGGTGTACGGATACCCGATAGATATGGGCACACTGGGAGGTCCCAATAGCGCCGTGCTTTGGCCGGGGCTGAACATTTGGGGCGAGGCCGTAGGCATATCCGACACGTCGGTTACCGATCCTCTGGGTGAGAGTTGGAGTTGCGGAGCTTTTTTCCCTGCCTCCCATAGCGGACATACCTGCGTCGGTTTCAAGTGGCAATGGGGCGTGGGAATGACCCCGCTGCCGACGTTAGGGGGCAATAACGGTTTTGCCACGAGTGTCAATAATTTTGGACAGGCGGTGGGCTGGGCGGAGAACAGCGTTCATGACCCAACCTGCGTGCCTCCCCAGGTCCTGCAATTTGAGGCGGTCATCTGGGGACCAGGACCGGGCCAGATCCAACAACTCCCGCCTTACTCTGGAGACCCGGATGGATCTGCGACCGGGATCAATGACAAGGGACAGGTCATCGGTATCTCGGGCATTTGTCAGAATGCGGTCGGGAACCAGAGCGCCTTACATGCCCTGCTCTGGCAACACGGCACGGTGACCAACCTTGGCAACCTCGGAGGCTTCGCGTGGCACACCCCCATGGCCCTCAACAACCGCGGCCAGATTGTTGGCTTTTCCGACCTGCCCGGCGACGACAATGGCGCAAATCCAAACTTCCACGCGTTCCTCTGGACCCAAGCCCACGGCATGCAGGACCTCGGCACGCTTCCGGGAGATGCAATCAGCGAAGCCCTGGGTATTAACAACCAAGGCCAGATAGTGGGCGTGTCGTACGGTGCAGGGTTCACCAATCCCCGAGCTTTTCTCTGGCAAAACGGTGTAATGACGGACCTCAACACCCTCATTCCGCCTGGCTCATCGCTTTCTCTGCAGGCGGCTCAGGAAATCAACGATCTCGGCGAAATCGTGGGCCAGGCAAGCGACCAGAGTACCGGCAAAAGTCCAGCGTTCTTGCTAACCCCGAGATAATGGGTCAACCAACGCTGTCTAACGAGGGTAGGGAAAATCCCCTGCCCTCCTCTCCTCAAGCAGGCAAAAGGCCGGTGGTTACGACGGAGAGAGGTCCGAATGAAACTGATTGCTCGATGCTTCAAAGCAAGCATTGTCTGCATGCTTGTCGTCCTGTTCGCGAGAACAGAAGACAGGGCCGCTGATCTTGATTCTTACGCGCAGCCGTCGAAAGCCGCGCAGCCCTCGAACACAACGACGCCCTGCGCCGCTTCTGAAAACCACCAGTTTGATTTCTGGGTCGGCGATTGGGACGCCTTTGATTTCGACAATCCGATGACCAAGGTCGCGCGCACCAGGGTTGATCGCATCCTCAATGGCTGCGTTCTACGCGAAGACTACGAAGGCGCAGACGGACATGAAGGTCAAAGTTTCAGCATCTACGACCAATCTAGGAAAGTCTGGCACCAGAGTTGGGTGACCAATCGAGGCGAGCTGCTGATTATCGAAGGTAAATTCCAGGAGAATGCAATGGTCCTTACTGGCGTGGATCACGCAAAGGGTGGGCGACTTGTTCGCGGCACGTGGAAGCCTGAGAACGGCGGCGTTCGCGAGACCGCGGTAACTTCGACCGATGGCGGAAGAACATGGAAACCGTGGTTTGACCTCGTGTTCCGTCGAACGGCCATAGGAGTGAATAACGCAGACGCTTCTGCTGCCGACGATAGAAAGATCGTCGCCGCGCTCGACACCCAGTACCAAGCTGCCGTCAAAGAGAATGACACCGCCACGATGGGCCGCATTCTGGCCGATGATTTCGCCCTGGTGACCGGCTCGGGCAAGATTTATTCGAAGGCCGACTTGCTCGCGGAGGCCCGCAGCGGCCGCGTGCACTACGAACATCAGGACGATACAGATCAGAGCGTGCGCGTTTGGGGTGATACCGCTGTGGTCACTGCCTTGTTGTAGGAAAAAGGGACGGACGACGGAAAACCATTCGACGAGGCGATTTGGTTCAGTGACACTTACGTCCGCACTCCGACAGGCTGGCTATATGTTTTCGGCCAAGCCTCACTGTCTTTACCCAGAGCTCCCCAGTGAACAGGCAACTGTGCAGATTTACCGAAACCCAGGATCGTCGCAGCGAAATAGCCTTTCGGCACCGTCGTGGGTTGGTTTGTCGGCCACACGGAAGTAATCTGGATGCCGGCTTACCGCCATTAGTAATGGGAAGTCGGCATGGCGGCGGGAATCCAGGAGCCGGTCCCGGGCGAGGATCCCTCGATGCTGGGTGGCACTATACCCTTGATCCTTCCTGTTGTATAAAGCTCGGTGCATCCTTTGCGATCCC
>Ga0075520_1001931_pt1 | contig 10182 bp, 5 predicted proteins | sample NGEPerB_FD_75100 | JGI IMG/M metagenome (GOLD analysis project Ga0075520, IMG submission 75100) | Arctic peat soil microbial communities from the Barrow Environmental Observatory site, Barrow, Alaska, USA - NGEE PermafrostAB12-B | ecosystem: Environmental > Terrestrial > Soil > Wetlands > Peat ...
GCATGGAATAAGGGGGAGAAAGTGCGGCCGCCGCACCGAGCCGGACTTCAGGGCAAAGCCGGCCGGGGCGCCATGCCCTGGCTGAAAAACAATTCAGCCGGCCTGCATTTTCCTTTCAGGTGAGATCCGCATATTCGCCCGCCGACGTTTGCAGCCGGCCCGCACACGCGCCTTGCGTCCGGTTGTTCTGCGGGCCACGTTTCCGCCCCATGAGGTCTGAAGCCATCACGCCTCCGTCCGGCCCAGTCAGAATGCCGGCTTGGGCCCGTTTGAGGCTGGGAGCGACAAAACGCCGGCTCCTTCTCGGGACGACATTGGCGATGTGGGCCTTTGCCGGCTGCGCCCACTACCAGGCGCGCCCGATCGTCCCGGAGCAGACGGCCGCGGCCCTGTCGGCCCGCTCGCTGGACGACGATGGGTTGCGCCGCTTCCTGACCGACAATCTCGGCCGGGAACCGTCACCCTGGCCATTGCCGCAATGGGACTTCGAACAACTGGCGCTGGCGGCGTATTACTACCAGCCCAGCCTCGAGGTGGCCCGGGCGGAGTGGAGGGTCGCGACAGCCGGCAAGATCACGGCGGGGGAACGGCCCAACCCTTCCCTCGGCCTGTCGGGTACCTACGACACCACCACGCCGCCTCCATGGATCCCGGGGATCACGCTCGATGTTCCCATCGAGACGGCGGGAAAACGGGGCTATCGTCTCGCCCAGGCACGGCATCTCGCCGAGGCCGCGCGCTGGAATCTTCTGGACGCGATCTGGCAGGCGCGGAGCGCCGTCCGGGTCGCCCTGTTGGACCTCTATTCGGCGCGCGAAACCGAGTCCTTGCTCGCCCGCCAGGAGGCGGCCCAAGCAGATGTGGTGCGGTTGCTCGAGGGCCAGCTCGCCGCCGGCGCCGTCGCTGGCGTGGAAGTCACACAGGTCCGGATCGCGCTCGACACGACCCGGCTCGCCCGCCAGCAAGCCCATCGCCAGGAAGCCGAAGCCCTCGCGAGTCTCGCGGACGCCCTCGGTCTGCCCGTGGCGGCGCTCCAGGAGGTGCCACTGTCGTTTTCCGGGCTGGACGAGTTTCCCACGACGCTGACCGCGCCGGAAGTCCGGCGCCAGGCCCTCCTGAATCGGACCGATGTGCGCGGCGCGCTTGCGGAATACGCCGCCAGCCAGTCGGCCCTGCAGCTTGAGATCGCAAAACAGTATCCCGACCTGAGCCTCGGCCCCGGTTATGAGTACGACCAGACCGACAATAAATGGACTCTGGGGGTGTCGCTCACCCTGCCCATCCTGAACCAGAATCAAGGCGCGATTGCCGAGGCCCGGACGAGACGGGAACTGGTCGCCGCCCGATTCCTGGCGGTGCAAAGCAAGGCGGCGGGCCAGATTGACCTGGCGCTCGCCGGGTACGAAGGCGCGTTGCAGCAATCGGCCACGGCCGCGGCGTTGCTGGGCAATCTGCAGAAACGCCTGGACGCCGTCCGCGCCATGCAGCAGGCGGGCGAGGTGGACGCCATGGCGGTGGCCAACGCCCAGGTCGAATTCAATACCGGCGCCCTTTCCAGGCTCGACGCGCTGGTCAAGGCGCAACAGGCGCTGGGACAGCTCGAAGACGCCATGCAGAGCCCGCTCGTGTTGCCCGCCGCGGTGCTCCGCCGCGCGGAGACGAATCCCCAAGAAGCTCATCCGCCCATCAATCATGAACCGTAAGCAAGTCCTCGTCGGTCTGGTCGTCGTCGTGGTGGTGGTGGCGGTCTACGCTCTGCTCCGAATGGCCCATGGTCCGGCTGCGACGGCCTCGGAGGAGGAAACGCCCACTGTCGTCACCGTACAGACGGGCCGGCTCCAGACCGCCACCCTGCATGGCTATGTGGAAGGCTTCGGCTCGGTGATGCCGGCGCCAGCCGAAGGCGGGCAGCCTCCGGCGACGTCGCATGTGGCATCGTCGGTTTCCGGTGTCATCGCGAAGGCCGATGTGACCGAGGGTCAGCGCGTGAAGAAGGGCGCGGTGTTGTTTGAGCTGGATGCGCGGGTGGCGCGGGTGGCGGTGGATTACGCGGCGGAAACCGTAGCCCGGCAAAAGAAACTGTTCGCCGAAAACAACACCTCGCTGCGCAGCCTGCGGGACGCCGAGGCGCAGCTGGCGACGGCCGAGGCCCAGCTCGCCCTGCTCCAAGTCACGGCCCCGCTGTCCGGCACCGTCACCCGCGTCAACGTCCGGCCGGGCGAAGCCGTCGACCTGACCACTGTGCTGGCCGAGATCACCGACCTGACCCGGCTGGTCGTCACGGCGGACATCCCTTCCGCCGAGGCGGGCGCACTCAAGCCGGGCCAGCGGGTGCAGGTTTTGGCCGATCGGCCCGTGGCCGCTTCGCTCGCCTATGTCAGTCCGGCGGTGGATGCAACCAACGACACGGTCGTGGTGCGCGCCCCGCTGCCGGAAGGTAGTGCGCTGCACCCGGGCCAGCTGGTCCGTCTGCGCATCGTCACCGCCGAGCACGCCGGCTGCCTGGCGGCCCCGGCGGCCAGCGTCGTGACCGACATCAACGGCCGCAGCGTTTTGGCCGTCGTGACGGGCGACAAGGCGACACAGGTGCCGGTCAAGACGGGGCTGCGGGAAGGCGGCTTGGTGGAGGTCGAAGGCGCGGGCCTCAAGGAAGGCGACACCGTGGTGACGATCGGCGCCTACGGGCTGCCCGAGAAAACAAGAATCCGCGTGGTCGCCCCCTGAGCGGAACCGGCGTTGTGCGGCTCGCATGAATCCCGGCAAGATCTCCGCACTCGGTCGCTTCGCGACCCGGCACGCGTTGTCGATCACGTTTATCGCGGCGGCGCTATGCCTAGCCGGTGTGGTCGCGGCGCTGCGCACGCCGTCGTCGGTCTTTCCGCAGACGGATTTTCCGCGCGTCGTCATTCTCGTGAACAACGGCATCATGCCCGTCAGCGAAATGATGGCCACGATCACGCGGCCCATCGAGGAGGCGATGAAGGATGTTCCCGGCGTGACCACCGTGCGCTCCGCCACCGCGCGTGGCACCGCCCAGATCAACCTTTTCTTCCACTGGAACGTGGACATGGTCCAGTCGGAATTGTATGTATTGGGCCGGCTGTCGGAAATCCGCGCCAACCTGCCCGCGACCGCCGCCACGGAGGTTTCGCGCGTGACGTTTTCGGCGTTTCCCATCATTGGCATCAGCCTCACCAGTTCCAACCGGAACCTGATGGACTTGTGGGAGACGGCGAATTACCAGCTTAAACCGCTCTTCCTGCAAATCCCCGGCGTGGCCCGGGTGGAACTCACCGGCGGGCACGTGCCGGAATATCACGTCATCGTGGACCCGCTGAAATTGCAGGCCGCCCATCTCGGCTTGCAGGACGTGAGCGACGCGCTCACGAAAAACAACCTCGTGGCCCCCGCCGGCATGATCGAGGAAAATTATCACCTGTATCTGACCACGGTGGACGGGCGGCTGCATTCGGCGGCGGACATCGGGAAGCTGGTGATCGCCGTGAATGCCGGCCATCCGGTGCAACTCAAGGACGTGGCGCGCATCGAGCGCGGACCGGAGCCGGCCTACACGGTCGTCACGGCGCAGGGCCGGAACGCCGTCTTGCTCAACATTCAAAGCCAGCCCGACGGCAGCACGCTGAACATTGCCGCCGCGCTGAAGGGCCAGATGCAAAAATTGAAAACGGAGCTGCCATCGGACATGCACCTCGCGTTTTTCTACGACCAGTCGCTGTTCGTGAGCGACTCGGTGGGCAGCGTCTGGGACGCCATCATATTCGGGCTGATTCTGTCGGTGTTCATCCTTTATTTCTTCCTGAAAAACTGGGGCAGTGTGTGGACCGCCATCGTCACCATTCCCCTCGCGGTGCTGATCACCTTCGTCGCCATGAAACTGGCCGGCATGAGTTTCAACATGATGACGCTGGGCGGCATCGCGGCGGCCATCGGGCTGATCATTGACAATGCCATCATCGTCGTGGAGGCCATGTGCTTCCGCCTCGCCGCCGGCCGGCCGCGCCTGGAGGGAATTCAGGAAGCCCTGGGCGAAATTCTTTACGCGCTGATCGGCTCGACGCTGACGCCGGTGGTAGTGTTCATTCCGCTGGCGCTTCTGACCGGCGTCGCCGGCGTGTTTTTCCGCGCGCTGGCCTTGACGATGGTGGTGTCGCTGCTGACGTCATTGGTGCTGGCCATCACACTGACGCCGTCGCTGGCCGCGTGGCTCATCCGCGAACGAAGAAAAACGGAAGGCGCGCCGGACGGCGAAGAAGGCGGGTTTGTGCTGAAGCGGGTGCTACGGATTTATGAACGCGCCGCCCGCTGGGCGTTGCGGCATGGCGGGCTGACGTTGCTGGGGTGCGGATTGATTTTGGCCGCCTCCGTTTTCGTTTACCGGCAACTGGCGACCGACTTCCTGCCGGCCTTTGACGAAGGCGGTTTTGTGATTGATTTCAACGCACCGCCGGGCACCAGCCTCACCGAAACCTCGCGCCAGCTGGACGAGGCCGAGGCCCTCATCCGCGCCAATCCGGACGTGGAAAGCTATTCCCGCCGGCTCGGCACGCAGCTCGGCCTGTTCATCACCGAACCGTATAGCGGCGATTTTCTCGTCAAACTCAAACCGAGTCGCGGGCACACGACGGACGAGGTCATCGCGCAGTTCCGGCGTGAATTCAACGAACGGTTCCCGGCCATCCGCTGGGATTTCCCCGGCATCCTCACCGATTTGATCGGCGACCTGCAAATGACGCCCCAACCCATTGAAATCAAGCTGTTCTCGCCGGATTTGGCGTGGCTGAAAAAAATCGCGCCGCGCGTCGAGGCCCAGATCCAGAGAATTCCCGGCGTCGTGGATACGTTCGACGGGTTGACCGAAACCGGGCCTTCGATCAACCTCCGCGTGCGGCCCGCCGATGCCGAACGGTTTGGCCTCACCGCGCAGGACATCGCCGACGCGGTCAACACCGCGCTGCTTGGCCAGGTTTCCTCGTCCGTGCTCGAAGGCGACCGCGTCGTGAACATCCGCGTGGTGGCCGATCCGAAGAGTGTCTATAATACCGCCGCGCTGTGCGACCTGCCGATGCGCACGCCCGCCGGCGCGGTCGTGCGGCTGAGTCAAGTGGCTGACGTGAACCAGGAAGCCAGCGAGGTGGAACTGGACCGCGACGATTTGCGGCAGGACATCATTGTGTCCGCGCGGCTGGAGGGCCGGGACATGGGCAGCACCATGCGGGACATCCAGCTCGCGTTGAGCCGGGACCAATGGCTGCCGCCCGGCACGGTGGAATACGGCGGCCTTTTTCAACAACAGCAGCAGTCGTTTCTCAATCTCCTGATGGTACTGCTCGCCGCCATTCTGCTCGTGTTCATCGTGCTGCTGGTCGAATTCCGTTCGTTTTACGAGCCGATCGCGATTCTCCTTGGCGCCGTGCTGGCATTGTTCGGCACGGTGGTTGGCTTGTGGATCACCGGCATCACGCTGAACATTGTTTCGTTTCTCGGCGCGATCATCGGCATCGGCATCGTCGCCAAGAACGGCATTCTCGTGCTCGATTATTTCCAGCAACTGCGCGGCGAGGGCGTGGAACTGGTCGAGGCGCTGGTGCGCGCCGGCCACCGCCGGTTGCGGCCGGTTTTGATGACCTCGCTGGCCGCCGCGCTGGGCATGTTGCCGCTGGCCTATGGCATCGGCGCGGGCGCGGAAATGCTCCGGCCGCTGGCCGTCGCGGTCATCGGGGCGTTGTTCTTTTCCGTGCCGCTGTCGCTCATCGCCACGCCGGTGGTTTATTTGGTGCTGGTGCGGCTCTTCCGGCGGGGCGCCGCGGGCCTGCCGGCGGCTTGATCCGCAGCCGGCGGCCGGGGCCCGGCCCGCCGCCGCGTGATTCAAGTTGCGGGTCAATAGACTTTCGATTGCTTCGTAAGAAGTGAATTGTTGCCGTCACGCCTCGGCTGGAGTAGATTTTATTTGTCTCGTGAACAAAGGATTACCTGGGTTGGCATGGGGCCACAGGCCAGCCTCATTCGTGATGAATGCACCCCGCGCCGGCCGCCGGTGGATGCCGCGCGACCGCCTCAGCGGCACGGCGGTCGAGCCTTCGAGTCCGATTGGATGCGGTCGAACGTCCGGCGCTTGAGGCCGGCCCGGCCTGCTCCGGCACCGTCCGTCCGCTCCTTCCTGCCTCCACTTTTCGGCCATGAAACTCCCGCTGCCGCCGCCCCTGCCCCGTCGCTTGTCCTATGTTGCCGCCGGCCTGCTGCTGGCGCTCGGATTCGGGCCATCGCGACTCGATGCGGACGCGGACGACGCACCGCCGGCCCCTCAGCCGGTCCGCGTCACGGAGGTGGAGGGACAAAAGGGGGTGAAGTTGACCCCCGAGGAGATGAAACGCGCGGCCATCGAGAGCAAAGTGCTTCCTCCGGCCACCCGTCTGCCCAGTCAAAGAGCGTATGGCGTCGTGCTCGATCTCGCGCCATTTCTCGATGCTGCCGCCCAGCTGACCGCCGGGCAGGCGCAGGCGGAATCCACCGCGGCGGCGTTGACTGCGGCCAGGGCGGAACAGGAACGGGCCCGTCGCTTGCACGACGCGGGCGAGAATGTATCGACACGGGACCTGCAAGTGGCGGAGGCCGCATGGCAACAGGCGGCCGCCACCGCCCGCGCCGCGCGTGCCATGAACCAGGCGCGCCGCGCCACCATCGAACAAACCTGGGGGCCAGTGTTGGCCGGCTGGATGGTCCGATCCTCCCCGGAGTTTACATGCCTGGCAAAAGGCGAAGAGCGTCTCGTGCGCATTGTCCTGCCGGGGGCTCCACCGGTGACGCCCCTGGAGGGAGTGAGCGTGGAGCGGCCGGACGGGCATTGGGTCCCAGCCACACCGGTGTCGCCGGCGGCCCGGGTTGATCCCCAGTTTCAAGGCGCGGCCTATTACTATTTGGTCCCGGCCGACGCTGGCATGGCCCCCGGCCTCAACGTCACCGTCTCCGTTCCGACCCGCGCCGCCGGCGGTGCGCGCCCGGGTGTGATTGTGCCTGCCTCCGCGGTCCTCTGGTGGCAGGGCCAGACTTGGGTCTACCTCGAACCAAAGTCCGGCCTTTTTGCCCGTCACGCCATTGCGACCGACCAGCCGGACGAGCAGGGCGGTTATTTCGTAAGCAGCCTGCCGGCTGCGGTGCCCGTCGTCATAGCGGGTGCGGACGTGCTCCTTTCTGAGGAAACGCGTCCCGCCGTTGCGCCCAACGCCGACTGATCCCGCCGCCGTCATGGGGATCCTGAACACCCTCGTCCGCCTGGCTCTTCGCTACCGCGGCGTTATCATCGCCCTGGGCTGCCTGCTGCTGGCCTACGGCTTCTACGCGCTGACCCGGGCCAACTATGACGTGTTTCCCGAGTTTGCTCCGCCCGAGGTTGCGGTGGAGACCGAAGCGCCGGGCCTGGCGCCGGAGCAAGTCGAGCAATTGGTCACCCAGCCAATCGAGAATACCCTCAACGGCCTGCCCGGCGTCGGGGCGATGCGGTCGCAATCGATCCAGGGTGTCTCGCACATCACGCTGACCTTCGATCCGCAGATGGACATCTACCGCGACCGGCAACTGGTCGCGGAGCGGCTTGCCGGTCTGGCCGCCGAACTACCGCCCGGGGTGCAGGCGCCGCGGCTAACTCCCCTCTTTTCGTCCACCGGCGACGCCCTGCTGGTCGGTCTGAGCTCCCGCACGCAGAGCCTCATGACGCTCCGCACGCTGGCGGACTGGAGCGTCCGACCGCACCTCCTCGCCGTCCCCGGGGTGGCCAATGTGGCCATCTTTGGTGGCGATGAACGCCAGTTGCAGATTCAACTGCTCCCGGACCAGCTCGTGCGCCATGGAGTGACGGTCGATGAGGTGCTCGCAACCGCCCGTCGCGCCACGGGGATCGAGGGGGCCGGATTTGTCGATACCACCAATCAGCGGCTGGTCTTGCGGACAGAGGGACAGGTGCTGACGCCCGCGGGCCTCGCCCAGACCGTGATCCGGTGGCGCGACGGCGAAGCGGTGACACTCGGCGACGTGGCCCGGGTGGTCGCGGCACCGGCGCCGGCATCGAGCGCCGCCACCATCATGGGTCGGCCGGCGGTCGTGCTGCGAGTCTCGATGCAATACGGCGCCAACACCCTCGCGGTGACCCATGGCCTCGACGCCGCCCTGCGCGGCCTTGAGCCGGATCTGCGCGCCCGGCAGGTGACCCTTTATCCCGACCTCTTCCGCGCGGCGAATTTCATCGAGACCGCGCTGCGCAATATCCGGGCTTCGCTGCTGCTCGGCGCCGTCCTCGTGGTCGCCGTGCTGTTGCTCTTTTTGTTCAATTTGCGCACGGCCGTCATCTCCTGCACCGCGATCCCGTTTTCGCTGCTCGCTGCGGTCATCGTGCTGGAGAAGCTGGGATTCAGCCTGAACACCATGACCATGGGCGGGCTGGCCATAGCCATTGGCGAGGTGGTCGACGACGCGGTCATCGATGTGGAGAACATTCTGCGCCGCCTGCGGCAGAACCAGCGGACGGCGCAACCGCAGTCGGCCTTCCGGGTCGTGCTGCAAGCGTCGCTCGAGGTGCGCAGCGCAGTGGTCTATGCGACGTTTGCGGTCGTGCTGGTCTTCCTGCCCATCATGACCATGTCCGGGTTGGCCGGGCGCATGTTTGCGCCGCTGGGAGCCGCCTATATCCTGGCCATCCTGGCCTCGCTCGCGGTGGCGCTCACGCTGACGCCGGCGCTCTGCCTGGTCCTGCTGCGCCCCGGACGCTTCGGCGAGGCGGAATCGCCGGTGGCGCGCTGGCTGCACCGGCGTTACGAACGGTTGTTGCGTAGCGTCGAAACGCATTCGCGCTGGGTGCTGGGCGGCGCGGCGGGGCTGACCCTCGCCGGCCTGGCCGTCGTTCCCTTTCTGGAGGGCAGCTTCTTGCCGACACTGCAGGAGGGCCACCTAATCCTACACATGACCATGGCGCCGGGCAGTTCGCTCGCCGCCTCCATGCGCCAGGGCGAGGCGATCACCGGGGCCCTCCTCCGGCTGCCGGTGGTGCGCCTGGTCAGCCAGAAGAGCGGCCGCACGGATTTCACCGAGATGCGCGGCCCGGAAGGCAGCGAAATCGAGATCGATTTGCGGCCCGGAGCCGACACGACGGAGGCGACGCGGCAGATCCAGGCCGTCGTGGCCGGTTTCCCCGGGGCGAGCTATTCCATCAACGGCTTCTTCACCGAGCGGGTGAATGAAACGCTGTCGGGCTATACCTCGCCGGTGGTGGTCAACCTTTACGGGAACGACCTCGCCCAACTCGACGCCGCAGCGAAAAAGGTCAGCCGCCTGCTGGGCACCGTGCCCGGAGCCGCCGGTGTGCAGATGCAATCGCCGCCGGATACGCCCGAGATCGCGGTGCGGCTGCGACCCGCTGAGCTGCGGCGCTGGGGCCTGACCCCCGGGGCCGTGTTGGACATCGTGCGCGTCGCCTACGGCGGCGAAATCGTCAACCATGTCCACCAAGGCAGTGAATCTTTCGCTGTTGCGGTCATTCTCGATCCCGCCCTGCGCAACCAGGCCGCCATGATCGTCCGGCTGCCGGTACGGACCCCGACAGGGCGCACGCTGCTGCTGGGCCAGTTGGCGGACGTTTTTCCAGCTTCGGGGCGCTATGTCGTCCTGCACGAGGCGGCGCGACGCGTGCAGACGGTCACTTGCGATGTGCAGGGGAGGAGCGTGGCGTACTTTGTGGACCGGGCGCGGGCGGCGCTCGACGCGCCGGGCGCCCTGCCGCCCGGCGTGGTCGCCGGATTTTCCGGTTCGGCCGGAGCACAGGCCCGGGCCCGGCGCGATCTGCTCATGCACGGCTTGGTGGCCGGGGTGGGCATCATCCTGTTGCTGTCCATCGTCCTCCGCCACCGCAACAACCTGCTCCTCGTGCTGCTCAACCTTCCCTTCGCCTTGGTGGGCGGCGTGCTGGTCGTGCGGGTGTTTGGCGGTGGAGTGTCGCTGGGTGCGCTGGTGGGCTTCGTCACCGTCTTCGGCATCACGCTGCGCAACTCGATCATGCTGATGTCGCACTACCAGCATCTCGTGGTGGAGGAGGGACAGCCTTGGGGCTGGCCGACCGTCCTGCGCGGCGCCACCGAACGGCTGGTCCCCATCCTGATGACGGCGTTGGTCACTGCC
>Ga0075520_1001932_pt1 | contig 10175 bp, 11 predicted proteins | sample NGEPerB_FD_75100 | JGI IMG/M metagenome (GOLD analysis project Ga0075520, IMG submission 75100) | Arctic peat soil microbial communities from the Barrow Environmental Observatory site, Barrow, Alaska, USA - NGEE PermafrostAB12-B | ecosystem: Environmental > Terrestrial > Soil > Wetlands > Peat ...
AGGACGGGGCCGCCTGGCTTGCCTTCCTGCGCGGCCTCGTGAGCCGTGGCCTGACGGGCGTGCAGCTCGTAGTCTCCGACGCGCACGAGGGCCTCCGGCAGGCGATCGGAGCGGTGCTGCCCGATGCGTCGTGGCAGCGCTGCCGCACCCACTTCATGCGCAACCTGCTGATCCGTGTGCCGAAATCGACTCAGCCGCTGTTCGCGAGCCTCGTGCGCTCGATCTTCGCCCAACCCGATGCGGCCTCCGTCTGGCGCCAGCTCCACCAGGTCGTCGAGCAGCTCACCCCTCGCTTCCCCCAGGCCGCCGAGCTCCTCGAAGCCAGCGCCACCGACCTCTTGGCCTTCACTGGTTTCCCCCCTGCACACTGGCGTCAGATCTGGTCCAACAACCCGCTCGAACGCCTCAACAAGGAAATCCGCCGTCGTACCGACGTGGTCGGCATCTTTCCCAACCGCGCGGCCATCCTCCGCCTCGTCGGCGCCGTCCTCGCCGAACAGAATGACGAGTGGGCCGTCGCCCGCCGCTATCTCAGCTGGCCTGCGGCTGCGCCTGTACCACCCACCACCCTCGCCCCATCAACCTTGCTGCCCCAGGAGGTGACCGAGCCAACCAATGTCGCCTAACCCATTACCTGCAGTGGCCCTCGTACACCACTTGACAGGACGCGACCTACTGCGGGTTGCACAAGGGGGCTTGGGCTTCGGCCCGCCCATGTGCTTTGACGCCTCGCGGCGAGGCCTCGGGAGCCGCAATCTCCCACCGGGGAAGGGAAGGTGTACGCGCGTGGCAACAGCGCGACGTTCCGCCGTACCCTCACCTCTTCCGCGGCGAGTCAACGACCGCGCGAGCGACCTTCCTTTTGAATGCCCAGAGACGGGCGATCGGCCAGCCGTGGTGCCATTGATCTCCAGGACTGATAGCATTCGGTTAGGGTCCAAGCTCAGTTTGAGGAGGTGGCGAGCGATGACGGCACTTCACCTCGCAGAACAAAAGGCTCGCATCTTGGAGGCTGCGCTTATCACCAGGGCGCGGGAAGGCACGCTCCAGATCGTCGCCAAGATGGGGAAGAGGGGGTTTAGTCGTGGCAGTCCCTTCGTACAGGCCATACATGGTGCCTTCGTTGAGATTTATCGCGCAGGGATCGAGCAGCTTGAGGAAGACTACTTGAGCGCCGCAAAGGCCGGCGCCGATGTTGAGAGCGTGCGTGCGGCCTTTGGACGCGCCGCCGAGATCATTCGGGACGTCATGTCTCGGATGGCCGTTGACGAGGGGAAGCGGTATGGGCCGTCTGGGTCCCCGTTCCCTGCCGGGGGTGTAGATCGCTCGCTGCGCACGGCCCAAGCAAACGCCGAGGCCGACCTTGGGCTCAAGCTCGGCGGTCTTGAGCGGCACGCCACCGTGTTGTCGCGAGCGTCGACCCCCGTCCCGGACGTGGCGTTTGTCAGGAACGACGACTGTCGAGGCGCGGCGGTCGTCGCGGCAGCCGAGGCCAGTCGGTGCCTGGACGCTGGCGCGCCCAATGCCGCCGTGGTCATGGTAGGGAGCGCACTTGAGGCGGTGCTCCCCGATGTACTCCTGGAGAACCAGAACCGCGCGGCGCCGGTAGCGTCACGGGGGAAAGGAGAGGCGGACCTTCGCAAGTGGGACCTCGATGCCCTCATTGTCAAGGCGGTCAAGGCCGGGCTACTCAAAGACGAGGCTGACAAGTTGACGAGTTGGATTAGGAGCCACCGCAACCTCATTCATCCGGGGAGGATGCTCCGAAACGGGCAACGAATCACCGAGGCTGATGCGCGAGCGGCGGTTTCAATTCTCGCGGTCGTCTGCGAGAAAGTTGGCCAATAGATAAGCGGAACGTGGCATCCCAGGCGCGCGCGGACCATGGAAGTGGGGCGGTAGGGGTTTGGTAGTTGACGCGCGAGCGGTCCGCTGGGGGGGATGGGCGTGGACTCGGGAGCGGGCTTGAGCGGGCGGTTGCACCGGGGTTGCACTGCCTTTCGGCCAGAGTCCACGTGGTATGTAAGTTGGTGCCGGAGGAGGGGGTCGAACCTTCATGCCCTTGCGGGCCGGGGATTTTAAGTCCCCTGCGTCTGCCATTTCGCCACTCCGGCGTGATGAGGGCGCCCTGGACCGCACGTGGCAGCCCGGTGGGGTGTCGGCGATCGTCGCTCGCAGTTCCGCTGCCGGGCGTCAGGAGTGCATCAACGCGGCGACCTCCGCGACGGCCCGTAACACCTCGGCGGCAGGGCCGTCCACCATCTCGACGTGGCCGCCGCGCTCGAGCACGGCGCGCGCCATGCGGTCCACAATGTGCAGCTCCCGCCGCGCCTGACAAACGCCGGAAGCTGGCGAATAGGTGCGGTGTTATGATCGCAAAGCGCGGAGACGAGGGGATCACGATGACCGAATCTGTGATGATTACGGTGAACCTGCGAGGGGTCGTCCGCCGCCAGGGGCGACGATGGGCGGCGGGTTGCCCCAAACTCAACGTGTGGTCGCAAGGTCGCAGCCGCGAGGATGCTGAGCGCTGCTTGCGGGAGGCCGTCGAGCTCTGGGTCGAGGACTGTCTGGCCCGAGGAACCCTCGACGCCGCGTTGAGAGAGGTTGGGTTCCAGCCTGCACCGTGGGGTATGCCTGTCACGGGCGCTGAGGAATTGGTTGGCATCGTTCGACTGCCTGACGAGGAGGCTCTCCTCGGAACCGACTTCCCCGTCCAGATCTCGATGCCCGCCTATCAGGCCGCGGCGCTGCTCGGTGCTCAGCCAGGTCAGTGAAGGTCACCTGGCAAGAACTGCGGGCGGTCTGCCTGCTGCTCGGTTGCGGCGAATCGCGGATCAAGGGCGATCACCTCTCCATGAGCCGCCCTGGAATGGCCCGGCCAGTCATCATCAAAATGGACAAGAGTCTTGGCGAGGACATCGTCCGTAGCAACATGCTGACGCTTGGCGTGAGCCGGAGGGAGTTCGAGCAGTTGTTGGCCCGGGTCCGGCGCCACCGCAAAGGCAAGAACAGCTGATCGAGTGGTGCCGGAGAAGGGGATCGAACCCTTACGCCCTTGCGGGCCGGGGATTTTAAGTCCCCTGCGTCTGCCATTTCGCCACTCCGGCGTTGTGCGCGCGCCGCGGACCGCACGTGCCGGCCCAGCGGGGTGTTGGTGACAGTCGCTTCCGGTCCCGCGGTCCGGCGTCAGGAGTGCATCAACGCGGCGACCTCGGCGACGGCGCGTAACGCCTCGGCCGCGGGGCCGTCCACCATCTCGACGTGGCCGCCGTGCTCGAGCACGGCGCGCGCCATGCGGTCCACCATGTGCGGCTCCGACTCGACCTTCTTGCCGCACACGGCACAAACCTCGTCGGCGGGGTCGAAGAGCATGTTGCAGCCGTTGCAGACGCCGCCTTCGAGCGCGGCCCCCTGCAGGTAGACGAGCTTCCACACGCGCCCCTCGTTGATCGCCTCCAGGGTCGCGGCGAGGCCGGCCACCGCCCGGCCGTTCTTGCGGACCTCTTTGAGCAGGTCGCGCACGATCTCCAGCTCCTCGGCGCGCTCGAGCCGCATCTGGACCTCGCCGGCGCGCGTCAGGATGGCGTCGGTGGTCGCGGTGACGGGAATCGGCAGCACCTCGACGAGGCGGCCGCGCAGGCGCTTCGGCAGGGCGCGGGCGAGCTCCGAGGCGACGCCGACGTTGCCGCCGATGATGAGGCGGTCCACCTCGAGCTGGTCCATCAGGCGAGCGATCTCTGCGGCGACGAAGCGGACGTGGGTGGAGACGCTCTCGTCGTGGTGGCGCTCCATCTTCGACTGCGAGCGGAGCTTGTCGGTGGTGGGCGCGTCGGGGCGGGGCGGGATCTGGGAGATGAGGTCCTTGTGCTCCTCGATGTCGCCGAGGAACACCGTGAACAGGCGGGCCCGCTTCTGGTCCACGAGGACGATCCCGAAGCGCTCGTGTTCGTCCAGCGCCTCGAGGAGCGGGCGCAGGAAGGCTCCGTTGCTCCAGTAGGCGAACGACGGCAGCGCGATGCGGATGACGTTGCGGAACGTGACCCCGAGCGTGCGGTGGCGGGCGAGCACGAGGGCCTTCCCGGTTGGCTCGATGGTCTTGACGATCTCCTCGACCTCGCCGCACGTGAGCGTCAGCTCGTCGTCGTCGGGGTGCGCCGCCCGCAACTGTTTGAGCATGTCCTTGAGGTGCGTCTCGAACTGCCGCTTGCGGTTGGCGACGTTGGTCTGGTCCACGTCGAGGTAGACGGTCAGGGTCTTGCCCGGCGCCTGGGAGAGCTGTTGCAGCTGCTCGACGTCACGATGTCGGATCACCGCGACCCCCCTTTCGTATACTGCGATTCAAGTATAGGTGACCCCGCAACCCCCGCCAGCGAGGCGAGGATGACGGCGGCGGTGGCGGCGATGTTGAGCGAGTCAACGCCATCTCGAAGCGGCACCGATACTTGGCCGGCGCAACACAACATAACCTCCTCCGACACCCCCTGGCCCTCGTTGCCGAGCGCGAGCAGGAGCGGCGCGCGCGGGCGCCAGCGCGACAGCGGCACGCCCGCGCGGCTCGCGGTGGCGAACGCCTCGCCGCCGGCCCGCCGGACGGCATCGGCGAGCGGCGCGAACGCGGCTTCGGCTTCGACCGGGAAGACGAGGGCCTGGCCGGCGGATGCGCGCACCGCGCGCGGCGAGAACGGGTCGGCGCAGCCGGGCGAGCATGCCACGCCCGAGGCCCCGAACGCGGCGGCGCAGCGGATCACGCCGCCGACGTTGCCGGGGTCCTGCACGCGGTCGAGGTAGACGACGACGCCTGTGGGCGCGAGGCGGGCGGAAGGCACCGCGACCACGGCCAGAACGCCCTGGGTCTGACGGGTCGGCGCGATCTGCGCCGCGGTCGCGGGGTCGAGCACGTGCGCGCGGCCGCCCTGGAAGACCCTCTCGAGCGCGGCGCTCGCGCGCAGCGCGTCGAGCTGCTCTGCGACGGCGAACAGCTCGACGATCGGGACGCCGGCGGCCGCGAGGTCGAGCGTGAGCTTGAGACCGTCCACGGCCGTGAGCTCGGGCTCCTGGCGGCCGATGATGCGGCGCAGTCGCGCGACCTTGGGGTTGTGCCGGCCGAGAAGTTGCGGTGACCCCGTTTCACGCATCGCGGCCCCTGCAGGCAAATGGTTCCTTCATTCAATCAGTGTAACCGCCGCCGGGCGGAGCCCGCGCGCGGTTTGGCCTCGTGCCCGCTGGTGTAGAATCCCGCCACGTTCTGGCGTTGTGACGTGGCTCGGATATGGCCGTGGCAGAGAAAACGCCAGCCAAGGGGGGGATGGGCGATGGCGAGAGGTCGCGCACTTGTCGTTATTGCACTGCTGGCTTTGGCCGCACCGGGGCTTTGCTTCGAGGGACCCGACCCGCGCACGCCGGGCGGACAGATCGCCGCCTGCGGCGGGGTCGCGAACTGGCAGGCGCTGGGGTACCTCGAGTTCACCGTGAAGATCACGGGCCCGGCCGGGGTCCAGGGGCCGTTCGCGTACCGCTGGGACCGGCGCGACGGGTACCTCCGTCTGACCGGCCCTTCCCAGTCGGGGGAGAAGACTGACGTCGCGATCGACCTCGGTTCGAAGACGGGCGGCGCGTGGGCGAACGGCCATCAGCTCGCGGGAAAGAAACTGGCCGAGACCGTCAACTGGGCGCTGCAGCGGTTCGGCGAGGACACGCTGTGGCTGACGTTCCCGCTCGACTGGGGCATGGCCGGCGTGAAGGTGAAGCCGCTGCCCGATGTGGCGGGCGAGGGCGGAGTGATGTCGCCGGCGGTTGACGTCCAGTCGGCGATGGGCGACTGGAAGGTGACGCTCGACCCCGCAACCGGGCGGGTGGCGGAGACGGTCCTGGTGCGCAACAGCGGTACGCTGACCGTAACGTGGAGCGGCTGGCAGGCGCACGGGGGCGTCTTCTTCGCCCACAAGCGCGCCATCGCGGAGACCGGCGAGACCGTCGACGTGGAAGTAATGCAGGCATTGCCGGAGGCGCCGGCCGGCGCGTTCTAGCTGGGTTCTGGCTCGATGTGACGATCCGCGGCGCCCGCCCTGGCGCGGGCGCCGCGGATCGTCCGGCCTTGCGGCCGGCGTCGCGCGCGGCTAGGATCACGCCGCGATGGAACTCCCCCCGTTGAATCCCGAGCTGGTGACCGACGAAGGCGGTGTGCTCCGCGTGTGTCGTCGCGCCACGGCGGCCGGAACGGTGGCGCTCGACACCGAGTCGGACTCGCTGCACTCCTACCACCACAAGCTCTGCCTCATCCAGCTCTCGTTCGCGGGGGAGCACGCGGTCCTCGACCCGCTCGCGATCGGTCGCGAAGGGCTGTGGCCGCTGGCGGAGGTGCTCGCCGACCCGCGGGTCGAGAAGCTGATGCACGGCGCCGATTACGACCTCCGTGTGCTGGACCGGGACCTCGGCGCCCGCGTCGTGCGCCTCGCCGACACGCAGGTGGCGGCGCAGCTCCTCGGGGAGCCGCAGACCGGCCTGGCGGCGTTGGTCGAACGCGAGGCCGGGGTCGCGCTGGACAAGAAGTACCAGCGGGCGGACTGGGGCGAACGGCCGCTGCCGGCCGAGCTGCTGGCGTACGCGGCGGGGGATACCGCCTACCTCGATCTGGTACGGACGCGTCTGGCGGTGCGGCTGGACGAGCTTGGCCGCGGCGCCTGGTGGGCTGAGGAGTGCGAGGCGCTCGAGGCGGTGCGCTGGGAGCCGCCGGTCCCCGACGCGCTCGCGTTCGAGCGGATCAAGGGCGCGAAGAAGCTCGCGGGCGAGGCCCGCGACCGCATCGCGGCGCTACACGCCTGGCGGGAGGGCGTGGCGTCGGCCGAGGACGTGCCGCCGTTCAAGATCCTGCGCGGCGAGACGATGCTGGCGTTGGCGGCGGCGCCGCCGGCGGACCTCGCGGCGCTCGGCGCGACTCCCGGCGTGGGGCGGGGGACCGTCCGCCGGGCGGGCCTGGAGATCCTGCGGGTCCTCGCCTCTCCGCCGAAGCTGCCGCCCAAGCCCAAGGGCCAACGCTTCGCCATCGATCGCGAGCGCGAGGCAAAGCTGAAACAGGCGCGCGAGGCCCGCGACCGGGTGGCGAAGGAGCTCGGCATCGAACCCGGCGTGCTGGCGCCGCGCGCGGGGCTCGAGCGGGTCGTGGACGGCCTGCCCGGCGACGAGGCGGTTCTTGCCCAGTGTCTCGGCCGCCGCTGGCGGGCGTCGGTGCTGGCGCCAGGGCTGCTGGCGCTGGCGGCGACGTGGCGGGAAGGAGCGCGCCGCCTGGATGCCGCTCCGGCGTGACGAGGCCTTCGTCCTGGCTCGCTACCCGTTCCGGGAGCGGGACTTCGTCGTCGTGCTGCTGGGCCGCGCGGCGGGGCAGCTGCGGGTCGTGGCGCGGCGGGTTCGCTCGCTGCGCGCCTCGCACGCGACCGCGACCGAGCCGCTCGCGCACGTCCGGGTGACGTACTTCGAGCGCGCGGGCTCGGAGCTGGCGACGCTCGACGAGGCGGAGGTGATCCGCTCGGCGTTCGACCTGGCGAGCCGTCCGCCGGCGTGGGCCGCGGGCCAGGTGGTGGCGGAGCTGGCGCTCGTGTACACCCAGCCGGGCCAGCGCAACGAGCCGGCGTTCCGCCTGGTGGAGCGCTGCGTGGCCTGCCTGTTGGACGGTCACGACTCGGCGGCGGTGGCGTGGTACGCGGAGCTGTGGTTCCTGCGCCTCGGCGGCGTGTTTCCGGAGCTTGCCCGCTGCGGCGTCTGCGGCGTGGGCCTGCAGCCGGGGCCGCGTCTGTTCGACGGGCTCGAGAAGCGGTTCGTCTGCGCCGAGCACCGGCCCGCGGGCAGCGTGACGCGGATCTCGGCGGCCGGCGTGGAGTGGCTGCAGCGCGCGTCGCGCCTGCCGCTCGAACAGATCGGGGAGGCCCCGCCCGCCGACGCCGCGGGGTGGCTCGTGTCGCTGCGCGAAGCGTTCACCGAACGCGAGGTGAAGTCGTGGCGCTACCTCCGCCTGCTGCTGAAGGACGGCGGGGGAGCGGACGGTTCCCGATAGGCGTCTTGCCGGCGCGCCCGCGGTCCGCCGCGGCGTCTAGGCCGGCACGGCTTTGTGGCCGTAGGCGATGACTCCGGCCTCGCCGTCCTGCTGGATGCGGCGGAACTCGAGCTTCACCGCCATCCCGGCCTCGACCTTCGCGGGGTCGACGTCCGCGATCTGGCAGGTCACGCGCACGCCGCCGCCCAGCTCGATCACCGCGAGCGCGTACGGGACGTCGTGCTTGTGGCTCGGCGGCCCGACGTGGATCACGGTCCAGGTCAGCACCTTCCCCTCGGGCGCAAGGGTGACGGCCGCGAACTTCCGGCCGCGGCAGGCGGGGCAGACCAGACGGGCCGGGAACGATACCGCGCCGCACGCCTCGCAGCGCGCCGCTTCGAGGCGGTACCGCGCGGGATACTCGCGCGCCGTGCGCGCCGGGTTGAGGGTGCTCATGGCGCTACCTCCAGGATGTGGACGACGGTCGAGGCCCCGGTCCCGCCCATGTTCTGGGTGAGGCCGACGCGGGCGTTTGCGACCTGGCGCTTGCCCGCCGCGCCACGGAGCTGGGTGACGATCTCCACGGCCTGGGCGACGCCGGTGGCGCCCACCGGATGCCCCTTGGACTTGAGGCCGCCCGACGGGTTGACGGGCAACGCCCCGCCGAGGGCGGTGCGGCCCGACTCAGCCTGCCGCCCGCCCTCACCGGCGGGGCACAGCCCGAGCGCCTCGAGCACCATGATCTCGGCGATCGTGAAGCAGTCGTGCACCTCGGCGACGTGGACGTCGGCCGGGGTCTTGCCGGCCATCTTGAAGGCGCGCTGCGCGGCCGCGGTCGTGGCCGGGATCGCCGCCATGTCCGGCCGCGATTGCAGCGCGATGTGGTCCGAGGCCTGGCCGACGCCGGCGATGCGGATCAGCGGCCGGCCGTGGGCGAGCTTTCGCGCGGTTTCCATGTCCGCGAGGACGACCGCCGCCGCGCCGTCGGTGATCGGGGAGCAGTCGAGGATGTTCAGCGGATCCGCGACCTTTGCCGAGGAGAGCACATCTTTGACCGTGATCTGTTGGCGGAACTGGGCGTGCGGGTTGAGCGACCCGTGACGGTGGTTCTTCACCGCCACCATGGCGAGCTGCTCGCGCGTCGTGCCCCATCGCGCCATGTGCACCCGCGCCATCATTGCGTAGAGGGCGGGGAAGGTGGCGCCGTGGAAGACCTCCAGCTCCGCGTCGGCGGCGGCGGCCAGCGCCGCTGTGCAGTCGTCGCCGGAGACGTCGGTCATCTTCTCCACGCCGGTCGCCAGGACGATGTCGGCGAGCCCGGCGGCGATCTCGGCGAAGCCGGTGCGCAACGCGACGCCGCCGGACGCGCAAGCGGACTCGACCCGCGTGGCCGGGACCCCGGCCATCCCCAGCTCGCCGGCGAGCAGGCCGCCGAGGTGCTCCTGGCCGACGAAGAGCCCGGGCGCCATGCTGCCGACCGTGATGGAGTCCACGTGGTCGATGCCGGCGTCGTCGAGGGCGGCGAGCGCCGCCTCGGTCCACAGCGTCCGCAGCGACGCGTCCCACACCTCGCCCCACCGCGAAAGCCCGATTCCCACGATTGCCACGTCGCGCATGGCTTCTCCCTTCACTCGCCCATGCGGATCTTGCCGCGGAGCTTGGCGTAGACGCCGTAGGTGACGTACATCTTGCCGTTGTCGAGCTGGTCGCGGGTGCGCGGCGCGGCGTCGCGCACCTCGTCGATGCGGTCGGTGACGGTCCACACGAACCCGTCCGAGCCCGCGCCGGAGCCGTAAGAGACCATGAAGATGCGATCGCCCGGCCTGGCCTTGTCGAGGACCGCCGTCAGGCCGATTGGGGAAGCGCCGGAGTAGGTGTTCCCGAGCCAGGGGGAAAGCCACCCGGTCTCGAGCTGTTCCTGGGTGAAGCCGAGCTGCTTGCCGGCGCGCATCGGGAACTTCCCGTTCGGCTGGTGGAAGACGGCGTGGGCGAAGTCCTTCGGCTGCAACCCCGTCTTCTCCAGGAGCATGCGCGCGGCGCCGAACGTGGTCTTGAAGTACGCCGGTTCGCCGGTGAAGCGGCCGGCGTGGCGCGGGTAGTGCATGTATTCGCGCCTCCAGAAGTCCGGCGTGTCGGTCATGAACGA
>Ga0075520_1001933_pt1 | contig 10172 bp, 7 predicted proteins | sample NGEPerB_FD_75100 | JGI IMG/M metagenome (GOLD analysis project Ga0075520, IMG submission 75100) | Arctic peat soil microbial communities from the Barrow Environmental Observatory site, Barrow, Alaska, USA - NGEE PermafrostAB12-B | ecosystem: Environmental > Terrestrial > Soil > Wetlands > Peat ...
CCGGAAATATCATCTGCCCCATTTGTCCCTGGTGCAGGTAACCACGCAGCTCCTCATCGCTGACGCCCAGGCCCATGCGGTCGGCTTCATACACCAGCGCCTTCTGCGTGATCATGCCTTGCGCGCCCCGCTGCATCAGATAGGGCATGATCACGCAGAAGGCGCTGGTGTATGAAGCCGACCGCATGGGCCTGGGCGTCAGCGATGAGGAGCTGCGTGGTTACCTGCACCAGGGACAAATGGGGCAGATGATATTTCCGGGAGGGACTTTCATCGGCCAGCAGGCTTATCAAGATTTCATTCAGAACCAGTTCAATATGGGGGTGCAGCAGTTCGAGCTGGAGGTGAAGGCTGAGATCGCACAGCGAAAACTGATGGCGCTGGTAAACGGCGCCGTCTCCGTCAGCGACAAAGATGTCGCCGAGCAGGTGCAGAAGCAGGGCGTGAAGGTGAAGTTCGACTACGCCGTGCTGACGCTGGACGACGTGAAGAAGCAGATCAAGCCGACCGATGCCGAACTGAAGGCTTTCTACGAGCAGAACAAACAGCAGTACGCCAATTCCATTCCGGAGAAGCGCAAGGCGCGCTACATCCTGATCGACACCGCCAAACTGGCGGACAAAGTTTCGGTCAGCCCGGCCCAGTTGCAGCAGTACTACAGCCAGCACCAGGACGAGTACCGCATTCCGGAGACAGTGACGGTGCGGCACATCCTGATTAAGACACCGGCGCCCGATGCGAACGGCAAGATTGATCAGAAGGGCGTGGATGCAGCGCGGACCAAGGCGGACGACATTGCGAAGCAGTTGAAGAGCGGGGCCAACTTCGCCGATCTGGCCAAGAAGAACTCCGAAGACCCAGGGAGCGCACCGGATGGCGGGTTGCTGCCGCCACTTACGCGCGGTCGCACGGTTCCGGAGTTCGAGCAGGCCGCCTTCACTACGCCGGCGGGCCAGACCACGGGCGTCATTCGCACCAGCTATGGCTTCCATATTATCCATGTCGAGGCTAAACAACAGGCGCGGTTGAAACCGCTCGACGAGGTGAAATCGCAGATTGAGCCGTTGCTTAAGCAGCAGCAGGTCTCCGGCCAAGCGCAGAATTTGGCCGACAGTGTGCAGGCGATGGCCCGCAAGGCCGGTCTTGACAAGGCTGCCAGCGAAAAGGGACTGCTGATTATCACCACGGATTTCATTGCGCAAAACGATCCTATTCCCGGCGTCGGCAACGCGAAGGACTTGGAAAGCGCGCTGTTCACCGCCAGGAAGAACGACCCTCCGGGTACGGCGGCGACGTCGCAGGGGTACGCAATCTATCAGGTGACCGAGATTCAGCCCCCGCAAACGCCGGCGTTCGAACAGATCAAGGCACAGGTTGAGGAGCAATTTAAGCAGCAACGGGCGCAGGCCCTGCTGGCGCAAAAGACGCAGGAGCTTTCCGACCGTGCCCACGCCGATCACGACCTGAAAAAGGCGGCCAAAGAGCTGGGCGCCGCACTCAAGACCAGCGACTTGGTCGATAGCAATGCGCAGGTCCCCGAAATCGGTCCCATGAATGGCGCTGCCGCTGTCGCCTTCAGCATGAAGCCGGGCGAGATCAGCGGTCCTCTTGAGGGCGGTCCGAACGGAGTTGTGCTGAATGTGCTGGAAGTGCAGAAGCCTTCGTCGGAAGAAATGAAGCAGAACTGGGACAAGGCGAAAGAGACGCTGCTGGACCAGAAGCGCACCGAGTTTGAAGGACTCTACGTGCAAGGCCTGCGTGATCAACTGGAGAAGGAAGGGAAGATCAAAATCAATAAGGCGGAGATGGAGCGTCTGTCCAGCCCTTCCGAAGGGACGTAGCCAGCCAGGCGGTTTCGAGTCTTTGGCCAGCGGAGAAGTCTGCTGGCCTACTTTTTCTTGACCAGCCGCACCCGCAATGAATGCCAGATGCTGGCGACTATTGTTTACCTCCGTCCGTCTAACTATTGCTCATGCTTTCACAACGCTCATCCGGTATTCTGTTGCACCCCACATCGCTGCCTTCGCGCGGTGGTATCGGCGATTTGGGCCCCGCGGCGTACGAGTTTGTTGACTGGCTTGCCGCCGCCAAGCAGACTTTGTGGCAAATTCTTCCGCTCGGCCCGGTGGGATATGGCAACTCGCCGTATTCCTGTACTTCGGCATTCGCCGCCAATGTCCTGATGATCAGCCTGGAACGTCTCGCTGACCGCGGCCTGATCGATCGTGAGCGAATCGGGGACCTGTCCGACCTGGATTCTCCGGTGGATTTTGAACGCGTGCGCCAGCATAAGCTTCCCCTCTTGCGGGAGGCGGCCATAAACTTCCTGCGGTCGGCGCCGGGTGCAGCGCGTGACCGCTACGACCACTTCTGCCGCGACAACCATTGGTGGCTGGAAGATTACGTGCTGTTTAGCAGCCTGCGCGAACGCTACGGCAATCAGCCCTGGAATAGCTGGCCGGAAGAAATCGTTCGCCGGCGCCCCGATGCCATGACGAAACTGCACACCGAGTTGCGCGAGCAACTGGACCAGGAGCGCTTCCTGCAGTTCGCGTTCTTCGAGCAGTGGGCGGCTTTGCGTTCCTATTGCCGGGAGCGTGGCATTCGGGTCATTGGCGATGTCGCAATTTTCGTCAGCTACGACTCGGCCGACGTCTGGACCCACCCCGAAATTTTCCGCCTGAAGCCGGACCTGTCACCCGAGGTGGTGGCCGGCGTGCCTCCGGATGCCTTCAGCGAAACCGGGCAGCGCTGGGGAAATCCGCTGTACGACTGGGATGCGCTCCGGTCTCGCGGCTACAGTTGGTGGATCAAGCGGATGCGCTGGGCGATTGAGACTTGCGATAGCGTGCGCCTTGATCACTTCCGTGGCTTTGAATCGTGCTGGGAAATTCCCGCCGACGAGCCCACTGCGATCCACGGCCGTTGGGTGGCGGGCCCGAATGCCAACCTGTTCAAAGCACTCAAGAGCGCGCTGGGCAAATTGCCCTTCATTGCCGAAGATCTCGGCTACATCACGCATGAGGTCCACGATCTGCGTAAGAACCTCGAAATACCGGGGATGAAGGTCATGCAGTTCGGCTTCGGAAATCGTGGCGCCCACATATATCTGCCGCATCAGTTCGAGCCTGATGCAGTGGTGTACACCGGCACGCATGACAACGACACCACTGTGGGCTGGTGGAACTCGGGCGCGACCGAAGAGGAAAAGGCAGCGGCATCCGCCTACCTGGGAATTGGGGAAGATGGAGTGCATTGGGCGTTCATTCGAGCGGCGCTGACTTCTGTGGCAAACCAGAGCGTGATTCCGGTTCAAGACGTGCTGGGACTCGACAGCGATGGGCGCATGAATGTCCCCAGCCAGATGGCCGGCAACTGGTCTTGGCGATTGCGGCGCGGCGCATTGACCTCGCCGCTGGCGGAAAAGCTGGCCGCCCTGGTCGAGATTACAGACCGCGACGAATGCGTGAAACAGCCGTCAGCGCACGCTGAAAAGAGCGACGGGAAAGTGAGCGAAGATTTCGCGGCATAGTGGGGCGCGTTCCGCCACCGCGAGCACTTCTCCGGTAAAGATATTGTGCCAATGAGTGCCCCTCACCTCCGGCGGCAATACCAACTCCGAATCGTTCCAGGCGGCCGCCAGGGGCGGCCCGGTATTTCCTTTCATCAGGGTGTAACTCAGCCGCGGAGCCGCTACAATCGCGGTTTCTCCCGGGCGCACCCGCGCGAAGGCCACGACGTGCTCTTCTTTGCCGCGGTTGGCCTGTAGGGAAATGTACCTGCCTGCCTTGAAGAGCTCGGAGTGTTTGCGACGGTAGTTCAAAGTCTGCATGATGGTCCACAACTTGATTCGCCCATCCTGATAGTCACGCAGCAGTTGCTGGCAAAGCCCCAGCAAATCGCCGGAGTGCGAACCTCCGGTTAGCTGTTGGAGGGCACGCTCGCGCAAATCGAAATCAACCGGACGCCGGTTGTCGGGATCGACCAGGCTGAAATCCCAAAGCTCCTGACCCTGGTAAATGTCGGGGACGCCCGGGGACGTCAGCTTCAACAATGTTTGCGTCAGCGAATTGATAGCGCCGAAGTACTCCACAGGGGGCAGAAAGCTCTGCATCGAATCCCAGAACAAGTTCAGCTTGCCGCGATACGTCGGCGACAGAATGGCCTCGATGAACTTACTGATTCCCGCGACGTACTCTGGGTTCGGGTTCAGCCAGCTGGCATTGATTTTGGCTTCGTGAACGGCCTTCTCCATGTACTGCTGCATGCGGCCGACAAAGTTGAGACGCTCCTCTTCGCTGTCCATGCGAAACGGCCACGCCCCCACCAGCGTTTGGTAGAGCAAATACTCTTCATTGTTGTCGGGCACGTTGCGTTCGTCGGGCATGTCGAATTTGCGATTGCGGTTGATGCGCCTCCATTTCATCACCTTCGCAGCCCAATTGCGCGGCATCTCGGAGAGCACATCCAGGCGCGCCCGCACGTCTTCACTGCGCTTGCTATCGTGCGTCGACGTCGCCAGCATGGAGTTGGGCCAGTACTCGGCACGCAACTGGTTGCCGTGATGGAACTCGGCCACCGGGATTCCGAACTTGCCGGGTGAGCCGCCCACCTCATTCACCGAAATGAAGCGCGTGTAAACGTAGCAGGCGGTGTCTTCCAGCCCTTTAGCCATTACCGGCCCAGTGAGCTGCTGGAACTTGAGCGTGAAGTACAACTGCTTGCTGTAGCCATACATGGTCGCGCCGCTGTCGTTGCCTTTCAGCAGCAAAATGCTCTGCAGGAAATCGAAGACCGCGGGAGCCATGACCTCGTTGCGCCGTTTGGCGCGCGCGATCGCCTGCAGGATATAGCGGCGGTCAGGCTCATTCACGTTTCCCCGCTCGTCAACGTAGGTGCGGTACACCGGGAAGGAGGCGAGGGTTTCGCGAATGGCATCGCGCAAGACGGTGTAGGTAAAGTCGCGGGCGCGCCGGTCCTGGCCCGCGATCTCACTGAGCGTGTCGGTGAGCACATGAACTTCGCTCGCCAGGGCCCGGTGCATGATGCGCTTCTTACTTTCATAGGTCAGTTGTTCGACGGCAACGGTGCCTCCCAGTACGCGATGGTAGAGAGTGGTGAAGTAGCGCTCGTTGCGCTGGTCAAGCAGGACTCCATTCACCAGGTTGGCGAAGTCGTAGCCCACCGTGCCATCCACCGGCCAGTTAGCAGGCAAGTGTTCGCCGGGCTCCAGGATCTTCTCGATCAGCACGTAAAGCGGGGCCGGTTGGCTCATCCCGTCGTGTTGTCCGAACGCGGCGTGAATTCCTTCCTCGATGCCGTCGGCGGCGAGCGGAGATCTGGGGTCGGCGCCCACGCATTGGCTGGCGGCATAGAGCATCTGCAGCCGGGCGAAGTACTGCAAAGGATTCAACAGACCGTCGGGATGATCGACGCGTACTCCCGCGATGAGGCCCTCGCCCAGAAGTTTGCGGATGAGCTTGTGGGTTTCTGCGAAGACCAGCGGGTTTTCCATGCGCAGTCCGGCCAGGTCGTTGATATCGAAGAAGCGGCGATAGTTGATTTCCTCTCCCGACACGCGCCAGAACGCCAGGCGGTACGCCTGCGCCTCCAGCAAGCCATGAAGAGCGTCGAAACTTTGGCTGTCCCCCGGCGTTCCATTCAGCACGCGCAGGGCGTCGGCGATGGCATCGCGAACCACGCTGGAATCCCGGGCAAGTTTTTGAAGGCGTTCCAGCAATAGCGGGACCTGGCCCTGGCGGCGGGCAATTCGTTCCGAGTCGGTCACATGGTTTTCAGGAAGCTGCCGCAAGGCTTCTAGGAGGGAGAGTAGCTCCGATGCCACGGCGTCTCCGTCGCCGTTGTGCTGGTGTCGCTCTTCTTCCGCTTCGAAGATCGCGGGGATGGTTTGCGGATCGAGTGGCAGCACCCTGTCGGAATATTTCACGACGAAGCGGCCGTCTTCGAACGCCACCTGCATGTTGCCCTGCTCGAGATCTTCACCGTACGGGTTTCCAAGTATCGGATTAAGGACCTTGTTGCGCAGCTCAGGTTTGAGCGGATCCCAATCAATATCGAAGAAGTCCGCGTAGGCTGAGGTGCGCCCGTTTTGCAGCACGTCCTGCCACCACGGGTTCGAGCCGTATCCGACGCCCATATGATTCGGCACGATATCGAGAATCACCCCCATCCCGTGGGCCTTCAGCTCGGACACCAAGTTCCGGAGTTCCTCCTCGCTTCCGATCTCGGGATTAAGCTGGTTGTGGTCGACGATGTCGTAGCCGTGTTCACTGCCCGGACGCGCCTTCAGAAGCGGCGAAGCATAACAATGGCTGACGCCGAGTCGCCGCAGGTACGGCACCAGCTTGCGCGCGTCCTCGAAGCTGAGGCTCCGGTTGAATTGCAGGCGATAGGTGGAGAGCGGGCTGACGTCGCGCTTTGCGGCGGCTAAACGTTCCAAGCACTCGGAGAGCTCGGATGCCGGATCGAGAAGAACTGGACAAGTAGCACGCATTCGGTCTGGCTCGCGTTGCACACACAAATACTACGCCGGCGGAAACGCCTCAGGGGCCTTAGATGCACAAAGCGGAGAGCCGGGCTGCGCCCGCAGTCGGCCTCCTTTACTTAATTGCGGGTGGCGGCGAGAATAAGGTTTGCCCGGTCTTTGCGGTTGAAGGGTGCGCACCTTTAGAGCCTGCCCTGAGCTTGCCGAAGGGTGCGCCGTTGAAAGTCCTAAGATCCGTGCCGGCGGCGTTTGTGAACAGCGCTGACCGGACCAAAACGCATCATTCCTTTGCTTTACTACCGGTTTTGAAAGGATTGGTATGGCTGCCACTGGTGAACTGATTCGCATGATGAACTTTGTGGACGATATTGCCGCGACGCTGCGCCGCATCAACAGCAGCTTTTATCTGCTCAGCGGGGAAGAGAAGAAGCGCCTGGCCGAATACATGCGCAAAGCCGATCCCAATTTCCTGAACATCATCGAGATGCTGGAAAAGGGAGAGTAGCCCGATGGCCGAGGTCCGCACCATCGCCGTGATTGGCGCCGGCATTATGGGCCGCGGTATCGCTCATGCTGCGGCGCTGGGCGGCTATCGCACCATCCTGGAAGATATTCTCCCTACTGCGTTGCGCAAGGCCGGGACGGAGATTCGCGCCAACCTCGACAAGGCGGTTGAAATCGGGAAGGTTACCAAGGGCGCCGCCGACGAAGCTTTTGACCGCCTGGAATATGCCTCGTCGGTGGAACAGGCGGCGCGCCAAGCGGACTTGGTGATCGAGGCGGTGCCGGAGGAGATGGAATCGAAGATCGAGATCTTTACGCTGCTCGATAAGGTCAGCCGTCCGGGTACGATTCTGGCTTCCAATACGTCTTCGCTCAGCGTCACGGAGATTTCTTCGGTGACGTATCGCGCTCCGAAATGCGTGGGCATGCATTTCTTCAATCCGGTGCACAAGATGAAGCTGTTGGAGGTGGTGCGCGCACTGGAAACGGATGACGAAACGCTGGCCGCTGCCGTCGATGTGGGCAAGCGCATGGGGAAAGAGGTTGTGGTCATCAAGGAATCACCCGGCTTCATCACCAGCCGCATCAATGCCATGATTGGCAACGAAGCGTTTTACATGTTGCAGGAGGGCGTTGCTTCTGCACAGGACATCGACAAAGCCCTCAAGCTTGGATTGAATCATCCCATGGGTCCATTCGAGATGGTTGATCTCGTTGGGCTGGACACTCGCCTGCACATCCTCGAATACCTGCATAAGACCCTGGGCGAAAAGTTTCGTCCGGCGCCGTTGTTGGTGCAGTACGTCAAGGCCGGGCGCCTGGGCCGCAAGGCTGGGCGCGGGGTGTATGAATATCCGCAATCCGAGCCGGGTCGAAGCGAGGCAGCTAAGCAGAAACAAGCGGTAGGCGCCGAGAAGAAGACGTAAGACCTGAGTCCGACCACAAGAACTGGGGACAATGCGATAGCGTGAGATAAATCCCGCTCTCCCGCGAGCTTGGCCATAGCATAGATCTTGGGTAGTTAAGACTTTTGCGCAAGTATGTAGATACTGTTGGCCAAGATATGGGCTTCAGGTTTTCGGTTGAGCCACAAATCCAGGTATCTCGCAGGCCAGATAACCCAACATAACAAAGCATAGGTGGGCCTTCGCAGAGCACTGGGTACAATCAGCTTTGCATATTCGGCGAGGACGCTGAGGACTGTGGCGGTTGGGCCAGTTCGGATTCCAACATCCACGATTGTAAATTCGCGTAGGAGGTGCTTGAGCCCTTCGACCGTCCATCTCTGGTAGTCCGAGGGGTAGCCATGAAACGTCTGGCAAAAGGGGACCAGTACATGCAGGAATCCACCGGGTCGGAGAACTCTGAGCATTTCCTGCACAGCAACTTGGGGGTCGGGAACGTGCTCCAGCACTGCGTCACATTCAATAGCAGCGATGGACTCAGATTTGAAGGGCAGTCCTTGAACGTCTGCGACAACGTCTACTCCTGAAAGATATTCAAAATCGATATTAAGGAACCCGTTTGGTATCGTTCCCCCAGCACCGCCAAGGAATAGCTTTACTCCTTCGCACGCAGGTAGTAACCGTTCACTTCCGTTGTGGATCAACATCAAGGGAGGGCGAAGTAATTTGTAAACTCTCGATTGACGCCGTCTGTGGCGTGCCAGCATGTCATCGCGCTGTCGGCTATTAGTTTGCTGCTGGAAGCTGGAAAGAGACTGAATCGCCATGCCCAATATTAGTGGAAATCGTGTGACCGCACATCCGCGTCGGTGACGTCCCCCGTCTCAACGGCGTACGCTTCGCGCATGGGCGCAAGCCGATCGACCTTCACAGAAATCACGCCCTCCTGATTTTGCAGTACGCCTTCCAGCAGCAAAAACTTTTCCGACTGAATCAAAATGCGGTTCTGCTCCATCACATCGGGGGAGATGATCGCATTGCTGATTCCGGTTTCATCCTCAAGGCTGAGGAAGACGAAACCCTTGGCCGTGCCTGGCCTCTGTCGCGCGATCACGCACCCAGCGGTCCGTACATAACGGCCGTGTACAACCTGGGTCAACTCCTGCGCGGAGAGCACTCGCGCCCGGCGTAGCGCAGCCCTGCGGTACGCCATGGGATGAGGACCGACAGTGAGCCCGGCGCCGCGAAAGTCGGCAACCAGTCGCTCCTCGGGTGTCATGGGTGCAAGTGGCGAAGCCGTATCGCTCTCGGGAATGCCTTCCAGCAGCGGACCGGCAAAACGCACGGCGCGCTCCACCTGCCACAGCGCATCGCGGCGATGCAGGTGCTGTCTAGAGCTAGTTTTGCGCGCTGGATCAAGATTTGCATCTTCTTCTCGTGCGCAGCCAATCGAATTAAGCGCGCCAATCGAGGCCAGGAGCACCAGTTCCTTGCGGTGCAACTCGGGTACGCGATGGGCAAGGTCCACGATGGACGCAAAGGGCCGCTTATTGCGCTCGCGCACAATCGCCTGTGCCGCCTCTTCAGGCAATCCTTTGGCATAGCGGAACCCCATGCGCAGCGCCAGGTCCTCTTCCAGCGTGCATCTCCACTCCGACTGCGCAATGTCCACCGGCTTCACTCGCAACCCGTGCCGCTGCGCGTCTTTCACGATGGTTGAAGGATGATAGAACCCCATGGGCTGATTGTTCAGCAGCGCCGCGGTAAAAGCCGCCAGGTAATGGCACTTGAGATAGGCGCTGGCGTAGGCGATCAGCGCAAAGCTGGCGGCGTGCGACTCGGGGAATCCATAGAGCGCGAACGAAGTAATCGAAAGGATGATCTGCTCCTGCGCTTCCGGCGGGATGCCATTGCGATCCATGCCCGCGCGCAGCTTGACCTCGATATCGCGCATGCGCATCTCGCTGCGCTTGAAGCCGAAGGCCCGCCGCAGTTCTTCGGCTTCGCCGCCGCTGAAGCCGGCGGCAATCATCGCCATGCGCAGCAGTTGCTCCTGAAAGAGCGGCACCCCCAACGTGCGTTCCAGCACTGGCTGCAGCGATGGATGCGGATAGACGACGGCCTGCCGTCCCTGCCGGCGTTGCAGAAAAGGGTTAACCATCTGGCCGACGATAGGACCCGGACGGATGATTGCGACTTGTACCACAATGTCGTAGAAGCGCGTGGGATGCAGGCGCGGCAGGCACGACATCTGCGCC
>Ga0075520_1001934_pt1 | contig 10169 bp, 6 predicted proteins | sample NGEPerB_FD_75100 | JGI IMG/M metagenome (GOLD analysis project Ga0075520, IMG submission 75100) | Arctic peat soil microbial communities from the Barrow Environmental Observatory site, Barrow, Alaska, USA - NGEE PermafrostAB12-B | ecosystem: Environmental > Terrestrial > Soil > Wetlands > Peat ...
CCTGCAGGCGATCGAGACTGAGCTCGCCGAACTTTTGGCCGCGGACGATGTCGAGCACCTGGCAGCTGCGATGGATCCGGGCAGCACCGCTGGTGTGATCGTTTATGAAAACGTGTGGGCCGCGCCGTTCGCGTCAGCGGCCCGGCGCTCCGGTGGCCAGCTGATCGCCAACGGGCGTATACCCATTCAGGCGATCATCGCTTCGATCGAGGCCGACCAAGCAACCGCGACAGTAGGAGACTGACAATGCCCCTCAGACCTGCACGTGTCGGAAGAGTCGGCGTCATAGGCGCTCCGGTCGCGAAAACCGCGGTGGTCGCGGCTGCCGTCACACCCGGGCGCGGCGCTCCGGTCGCGAAAACTGCGGTGGTCGCGGCTGCCGTCACACCAGGAGTGGGTCGCCGCCGCCGCATCTAGCGTTGCGCGTCGGGACGAGCTTGGCGGTGGGGTTCGGGGACGTCGAGGTGTGCCGGTTGCTGTCCCGATGGTTCTTCGGCTCAAGCGGACGGCAACAAGCGGAGTCGTTGTTCGGTCGTCGACGGCGCGCGATTGTGGCCCAGCGGGTTCGGCTTCGTGCTGCGGCCAGTGAGTTCCGGCCGAAGGTGGAGGCGGCGCGGCGGTGTCGGGTGGGCTCGGCAGCCAGTGATCGACTGGCGGCCCGGCGCCGCGGTACGCATCGACACTCCACCAATATTTGATCAACGGATTCCTGGCGCAGGAAACGAGCGCTAGTCTAGTTGCCGCACGCCAGGACTACCGACTCGCCCGGGCACCGGCCACATGCCCCAAATCATGCAATACCGCATCGGGGTCGGTCCCAGCCGGCAGCTCGCTGGTGATGTTCTGTCTATGCCTTCGCATCCAACCGACGAACGCGAGAGTCTGCCCCTCAGATGCATGAATCCTGCATCACCCGGGATACCGTTTCTTGCCCTGAGGGTCCTGTTCGAGGCTGAGAGTTCCGCTGTCATGCGGCTTTCCGTCAGCGGAGCGGTCTCGTTCGCGTGCTATTCCGCAGGTTCTGATAACCGTCGCTGTCAAATCGCCAACTCTTGAGTGGCCGGCGCCGTGACTTACTCACGAGGACCACCGAACTTAGTCAACTCTCGGCTATTGAGCCCTTCCTGCGGGTCGGTCGGTGCCGGCGGGTTGACTCCCGGCAACCCGCCGGAACCGCGTCTGTGGGCCCTGTCCCGGCCCCGGGTCAGGGGTGGTAGCCGCGGGTGGGCTTGAGCAGTTTGATCAGCGCGAAACCGGTGAGCACCAGGGTCATGACGGTGACGACGCTCCACCCCGTGGTCAGCACGGTCCGCTGCACCTCGGGACCGGCCTTCTCGATCCACCACCAGGTTCCGGCGGTGATCACCAGGGCGCCGATGATGATCGTGGCGAGCATCTTGCCGATCACGTCGGCGCCACCGCCCTTGCCCGATTCGGCGGCGGCCTGCGCGGCCCAGCCGTCGCGGCGGGCACCGAACCAGATGTTCAGCCAGGACACGCACGTCGACCAGATTCGGGACAGCAGCCAGAGTTCGGCCGGGACGACCAGCATGGCGTACAGCAGGTCTGCGGGCCTGCGGTCCGGGACACGCCAGGCCACCTTGAGGTTGAGCGCGACGCCGATGGCGATGGGGATGAGCCAGATGGGGGACCAGACGAACTGGTGCACGGTCAACGAGAGCACCAGCAGGATGAGGAACAGCAACCGCACGAGCCCGTTGGCGAGCATGCTGAACTGCTGCTTCCAGGGGATGAGGGTGTTCTTGTCGGGCATCTTGTTCTTCCACAGCAGCGCGGCCATCCCCTCGTCCCACTTCCGGCGCTGGCCCATCAGTCCCTTGACGGTCACCATCGGGCCGGCGTAGGCGCGGGCGGTGGCGGAGACCAGCGTCTTGCGGCCCGCTTCGTGCAGCCGCCAGGTGAGTTCCATGTCCTCGACCTGGGCGTCTGGATCCCACGGCGAGTGACGCTCGTGGTCGATGACGACCTGCTGCAGATGCTTGATCCGGAACAGGGTGGCCTGGCCGCCGAGGACATAGGTGGAGCGGTTGCGCGCCATGATCTCGGTGAGCCAGGACGCGAAATCCATCCGTTGCGCGCGAATCAGTTGGCGGGCAAGGAAGGTGGTGCCCAGGTTGATGTCGAAGGTGTAGCGGCACATCACCCCGGCGGCCGACGGTACGCGGACCATCTCGGCCTCGAGTTGCTCGAGCGCATCCTTGGCCAACACGGTGTCGCCGTCCACGCCGAGCACGAAATCGTAGTCGGCGGACCAGCGCTGCCATCCCTGGGTCAGCGCACCGACCTTCTTGTCGATGTTGCCGAACGTCTTCTGCACGGTGACGCCCTTGTAGCGGCGGACGATCGCCTCGGTGCCGTCGGTGCAGTTGTCCAGGATGACCACGATGCGGTCGATCGGCCGGGTCTGCGACGACAACCCGTCCAGGGTCCGGCCGATGTCGGACTCCTCGTTGTGGGCGGGAACCAGGGCCACGATGCGCGGCGCCCTCTGCTTCTCGCGGCCAGGACTGCTGTCCCGCCGGAAGATCCCCCGCAACGACTTCTTCGCGGTCTGCCTGAGGGTGGTGAGCTTGGCGGTGAACTGGCCCACCACCTCGCCGTCGACGACGTCGGCGAACGCCTTGTCAAAGGCGGCCTGCCCGCGGTCGTCAACGTTGTCGTCGTCGTGGTTCGGATTCCGGGGGGCCAGGATAAGCGTCATGACAGCGAGTCCTTGGGAGTGGGAGTGGTCGTGCACGTGCTGACGGAGCGTCATCTATCCGGCGGATCCCGCCCCGTTCGGGGGAAACCTGCCAGCCTGCTGACTACTCAAGGTTAACCCCGGGAGGCACTCTCCGAAGCCCCCGGTCCGCTGTAACCCCCGTTAGAGCACGTCTACCCCCCGAACGAGTCACCGACGACCCGCGTAACGGCCCGTACAGCCCGAACGGGGAGAACGATGGTTACTCTGTGCAGTCATTTGGATGCCGAATGAACAATCAGGTCGGTGACGCGCTGGAGTTGTCGTGACGCGGAATGGGTCTCCGAACAGTGACCAGCGCAGCCGGGGATCGCGGTCGGTCACGGCCGGATGGGCTCACCCGGTGGTGGTCGGGACGGACAGGGGGGCCGCCGAGCCGGCCGCCGGCACCGGTTGGCCTGCCTCCGGGACCGTCAGGGTGTCCTGCACGACGCGCTGGTGGTAGCCGGCGTCACCGTTGTTGCGGACCGCTATCCGATAGCTGAAGCTCATCCGGTTGCCGTAGGTGCCGGCCGTGACCATCGCCGGCTCGGTCAGGGGTTCGTCCCCGGCGAGGGTCTGCCAGCGGGCCTGCAGCGAGTCGCTGAATCCCTCGATGCCGAGCCGGTTGTCGAAGGGGTAGGTGGCGCTGATCAGGTAGCCGGGCACAGCGGTCGGCGACTCGTGTGTCTGGGCGATGGGCAGCCCGTCCAGTCCCGGCAGCGCCGCCAGCAGGGTCGTCACGCCGTCGAACGAGGAGATCAGCACCTCCGGCGGATCGCCCGTTGCGGTCGCCGCCGGCACCAGGTGCACGGACAGGTTGACGTCCTTGGGCTGCAGGGTCTGCCAGGCGCCGGCGTCGTAGCCCGTCCAGTAGTCGACCAGCAGCCCGAACTGCTCCCCGGGAACCTCCAGGGAATGGTGGGCGCTGTTGGAGGCCAGATCGTTGGCGACGGTCGGTACCGTCCCGGTCGCGACCAGGGTGCCCGCAGCGCTGCTCGTCGCGGGCGGAGCCTGGTCGCCGCCCTGGGTGCAGGACGACAGCGTTGCGACCAGCAGCACCGCGCCTAATAATCCGGTGAGCACCGTGCGGTGACCGTGCATTGCGGGTTCCCCCCACCCAGTTCCGGGGAGAGTGCTATTTCGCACGGCCACCGGCCCCTTTCGCCAAACGATATCCTGTAGCGATGATCGGCGAACCGACCGGTCGAACCCAAAGGAACCTTCTCGTGTCAGGCCACCATCGAAATGCCTTGTCCCTGCGATGTTCTCGAATCCTGGTGAGTCTGCTGGCCGGGTGCGCCGTGGCTGCCTCCGCCGCGCTGGTGCCGCCCTCCGCGGCGTCGTCGGCGCCTGTCGGCGATAATTCCTGGTTGCACACGGACGGTGCGAAAATTGTCACTGAAACGGGTGGTGAAGCCACGATCAGGGCGGTCAATTGGTTCGGAATGGAGACCGCCAGCTGCGCCCCGCACGGTTTGTGGCAGATTTCCCTCGATCAGGCGATGGACCAGATCGTCTCCTTCGGGTTCAACGCGATCCGGCTGCCCTACTCCTCCGAGTGCCTGTCGGCCGGCGCGGCCGCCGTCTCGGGAGTGGACAGCCGGGTCAATCCGGATCTGCAGGGTCTGACGCCGCAGCAGCTGATGGACAAGGTCGTCGATGCCGCGGCCGCCCGGAACGTGCGTGTCATCCTTGATCGACACCGGCCGGATTCCGGCGCGCAGTCCGAACTCTGGTACACCAGCCGCTACCCCGAGCAGCGCTGGATCGACGACTGGGTCGCCCTCGCCGCGCGGTACCGGGACCAGCCGGCCGTCATCGGCGCCGATCTGCACAACGAACCACACGGGGCGGCCTGCTGGGGATGCGGCGACCCCGCCGTCGACTGGGCCGCCGCCGCCACCCGTGCGGGCAACGCGATCCTGGCGGTCAACCAGCACTGGCTGATCCTCATCGAGGGTGTGGAACGGCAGGCCACCGGTGGCACCACCTGGTGGGGCGGCGGGCTGGCCGACGCCGCCGCCCACCCGATCACCCTGGCGGTGCCGCACCAGCTGGTGTACTCCCCGCACGACTACCCCGCCAGCGTCTTCGCCCAGCGATGGTTCGCCGACCCGAGCTACCCGGACAATCTGCCGAGCCTGTGGGACCGCAACTGGGGCTACCTGGCCGAGCAGGGCATCGCCCCGGTCTTGCTGGGCGAGTTCGGCACCAAACTGGCGACCCCGTCCGACGCGGCCTGGCTGGACACCCTCGTCACCTACCTCGACACCCAACGGATGAGCTTCGCGTACTGGTCGTTCAACCCCAACAGCGGCGACACCGGAGGTCTGGTCGCAGACGACTGGCGAACACCGCAACAAGCCAAATTGAACGCCCTCGCACCGCTGCTGAACCGGGCGCTGGGCAGTCCCCTGGCGGCCGCCTCGGCCGCGGACACCGTTCCGCCCGAGGCGCCCAACCCCAGCCCGCCGACGACGGCCACTCCACCGGCCACGACATCGACGTCAGCTACCACCGGTCCCTCCACGCACACCGGCGAGCCGCCCCCGAACCCACCATCAGCACCGGCGACACCGGCGACACCGGCGACCCATTCGACGGCCACCGCCGGCGGCGGCGGGATCGTCGTCACCTGGCAACTCGAGTCGTCCTGGCCAACGGGATATGTCGCCCAACTGGTTGTCCACGCGCCAGGGAACGAAGTCGACGACTGGTCTGTCAGCTGGCCGGACACCCATGCCCGCGCGGTGGTCAACGCCTGGGGACTGAGCTGCGCCGTCAACTCGGGCGAAATCCGCTGCCAGGGAGCCGATTGGGCCGCCCACATCCCCTCCGGCGGAACCGTGACAGTCGGCCTGCAAGTCAGCAACGACGGGACCACCCCGACCGCTCCGCCGCTGACCATCCAGAACTGAGCGCACCGAGAACCGCGTCAGGCGCCTGCGGTGCCGGCACCACCGCAGCGTGCCCGGGCAGCGTCTCCGTCCGGCATCGACCCACACACCGGGCCGCGGGGCCAACAGACCGGTCCCGATCGCCGCCGAACCGTTCGGCACCAAGCCGATCGCTCGGGCTGCCCCACCGATCGTGGCCGGATCTCACCGCGGTGATCGATGCCGAACCTCACTCCACCCAGGACCCAGGCACCACTGGCTGTCACCACTATCCGCCGTCGGGACCTCGCTCGAGGACCCTGTGCAACACGATAAGGGACATCCGGCGACAGGGAGAGACCGTTGGACTCTGTGACCCGCGGACACCGACTGATGTCATGGACACATGACATCCGAGTCGACGGGATCCCCGCCAGGCCGTCAGCGGATCACGTCGCCGCCGGTCGGGTTCGGCCCCGCTCGGCACCATCCCGGCGCCGCGGCACGGCGACACGACAAACCCGGGCAACCGTTGGCTCTGCGCGACAGGGCCGCGCTCCCCCGCCCGGCCTCTGCCCCGGCCGGCGCGTCGCGCCACGACCGCACAGATCAAGCAGCACCAACCCACGCCCGACCAGACAGCGGGCCAGGACCCGAGCCGGACCTGTGTGACGACATCGTCCAGCGGTTGTTCGCGGTCGGTTTGGCCATGCAGATCACCCAACGGCGCAGCACCGACCACCCAGAACTCGCCGACCGGATCACCGCACACCTGGACGACCTGCAAGGAATCATCAAGCAGATCCGTAACGCCGCGCCGAACCCGCACACCGCCCTACCATCAGACCAACCGCCCGATGGCGGGGAGTGTGTTGACCCCCACCCTGGATGCCGTTGACCGCGGGTGTCACCGTCACCGGCGATGCCGACCGCTCGGTGCGTCCATGGTGGTTCGTCGGCGTCATCACTGCGACGAAAAAGGAAACCTCCCACGTCGAGCAGTCGCGGGCGCCGGAGAACACCGGTCATGTGCCGACCGCTGACTTGGTCGGCAACATCGTGACGGCAGGCGGTGAGAGTTGGCGGCCTGCAACACGAAATGGCCACTGTCGACGTCGGCCGTGGTAGGCAATGCTGGCTGGCATGAACGGAGACCCGTGTTGTGATGGTGGTGTCGCGCCCCGAAGTGGCCGAACAGATGCTGCTGGCGGGCGACCTGCCCTGCCCGCGGTGTCTGGGTGTGCTGCGCCCGTTCGGCAACGGCCGGACCCGCACCGTTCGCGGCATCGGTACCGACACCGTCACCGTGACCCCGCGCCGGGCTCGCTGCGCTGACTGCCAGGTCACCCAGATCCTGCTCCCGACCGCGCTGACCGTGCGCCGCGCGGACAGCACCGAGGCAATCGGCAACGCCCTGGTCGCGCACGCCCGCGGCGCCGGACACCGCTCCATCGCCGCTCGATTCGGGCGGCCCGAATCCACCGTCCGACGATGGTTGCGCGGCATCCGCAACCCGCATGCCCAGTGGCTGTACCGGCGGGGCGTGGACCGTGCCGCGGCGATCGACCGCGAGCTGCTGGTTCGGCCGGCGCCCCAGCGGACGACGCTCGGGCACGCGTTGAACCTGCTCGCCGGCGCCGCACTGCGCTACCGCGATCGGTTCGGCGTGGCCGTCCCGGTGTGGGCGTTGATCGGCTCCTTCGCCCACGGCCGGCTCCTGGCGCCCCCGCACCCGCGGCGCAGCTGAAAGCGTTGTCCCGCCGGGCTCTGCCATGCCCGGCGGTGTCCGTCACTGTGCCGACTGGGACCACCGGTGAGCGCTTTGTGCGGCAAGACCAGGACGATAGGTCATGCGAGCCGTTGGGTAGCACCACCAAAGGGTCGACCGGCGAGGTCCGGCACCTTGGTGACCGGTGTGTCCCATTCCTGCCTTTCGGCGCAGAAGTGACAAGTGAACGCGGTGAACTCCATCGAAGAACCCCCAATTTTTCCGGCCGGAGGAGATATCTGCCCTTGAGGAAACCGAACCGGCGGTCACAACACCGTGAGGCCCAGGGTGTGACGGATACTCACGTCGCCGGGGCGCGGGTCAAGCGGAGACGCGAGTCCGGGGGCCGGGGACAGTGCGTATGCTGCCGCATCAACCAGGTCACCGTAACGGGCAAACCGGACGCCGTCGTGACCGGGCCCTGGTACTGCGCGCCGTCCCAGCCGACGAGTCACGGCGTTGCGGGCGCGTGGTGGCCGCAGGCCAGGTATCCGGCACCGAAGGCGTGTTCGGGGACGTGCAGATCGGGGGGACGAACTCGGCCAGCAGCCGCCACTGCTTGTCGAAACCGGTGAAATCGGCGACGAACGGTGCGTGCAGGACGCGGACCCACCCGCGCACGACCGAACTCAGAACCGCCGGATCCGGCCGCGGAAGGGGCTTGTTCGGCGGGCTTGTCCCTGAGACTGCCCCGCCGGGCGGGTTCGCGGGGCGTCCACCGCAACTTGCATAGTTTTCTGGTGCGGCCGCGGCGGTAGCTGCGGCGGCATCCCGCCTGGCGGGCCGGCACGGCCCGGTGCGCCGACGAGTGTTCCGGGGCACTCGTCGGCGTTCGCGCTCGGGAAGCCCGCAAGCCGGCGGAACGCGATCGGCACCCACAGCGCCACGTGCAGGGCGATCGCCACGGGGGATTCGCTGCCGTGCCGGACGAGAACGAGTTCCCCCTCGCCGGCGGCACCAGTGGACCAGCAGACGTCCCGGGCGGGCCGGCAGGTCAGCTGGCTGCGGGCGATGTCACGCCGGCAACCGTTCCTGACCGACAGCCTGCTGGCCGCGGTGCTCGCGGTCCTCACCGCCCCGGCCGGCGGCGGCCTGCTCGGACGTGATGGTCGGGGGCTTGGGCACCACGGTGGTCGCGGCGGCGACCGCGTACTCGGGCGAAAGTGCCCGTCGCCGACCCGAGGACCTCGTCCCCGCCCCCCGCTGAGCCACACCGCCCAAGCGGGCCGGCAAAATACCAGACGTTTGACACCGCGCCGGGGAGTCTGCCCCTTCAGATGCATGAATCCTGCATCAACCGGGATACGGATTCTTGGCCTGATGGTCCCGTCGGTGGCTGAGAGTTCCGCAGTCGTAGGGTTTTCCGTCCGCCGGGCAGTCTCGCCCGCGTGCTATTCCGCAGGTTCTGATAACCGTCGTTACCAGTAACGCCGCCCGGCAGATCTGTTGTCTCGCAGTCGATGACGACGGCGCGGCGGGGGGTGAGCATGGTGCGTGCCCAGGTGACGGCCTGGTCGGAGCGGCGGAGCCAGGCGGGCGCGTCGGTGGTGATCATGGGGTGTCCCTCCCCGGTAAGGGCGGTGCTGCGGTGGTCAAGCTTCAGTACAGCGGACCACACCGACACCGACGACTATGCGCCGGTATTCTGGCACTTAACGTCCGAGCCTTCCCCCGTGATGCCGCCGCACTTCTACTGCTTCCTGTCGGGGCGGGTCGGTGTCCTCGGCGACGGGGGTAGGCTTGTCCTTTAGTTGCCTTGGTTGCATTGGTTGCGCCTGAACGGAGTGGCGGAATGACCCGGACCGATGCCGCCAAGCGGCGCCCTGCGGCGGGCAAACGAGCCGCCAACGCCGGGCGAGCGGATCGAACCGCAGATGCCCCCGGGGTCACCGCCGACCACTCGGCGCGCGCAGAGCGGATCGCCCGGATCGCCGCCGATCTGGAAGAACTGGCGAACGACGGGCTGATCGGTGACGACGAGCAGGCCATCGACCTTCCCGCCGTCTGGGGCCGTGCACCCTCGCGGACCACGCGTGAGCTCGCCGAGTCCGCAAACCTGAAAAAGGCGTTCCTCACCCGGCAATCCGTGCTGCAGGCATCCGTCAGCCGAGGGCAGGCGGCGGCGCTGCTCGGACTGTCCGAACAGGCCGTCACCAAGCACCTCGATCAGGGCCGCATCGTCGGGATCAAGGACAAGGGCCGCTGGGCGATACCCGCGTGGCAACTGGACGCCGACACCCGCGACGGCTACCTGGGCGGCATCGACCGACTCGCCCGGGTCTTCCCCGGCGGCCCGGTCGCGCTCACCCGGTGGGTGACCAGGCCCGCGGCGGACTTCGACGGCCGAACCCCCCGGGACCTGCTCGCCCGGAACCGGGTCGACGAGGTGGTCCGTGCGGCTCAAGCCCTGACCGCGAAGGGTTGGTAAGACCACTCGCCCCGCCGGTACGACCCCTCAGCTCCGGCGGCAAGTCCTACTACTGGGCGCGCGGCGGCCGTCGCTGGCAGTGGTGCCGGGTCTACCACCGCGAAGCCCGCACCCCGCGAGGCGAGGTCGCCCGCACCTTCGGCCCGCTGGCCAGGTTCGACCCCCACACCCCCGATCCCGGCCATCCCGCGGTCGACCCGACCGGGCGTTCCGTGCTGTACGTCGGGGACGGCCTTGCCACCAGCGCCTGTGAAGTCTTCGGCGAAGCCGGCGAGGCACTGATCTGCCCCTCCTGGAGAGTCGCACTGCTCGAGCCGGTCACCCGCCAACGACTGCTGGACCTGGTCCGACCCG
>Ga0075520_1001936_pt1 | contig 10158 bp, 9 predicted proteins | sample NGEPerB_FD_75100 | JGI IMG/M metagenome (GOLD analysis project Ga0075520, IMG submission 75100) | Arctic peat soil microbial communities from the Barrow Environmental Observatory site, Barrow, Alaska, USA - NGEE PermafrostAB12-B | ecosystem: Environmental > Terrestrial > Soil > Wetlands > Peat ...
GATTTCCGATGATTCGTGCCCATAGTGATATTTGAGAGCGTAGTGCACCTCAGCCAATACGAGATCACTGACGATAACCACCTCCCGCTGATGAAAGGCTTTCACCAATCGAGCGTGCACCTTGGCTGACAACGCTTCGGGTTCTCCAACCAGCACTCGCACCAAGGCTGAAGTGTCAAGTCCGTATCCCTTCACCGCGCGCCTCGACGGCGTGCTGCTTCAATACTGCTCCGAATGTCTTTGAGGGCATGACTCACCTTTCGTCTTGGCCTAAGACTTCCTATCCACGAAGTATCCGGCTCACGATTTTCGAAATACAATTCGAGAGCCTGCCGTACGATCTGGGACATGCTCGTCTCGGTCGCGGCAGATGCAGCACGTAGACGATCAATTGTTGGTTCATCTAGGACGATCTGCGCTCGGACCATATGTCCGATTATTACACATCATCGGTGTGTAGTCGAGGTCCCCCACTGGCCTCTTGCTCAAGCCGCGCGGCTTCGGCGACGAGCCGCTCGACGTGCTTGCGGATGTCCTCGGGCCAGTCGCGGATCAGAGGTTCGAGGCCTCGGTAATCCTTCGCGTATAGGACACGTGAGGCCTCCTCGAAATTGGGAAGGTTCCCGGTCATAGCCCACATGAACTTTCCAGCGGCTTCCCGTGCGACCCGCGCGAGGTGCAGGCCCTGTCCGCCTTTTCTGGATTCTTCGACTAGTTTGCGCAACGCCACGGATATCCCGCCTGGCTGTTGCTCGAGCCATTCCCAGTGCCGAGGCAGCAGCGACACCTCGCGACACTGCACGCCGAGCTTGGGGCGCCCCGGACCCGTTCGTACCTGCGTCTGAGCATCACTGGACGCAAACCAGGGATGAGATGAAAGCCTCGCCAGGACCTCGTCAGGGGTACCTCGGAGGTCGAAGTCAATCTGGCCGCCGCTTTGGTCCTCGAAGACAAGGATCAGTGCGTTCTCACCACCATCCTGGAATTCCTTAGCCCCGAGGACCGTCGTCTTCAGATTGCCCGAGGCAATGAGCCTCTGGCCAGCAAACGCTGTGTAAGTCTTATCGTTTTCCACAATCGAATATTACCCGGGTAAAATAGACATGTCAATATTACCCGGGTAAAACGGACCCGAGGCAAACCTCAAGTTGCCCCGGTCTTGCGACGGGCGATTGAATTTCTGCATATTTCAGCAATCAGGCGAGCGGAAGAATTTGTGCCGGCGCCCGCCTCGGGGCTACTATGCACCCGAGCAGGTCCGGCCACTTGGCGGGCCGGCAGCTGTAACGGAGTTAGGAACCGATGAGGTCTAGGTCGTTCGTTTTTAATGCGACGCGAAGCGTTCCGCTGCTGACGCTGGCACTGTTGACCTGGGCTTTGCCCGCTAGCGCGCAGGCGCAAAGCCATGCGCAGAGCACCGAGGTTTCACCACCCGGGGACCGGCAACGCGTGCAAGTGGTAGTACACTTCGATGCACCACCGACGCCGATCGCTCGCTTTGAACGGCAAAACAATCGACTCATCATCGATGTGCCGAATGCAGATTTGAACGGTGCCTTCCCGCCTCTGACACCAAGCGTTGGGGTAGTCGCGGGCGTACTGACGCAGTCGTTTGCATCGGGTGACAAGCGAACGGTTCGCGTACTGGTAACGCTTCACGAAGCCGCCCGCTACGGTGTGGCGCCGCGTGGCAACGATTTGGTAATCTCGCTTCAGCCCGGCGGCACCGGCGTCATTGATGAGCCATTGCGGCCAGTCGAGACCAAGTCTGCCAAGCAGACCGAAGCTACACGCGTCGACGATATTCGCTTCGAACACAAAGGAGCGGACGATCGAGTTATAGTGCGCGCCTTTCCCCCGCCCAGCCACGTGACTTCCAGCGTCACATCCAGCGGCACGCGTATCGTGCTGGACGGGACTAGTTTACCTCCGCAATTGGCGCGAATTATGGATGTGGGAGCGTTTGCCGGCCGCGTAGGAAAGATTGCTACGTACCCGGAGGCTTCTAACCCGGAGCGGGTCATCATAGAGGTCGAGCATCCGCCCGGTACTCAACACCGGTTGGTTCGCGAAGCGGGCGCCCTTGTATTCGAATTTTACGCGACGAATGACCAGCCCACTTCACTCACAGGGATTGCGCGGGATGGGGGGATTGCAAGAAAAGTTCGCACGGTATCGACCGTCGAGATGCCCCTACATCTTCCGCGCATTGAAGATGGAAATGCACTTGAGGCTTCCAACGGCGTTGAGACCGCCACGGTACCCGAGCAGGTCCAAGGCGTAACTCCCGCGCTATTCGGACAAGCGAGAGATCGCTATTCGGGCCGACGTATCGATCTCGACTTGAAAGACGCCGATATTCACAATGTCCTTCGTCTGTTGGCGGACGTCGGACACGTGAACATTATTACGGCCGACAACGTCACCGGCACGGTGACAATTCGAATGCGCAACGTGCCCTGGGATCAGGCCCTTGACGTAATTCTGCAAGCGAAGAACCTAGGGGTCGTGCGGCAGGCAAATTTGTTGCGCGTGGCACCGCTGTCGGAACTCGAAAAAGAGCGCGAAATGGCGATCGCGCGCCTCAAACAAGAAACGCAGCTTGCCCCGGTAGAAACTCGTCTAATTCCGGTATCTTATGCCAATGCCGGCGAAATATCCCACCGAGCTAAGGAGCTCCTGTCAGAGCGCGGTAGCATTTCTGTCGACGAACGAACGAATGTGATGATTGTTCGCGATGTCGCGGGCAATCTGAACCAAGTCGAGGAATTAACGCGTGCCCTCGATACCCAAACTCCGCAGGTATTGGTGGAAGCTCGTATTGTGGAGGCCACGAGCCGTTATTTGCGCGACGTCGGTATACAGTGGGGTGGAGATGCGTCCTTCTCTCCAGTGACGGCGAATCCAACCGGGTTGGCGTTTCCCAATTCTATTGGAGTTGTGGGTGGCGCCAGCGATACCAATACGCCGACGGCCGGCTTGAGCCCGACGCAAAATCGGGTTGATAGCCCGAATTTTGCCGTGAATTTACCGGCCGCAGTCGGTACGGGACAAGGCGGGGCAATTGGGCTCACCTTTGGCTCAATTGACAACACCATCAATTTGGCCCTGCGACTTTCCGCTGCAGAGGCAAACGGCATGGTGCGGATTCTAAGCAGTCCACGTGTCCTCACTTTGGACAATCGGGACGCGCGCATCGCCCAGGGAACATTGATTCCATTCTCCCAGGTGAGTGCGATGGGCGTGCAGACGACATTCCAAGAAGCCAAGCTGCAACTCTTGGTACGGCCGCACGTTACGGCCGACGGCAGTGTCAGCATGCACGTCAAAATCAATCGCGATGAGCCGGACTTCACGCAAACCTCAGCGCGAGGCGATCCGATGATCCTCAAGCGCGAAGCGGAAACCGATCTACTGGTGATGGATGGACACACCGCCGTTATTGGTGGAATTTACACGCGCAATACCGGGCGCAACCTGGATCAAGTCCCGTTTTTTGGGGACATCCCAATTCTCGGCCTGCTATTTCAGCGGCGACGCGCCAGTGATCAACGTGGGGAATTAGTGATTTTCTTGACGCCACGCATAGTTAATCGAGCGGAAGCCCTAGGTCGGTAAGCCATGTTGAGGAGTCCTCAGCGGACTCAAATTGCTTGTGGCCAGCCGCAGTTACGGTGGCTTACTTCAGCACTTGCCTGCTTTGCCTCGTTATTGCCTGCGGCTGCATCCGCCTACGAAGCAAGTGTGGACGGTCAGACCGTCCTGCAGCTTTACACCGTGCAGGGGTTCTACGGGACGCCTTCGTTAAGCCGTCAACGCCTTACTCACCAACTTGGACTAGACGTTGTAAATGTTGCTGGCTCAGCGTGGCACGGGGAGCCCTGGATAAACGTGCGGGTCCGTATGCGCATGGACGGAGACTATGGCATCAGCCCCGCGGAGCAAGATCCTAACAACAGTGACTATTTTGTGCCCGGGTTGAAAACGGCGCCAGTGGATATTCTTTATGCCTATGTCGAAGGGGGCGGCTGGCTTCACGACACCGTCGGTTTTCGGCTGGGACGGCAATTGTTCTTCGACGAGCTCGGTTGGTGGTCCTTCGACGGTGCCCGGCTTGCGTTTACACCAGGGCGCCTTTTCGAGCTGGCAGGTTATGTGGGGTTCGAACAGCGAGGGGGTTTGCCGTTCTTATCCACCGGTCGCTACGAAGCGGGCGGCGTTTATCGTGGAAACCGCGAGGGGCTTAGCGCCACCCAATGGCCCGGGTACCTTCAATCAAACACCCTAGCGCCCGCAACCGGTGCCTCTATTGTTCTTCTCGCCGTGCCGCACCTTCGAGCGCGCGCTGACTATCGCCGAGTTTGGCAGCGCGACCAGGTCGTTACCTCGCCGTTTCTCAATGCTAGCGGGCAATTGTCTTCTGTGTCGATGTCTCGAGTCTCCACGGAGCGTGCAGGAGCCAGTGTTGGCTACGACTTTGGACAACTGGCGTCGAGTGACGGAGCGGTGCTCTACGATCTTTACCGAGGCAAGGTCATCGAGCACCGGGCCACCGTGGACTCGCATTTGTCCGACCAGGTTCGCTTGTCGGTGAATTATCAGTACCGGCTGCCAAGCTTTGATGCCGATTCAATCTTCAACTGGTTTGGTGCTGTTGGCTCAACCGTCATTCGATCGCGACTGGGGATTGAACTGCGGCGGGACTGGACGGTTGGCGCGACGGCGGGCGTTCGTTGGTATGCGGCACCCTTTGCTTCCGCCGTAGCAGATTCTGGCAATTATCGCGGAGCGGAGAAAAATTGGCTAGGGGGCGTTGATTCCACCTGGCACAATGCCAAAACGCTGGTTCGTTTCTCGAACACAGCGGAGGTTGGCGATGCCGGTGATCGCTGGGTGGGCGACGCCTTGTTCTCTTATCAATTGGATAGTGGAACTGTCACCCCAACGGCAATAGTCACGTTAGCGCGCTGGCGCGATCATTTGAGGACGGACTTCAATTCGATGGTGCTCACCTATGTTCTCGGCTGCCGTTATTCGCCCAAGCATGCGCCAATCTTTGGCGTCGATTGGGAACATTCGGTCAGCGATGTCTTAGCCCAACGGTTTAGAGTAGTCGGTACTATCGATGTGAGGTGGCCATGAAGAATCGGGGGATGAATTTCATAGCCTGGGCCTCGATTCTGACTGTGGCGCTGTATGTTTTTGTCAGCAGCGGTGGCAAAGTTCTAGCCGAAGGTTCCGTGGGTCCACGACAAAAGGCACAGTCCATCCAAGGCCATTGGGTACCTCAGACGCAAGCCCAGCAGACTCCGAATCCGCTCGTGTATCCTCGGCGCCAGCCGGCGTTGCCGGCTGCGCACCGGATCCACGCTGAAAAGACACAGCTCAATTGTGTCGACTGCCACGCAAATGCCAAGACGAGCACTTCTTCAAGCGACTGGCTCGGTCCGTCAAGCCAAAAGTGCAATGCTTGCCACGCCGAGCGATTCGATGCTGTCGATCCGCCCAAGCCCGCTTCGCCCCGAATTCGCTTTTCACACCGAAAGCACGCCGCACGTAACATGGGTTGCGCCGTGTGTCACGGTCTCGTGACAGAGCGCAATGATGCTACTGGCAACGAGCAGCTGCCGCTGATGTCTCGCTGTTTGCGCTGTCATAGTGTCCGACCCGGGGCGTTTTCCAATGCAGGCAGCGATTGTCGATTGTGTCACCTGAGCAAGGCCGGAGTTATTCAGACCCGCTTTCGTGAAGGTCGTCTCCTGCCCTCCAATAGTTTGGGTCCGATCGAGCACGGTGGTGATTGGACTTATCGACATGGAGACGCGGCGATGAACCAGGGACCGCTTTGCCTAACATGTCATCAAGAATCTGAATGCGTCAATTGCCATAACGGCCGGCTTCGCCCGCGCAATATTCACCCGAGCGATTGGCTACGGCTCCATGGAATCGCCGCGCGTCAAGAAGGCTCCGCCTGCAATTCTTGTCACCGGTCTCAGTCGGAATGTCTCACTTGTCACCTTCGTGTGGGGTTGAGCCCGGCTGGGCCTCGCGCAGCTTCCATAAATCGCGGCCGCTTCCACCCGCCTCCATCAGTTTGGACCGACCGTCCTCGGACGGGGCAACACCATGCGGTGCAAGCTCGACTGCACCTAGACGAATGCGTGTCCTGCCACCAAGAGCGCGATTGCGCGACGTGCCATGCAACCGCTGGCGTTGGCGGGCCCGGTATCGGGGCGCCCTTTGGGCGGTCCATTTCGCCACACCCCAGTGGTTTTAGGCTTCAATGTGCGGGTCTAGTCGCCAAAAATCCGCGGGCCTGTCTTGTGTGTCACCGGCCCGATGACGTCGAGTTAATTCCTTGTCGGTGAACACATCGCGCTTGTGGAAAATTAATCGAAGCGTTCAACATGAATTTGCTTTCGGTCCACACCGAGCTCTTCGCTAAGCATGCGTCGAACGTCGTGTACCATTTTGGCGAGGCCGCAAACGTAAGCGTCGCAATCCTTACCCCCCAGGTCGTCGAGGATCTGCCGCAGGTGCGCTTGCACGTACCCGCGTTTCCCTTCCCAGATCGGATTCGATCGGGAAAGCGTTGGGCAAAACGAGAATGACGCCTCACTCCGCGCGAGCGCCTCAAACTCCTCACGATACAAAAGTTCCGACTCGTCGCGAACACCAAAGAGGAGCGCCACAGGGTGCGGTGTGCGAACGTCGAGTGCTCGTAGCATCGACCGGAACGGCACAACACCTGTGCCAGTCGCGATCATCAACACCGGTCGAAGCAAAGGCGCGAGGACGAATGCCCCATGCGGCCCTGACATCTTAAATGTTTGGCCCAATTGGGCCGAATGAAGGCCGGTACTTGCAGGCCCATCCGTCACTTGCGTGACCGCGACTACGAAGCGGCCGTCCTTGCGCGGCTCGGATGCTATCGAGTACGCGCGCTTCAGCGGTTCTCCCCGAGCGTTGTGCAATTCCGGGAAGAAGAGATTCACCCACTGGCCGGGCTTGAAAGCAAAATCTTCTTCCGTTGCGAAGGTCAACTCGCGGACATTCGATGAAAGCATCCGCGCGCTGACAACCTCTGCACTGTGCATCTCGCGTAAGACTTTAGTGCAACTGGCGACGACTGACCGCGACCCCTCGATCGGACGGCACCGTGCCGGCCCGCTGGCTGCCGTGAGTGGGTGCACCAATTCCATAATTCGCGCAATTCCGGCCCGGAACCTTATTGGCGGGTTGGCAGGTCGAGCCTGATTCCGTTGACTTCGGGTAAAAACTGCGACTCAGGCCAGGGGCCCCCTCTGCAAGGCCGGGATTTTACCGGCCTATTTCGAGTCTGCCGTCATAAAGTTTGCAACGGTCTTGCACAATCGAAGCGACGACAGGTATAGCGGTATTCCTCCGAGCAGTTGCCGTCCGGAGCACAAGGAGGCCTTTGGTGCAGGAGCTCGTCCGCTATTTGCTCGAAAACTTGTACCTGGATTTCCAGGGAGATATATCCGTCGACCGGGTGCGAGAGTTTCTGCGCGAAGATGATAGCAGGGAGTCTCGCGCACTTCTCTCGAAGATTATCGAAGAGAAAGGTGTCGACGACCTACTTTTAGCCTTAGCGGATTGCCTCAAGGAGCAACTTCGCACCGGCATTACGGAGAAAACGATACGGGATCAACTCTCGGTCTATACCGACAGCTAGAAATCCGCTTCGGGTTAGTTCTAGTTGTCCAACTGGGATGCCTTGCCTGCGACATCGGTGGCCGGGGTTCCCCGGCGGCTGGATCTCTGAGGGTAGTTGCGCAAGAGCCTGCTGCTGGGCAGGGTCTCAACTGCGACGTCAACACCGATGACAATTGTGGCTTGCCGCCGGATGCTCCGATCCGCCTAAAGTTTGATAGCTGGCTGTTGCCCACGACGGCGGTGCGCCAATCTTTGACGCTTTACACAGCGGGTACGGGCCTGGGCGTCTTTCTTCGACCTGATTATGACGTGACGGCACGGGTACTCAGTTACCGATCTGACGCCCCGCTGGCGCCTGGAGTCGTCTACAACCTTCGATTGAGCGACGCTGACACAGAGGGGAACGGCTTTGGTTTTCGCTCCTTCGACGGTGACAGCCTTAGTGCAACCACCACCTACGCGTTTCGCACTTCGCTCAGATATCGGGGTACGTCAGCAACTACGAACACGCCAGCCGCCACCTGTGGCGATGCCTTGTCGATGTTGGCAAAGGCCGGTTGCAGTAATCTCGGCTGTCACAGCCGGCAATCGTCGCCGCAGTGCGGTAGTCTTGCCTTCCCCTCAGCGTTTGACCAAAAACTCGGCCAGTGTGTCACCGTTCCGCGCATGGATCTGTCTCTCGAAGACGCCAGCGGCCTGGTATCGACGGCGATCAACCATGTGTCACATGAGACAGAGTCGGGAACAGACATAACACAACTGGCCGTCTCTGGGGGGCGCTTCGGCACACAAATGCCGCTGATCGACGCTGGCCGCCCCGAAAACAGTTACCTGATGTACAAATTGCTAATTGGCAGCGCACTGAATCGCGAGCTCAGTGTAAATAAAAACTCGGCTGATCTGTTTGCCCCCCAACCTCTCACCTCCGCGGACATCCAGCAAGCCCGCGAGCAATTCATTGGGTTTGAAGCCATGCCCCCCGATGAAGTTGGCTACCCAGCGGGAGTCTCGCCGCTACAACTGGTAACGACGTTACAATCGTGGATTCACGCGGGCGCGATTTGTGATGAGTGACAATACCCGACTCCTTCTTGGCGGGAGTCTTGACAGGCTCCTGCAAGACGTGTTGGCTTTGGGATTGTCTGCCGAACACTCTAGTGTACCCATGGCTCGCAACCCCGATGTCTCACTTCTACTGACAATGTTGACGCTTGTTATTTCATGCCCTTGCGCATGCAGCGGCAATGATCCGACCGTCGGTGCAGGAGGCGCCGGCGGGGCTGGAACCGGCGGCGTTTCAGCGCCGGGAGGCGCAGGCGGCACGTCTGGTATTGGCGGAGTCAGTAGTGCAAATTCAAGCGCAGGCGGCACCGCCGGCACGGGTGGTAAGGCGGCGACGGGCCTTTGGTCAATGGGCTATTATGCGAGCTGGCAACCCGATCAATATCCCGTCAGTGCTATCGAATGGACTGGGCTCACGCACATCGCGATGGCTTTCTATACGCTGGATGCTAGCGGAGCGCTCACTTTGATGGGAGGCAATCCGCAATTGGCCCTCGACTTAGTTTCGGCAGCTCATCAGCACGGTGTCAAAGCGATTGCCTCCTTGGGCGGGGCTGACTCGGCTGCCGCGTTTCGACTGGCGACCGCGAGTGGTACAATCACGACATTCGTCAGCAATTTGGTCGCTCTTTCGCAAAGTGTCGGCTACGAGGGTTTCGACGTCGATTGGGAGCCCTTGGAGAAAACGGATGAACCGATTGCCATCGATCTAGCCAACCGACTTCGCGCCGCTCTGCCCAAAGTAATTATGACGATCCCGATCGGCTACGTGAACATTAATCTTGGCGCGGATCTGACTAACTACCCGGCAATTGCGGCTGCCTACGATCAATTGAATATAATGTCCTACGGAATGGCCGGCGCCTGGCAAGGCTGGAAGAGTTGGCACTCTAGTCCGCTCTACCAGCAAGACTCGGCGACGCCCACTTCGATCGATTCTTCGGTGAAGCTCTACATCGCTGCCGGCGTGCCCAAGCAAAAGCTCGGGGTCGGTATCGGTTTCTATGGACTTTGCTACTCGCCCCCTGTCACCGCTCCCGACCAGGCACTCAATGGCGCTACGGTGATCGCAAGCGACGGCACCATTTCTTACGCAAACATCATGGCGAACTACTATTCGGCTAATTCTCGCCAATGGGATTCATTCGCGCGAGCCCCATACTTATCGTTCAGCTCGGCGCATGCGCCGGATGGCTGCGGTTATATTTCCTACGATGACGAACAGTCGATCGCGGAAAAGGCGAGCTATATCAAATCGAACGCTCTTGGTGGTGTAATTGAATGGGAAATCAACGAGGGTTACATTAAGAGCGCGCCCTCCGGCCAGCAAAGTCCATTGCTCATCGCGATTGGCAGCCAGATCCTGCATTGACTGGGTGTCGTCTTGATTTTGGGTCGCAGCCCCACCCAACCCACCAC
>Ga0075520_1001937_pt1 | contig 10157 bp, 11 predicted proteins | sample NGEPerB_FD_75100 | JGI IMG/M metagenome (GOLD analysis project Ga0075520, IMG submission 75100) | Arctic peat soil microbial communities from the Barrow Environmental Observatory site, Barrow, Alaska, USA - NGEE PermafrostAB12-B | ecosystem: Environmental > Terrestrial > Soil > Wetlands > Peat ...
ATCGGGTGGTGGATCCGGGCCTAAAGACGCGCCGACTCATACCGTTCCACAAACCATTCATACGTGGATCGGACCCCCTGCTCGAGCGAGACCTCCGCCTTCCAACCAAGATCGGTCAGCTTGGTCACATCCAACAGCTTTCGCGGTGTGCCATCTGGCTTCGACGCGTCCCACTCGAGCCTTCCCTCGTAGCCGACGATACGAGCGACGGACTCGGCGAGTTCGCGGATTGTGATATCTTCGCCGACCCCGACGTTGATTGGCTCGGAATCGTTGTAATGCTCCAGTAGGAACAGACAAGCGCGTGCGAGGTCGTCGACGTGCAGGAACTCCCGCCTCGGCGTGCCAGTCCCCCAAAGCGTCACCGGCGACGTGCCGGACAGTTTGGCTTCGTGAAAACGTCGAATCATCGCCGGCAGCACGTGACCGTTTTGTAGGCCGAAGTTGTCGCCCGGGCCATAGAGGTTGGTCGGCATAGCGGAGATGTAACGCAGGGAGTGCTGACGGCGCAGCGCCTGGACCTGAAGGACACCCGCAATCTTGGCGATGGCGTAAGCTTCATTGGTGGGCTCTAGGCGCCCGGTGAGCAGCGAATCCTCTCGTATCGGCTGCGTTGCCATCTTTGGATAGATGCAACTCGACCCGAGGAAGAGCAGCTGTCGAACCTGATGCTCGACGGCCGCGTCAAGCACGTTGACCTGGATGCGTAGGTTGTCCGACAGGAAATCAGCTGGCCTCGTCGAGTTGGCCATAATGCCGCCGACCTTGGCGGCGGCGAGAACGACGACGTCCGGCCGCTGACTGGCGAAGAAGGCCCGGACCCTGTCGCGGTCTCTCAGGTCGAGATCTGCTGACGCGCGCCCAACGAGGTCTGTGAAGCCTTCACTCTCCAAGTGTCGCCATACGGCCGAGCCGACTAGTCCTCCGTGGCCGGCCACGTAGAGGCGACTCGCTCGGTCGATCGTCATGAACCCTCGCCATCCCGGTTACAACGCATCCTGGCAGTAGACTCTTAGAGCCTAGCCACCGCCATCGCAAGGGACCTCGAGTGTCTAAGACTGCCCTGATTACGGGCATCACCGGCCAGGACGGTTCCTACCTCGCCGAGTTGCTTCTCTCAAAGGGCTACGACGTCCACGGGTTAGTTCGTCGCTCATCCAGCATCAACACCGAGCGTATCGACGGGATCTACCAGGACCCACACGAGTCACATCGCCGACTATTCCTCCACTACGGCGATCTCACAGATGGCGTGAACCTCGTAAACCTTCTTCACAAGGTACAGCCTGACGAGGTCTACAACCTTGGGGCGATGAGCCACGTCAAAGTGTCTTTCGAGATGCCTGAGTACACGGCCTCGACCGACGCCGTCGGAACTGTCCGTCTGCTGGAGGCGATTCGAGCGTCCGGACTCGACAGTCGCTTCTACCAGGCTTCAACATCTGAGATGTTCGGCGCTTCCCCCCCACCGCAAGACGAGAACACGGCCTTCTACCCGCGGTCCCCGTATGGCGCAGCCAAGCTGTACTCGCACTGGGTCACTGTCAACTATCGTGAGGCTTACGGCCTGTTCGCGGTCAGCGGCATCTTGTTCAATCACGAGTCCCCCCGTCGCGGAGAAACTTTCGTCACCCGCAAGATCACCCGCGCAGTCGCACGCATCAAAGCGGGTCTCCAGGATCACGTCTATCTAGGCAACCTCGACGCCATCCGGGACTGGGGCTACGCGCCCGAGTATGTGGAGGGTATGTGGCGGATGCTCCAGGAAGATCAACCCACCGATGTTGTCCTGGCGACCGGGGTGGGCTACACGGTGCGCGATTTCGCCAAGTTCGCTTTTGAGCACGCCTGCCTGGACTGGGAGAAGTACGTCCAATACGACGACCGCTACGAGCGCCCAACCGAAGTAGATGCCCTCATCGGCGATCCATCCCGCGCCCTGGAGCTGCTGGGATGGGAAGCCGCGACCCACACTCCGGGACTCGCGCGTCTGATGGTAGACAGTGATTCGGACGCGCTCAACAAGTGATTCGCTTGACGGCGGTGATCACGTGTCACAACCGGAGAGAATCTACTCTCACGTGCTTGCGGGCCCTCGCCTCGTCTTGTCCGATTGGGGTTTCCCTTGCTGCCGTCGTCGCCGACGACGGCAGTCGAGACGGAACCGCAGACGCGGTCTCGGCGGAGTTCGATTGGGTCACGGTGCTCAAGCTCGAGGGGACAAGTTTCTGGGCGAGGGGCATGGCAGAGGCGGAGCACGTTGCTCTCCAGTCCGATCCCGACTTCCTACTTTGGTTGAACGACGACGTCGTTCTGGACAAGGACGCCGTCCAGGAGTTGCTAGCGACTCTTGAATCGTGCGGCCAGGTGATCGTCGTGGGCGCGCTACGCGACCCTCAAACTGCCGCGGTCACCTATTCCGGCTACCGGACCGGTTGGCATCCCCTCCGTTTGTCGCTGGTTTCGCCTTCGGGGCGCCCTGCGCAAGTGGACACATTCAACGGCAATGTCGTCCTCCTGCCTCGGTCAGTCATACATATTGTCGGCAATATCGATGGCGAGTTCGAACACGCTTTGGCAGATCTCGATTATGGGTTGCGTACTCGAGCGGCAGGTCAACGAGCTTTCGTGGCGTCGAAGACAGTAGGTCTTTGCAGGCGAAATTCTTTGATCGGATCGTGGCGCGATTCCAACCTGAATGTCCAAACTAGGTGGCGGCTTCTACTCGGGCCTAAGGGACTACCGCCGCGATCCCAGGCTCGCTTTCTTCGGCGACACGGAGGGCACATATGGCCGCTTCTTTGGGTGATCCCCTATCTCAAGTTTCTCGGTGGAATCTCGCGCAGCCTCCGGCGATCTGACCGCCACACGAATGTGGACGCTGCATGACTCACACTGTCGTGCTCGGGCCATCGAACCCGGCGAGTCTCGCGCGACACTTACATCCCAGCGATGCCGTCAAGGCATTGTCGACTCGGGGTCTGGGCGGCACCCCGGTCACGATGCTTGTGGATGCGATGGTTTCGTGTGGACAGAAGGTCGATTTGATCACGCTGTCTTTCGGTGAGACCGAGGACATCATCCTCGAGGGAGACTTGCTCAGGATTCTCATCGGTCCGTATCGTTCTCAGGCCCGGAATCGGGCCATCGATCTGTTCGCCGCGGAAAGGCAAGCCTTGTCTCGCTTGCTCAACCAATCCGCGGGTGACCTGCTGCATGCGCACTGGACCTACGAGTTTGCTTGGCCAGCAATGTCTGATGGACGAGCAGTTCTCGTCACTGCCCATGACTCACCATTCACGGTGTTGCGGCACCATAGGGATGCCTACCGCGCTGCGCGACTGTTGATGGCTGCCCGCGTTGGCGTCGGGGCCAGAGCGATGACAGCCGTCTCGCCATACCTGTCGGCGCGTTGGACGCGGGGAACGCTAGGTCTCCAACATCCCGTCGTCGTTCCGAACCTCGTCGCCCCGAAGGCATTGGAATATTTCTCAAGACGTCAAGGTCGCCTTCGCGGCGAAGTCGTAGTTTCCGTGACGAACGCTAGCCCGTTGAAGAATGTCGGTGTGCTTCTGCAGGCATTCGCTTCGTTTAAGGCGTTGCGTGGCTCTCCGATTCTGCGACTAATTGGCCCTGGACTTGCGGGGAATAGTCCTTTAGCGCAAAAGGCGCGCGCGGCCCGTCAGGATGTTGGTGTTGAATTCCTAGGGGAGCGATCACACGATGAGGCCTTGGCGCTAGTGGCCGAAGCCGATCTGATGGTGCACACGAGCCTGGAGGAATCGCATCCCCTGGCTGTTGCGGAGGCGATGGCCATGGGTGTTGTCGTTGTTGGCGGCGCTCGCGCTGGCGGTGTCCCCTGGACCTTAGGAAATGGCGCGGCTGGGCGTATTGTCGATGTAACTAGTCCTGCCCAAGTAGCTGCTGCCATGAACGAACTCTTCGAGGACGATGCGGAAATGGATGGCCTGAGCCTCTCGGGTCATGCCCAGGCGACTGAGCGGTTTAGCGGCCCAAACGTACTTCGAGCATATGACGGCGTCTACTCGCAGCTAAGAGACAGCGGAATCGTCAGGAAGCAGAAGCGTGTCAACTAACCAGGGCCTCGGGCACGCTGGTCTCCGCGGATTCGCCTGGAGCTACGGCGCATTGGCTCTCGCTACCGCGGCCCAGATGGCCTACACGATTGTCACAGCAAAAATGGTCGTTCCCAGTGGGTTCGCTGCTTACGCTTTGTCTCTGAGCGTGCTCCAGTTGGCTGGGATCTTTGCTAGCTCTGCCCTCGGCTCATCTGTCGCGCGTGCTTCTGCGCTGTCGGATCGCGTCATCCGAACCGCGGCGACTCTAGCGATCTTGTCCGGGTTTGCAACCTTTCTCGTTCTCGAGTCTTTGGTTCCCTTGGTGAAAGCCTTCTGGGACGTGCCACTCCTCTCGATAACGTTGCGTCTCCTTGCCCTGCAGGTACTGATCTTGCCATTGTCGTCGGTACTCCTTGCGGCGCTGCGGCGAATGCTGAGGTTCAAAGCTGCGGCGGGGATAGAGTTGATCGCCCAACTCACCGGCTTCGCCGCATCTGTCGGTTTGCTGGTTAGCGACCACGGGCCGGTGTCATTGGTCGCCTCTCCCATCGTCGCGTCGGTAGTGCAACTGCTACTGGCATGGCCAACCCTTCGCGCACGCTTGACGCCGCTGATTGACCGCACCTTTGCCCGCGAAGCTCTCAGTTTCGCAGCCCACATCGCGGGTCAGAACGTTGCTCGGTCGGGCATAGCAAACACAACTCTGTGGATCGCAGGAGTCGTTTCCAGCGCGGGCACCACGGGTCAATTGTCGCGAGCATTGCTCCTTGCGCTATTACCCCTGGATCAGGCCTTTGCGGCATTTTCGCGAGTTGCCTATCCGCTCGTCTCGTCCATCGGTTCAGACCTGCCACGACTTCGAGGCGTCGTCACGGACTTGTTACGCGGAATCGCCTACCCCGCCGCTCAAATCTTCGCGATCGCGGCGGCCACGTCACCGCTGGTTGTGCCGCTCATCCTCGGACCACAGTGGAAAGAGGCTGGATCTTTGGCTGCGCTATTCCTCTGCACAAGTCTTCCGCGGCTCGTATATGCTTGCACATCCGTAGTCGCGGAGGCGCGCAGATCGCTGCGAGGGGTGTGGGCAGCCATCCTGGTCCAGTACTTGGTTCTCGCCGTTGGCATCGTATTCGTGTTGCTGCTTGGCGGGGGAACTCGATCTCTCATCCTGCTGTCAGGTGCTGGCTTCGTCGCTGGAGCGATCGTTCAACTGCGCTTTGCGGCGCAGGAGGGCTGGATAGACGGCCGCAGCCTCGCAAATCCCTTCGCGTGGAGCGTCGTCGCCGCCTCCGTCACTTATCTGCTTGTCGTACTTGTGCAAGATGCCGTCCGATCCGACGTATTTGCACCATTCGCAGGGACAATAGTTGGGCTGGTCAGTGCCGTACTTCTTGGATGCGTGCCGTGGATGGCCGCTACACGAACCGGAGTCCGCCGTAGGTTGATGACCAGGACCTTGGCTGTTGAGTCGGGGATGACCAGGTGACGACAGTGGCATGGTTCTTCTACCGCGAATCAGCTCATGAAGAGAGCAGCTACTCGCAGATGTGGGGAAGTCCCAGCTCGATTGACTTTCAGGCGGTCTACTGGAGGTGCCTGGCAACGTCGCTCATTACATGCCGCCAGTTGAACCCCGATGTAACCATGGCAGTCTACTTGAATCGCCCAGACCTACCTGTTTTGCCCGACCTAAATGTTACGTCTCTGTTCAATGCGCTAAGAGTGGACGTCCGGGTCCTGGATTGGAAGAGACGTCCACCCGTCGTTCTTGCCACGTGGGGATGTCAACTCTTCCAGTTGGATGTCCTAGAAGACCTAGCCGGCAAACCCGACGGCGTCACGGTCTTCCTTGACATTGACACAGTTTGGGTAAGGCCGATCGGCGCGCTGAGCCAAGCCGTCGAGCAGTATGGAATTCTGACTTATGATCTTCAAGTGCCTGTTAACGACACGGCCAACGGACTAAGTCCGGCTCAACTGCGCACGCTGTCAACACGGTATGGGATATCCACCTCCGATCAAAGGATGCGTTTTCTTGGCGGTGAGTTCTTGGCCGTAGGCCCAGAGCCGCTTCGACGCATCGCGGAAGGGATTCGTGATCTCTGGCCGCACGTCCTTGTTGAGTTCGAGCTCCAGACACCAACTATCACGCGCGAGGACGAATACCTGTCGGTGGTCTACGACGCGGTCACAACCCCCAACGACCTCGGCAACCAGTATATCCGCCGAATCTGGACAAACTACCCCCACCGTGATGTACACTCAGCAGATCTCGACCTGACAATTTGGCACTTGCCAGCCGAGAAGCGACTTGGGCTGCAGCGGTTATTCAGAGATCTTCACACGGGACGGATCCGCGCCAGCACGGAGGCGGACTACATTGGCCATCTGTCATCGAGAACGGGTGTGCCGAGGCGTACGTTGTTAAAAGTGACACGTGATCTCTTCGAGGAACCTGGAATGGCCAAGAACTTGCTACTCACCGCATCTCGTGAGACTCGGTCCCGGTGGCGTCACCGCTTACCTGGCTGGCTCGGAGATTCGAAAGTGCGATAGAGAGCAGCATAAGCAGCGGCGCCTTCATAGGACCGGTATGCGTCAAAGGAAGCAGGCAGTTTTCCGCGCTCTAGCCGCTGCTGGCCATTCGAAACTCCTAGCAGGAAAGTGGTCAGCTGCTTCACCGTGGGCTGAATCCATATGACGTCCGAGGATACCGTCCGCAGATCAGAGAGGCACGGCACGTCGGCAAGGACCGCGGGTATGCCCGTCGCGATCGCCTCGACAGCGGCGATGCCGAAGCCCTCTGCCGAAGAAGGCATCATGAAGACGTCAGCGGCCGCAAGCGCAGTAACCGCATCGTCGACCGGACCCAGAAAGTAGACCTGTTGTCCGACACCCAGTCGCTCGGCCAGCCGACGTTCTGAATGGCCGGAATCTTCCAATCCTATGTGCAAATACGTGAAACGGCTATCGGGGACATTTGCTAGCGCTTGAATCAGTAGATCGTGATTCTTATAGATGGCGCAACCGCCGAGTGTCGCAATGGCGACGGATTCAGGCGCTATTCTAAAGGTGCGACGTGATTCGTCTCGGAACTCCAAGCTGGGCGGGACGAAAGCACCTTCGTCGTACCAGTTCGGGATAAGCTGTGGACGGTATTTAAAACGACGCACTTCATTGTTCAAGTTCGTTGGTGAGTTTGTAACCATAAGCACGCCTAGCAGTTTGCTAAGTAAGAAGCGTCCGATTGTTCTCTTAAATCGCAGGAGTCCGTCAAATTCGAAAATATGGTGCACGGTACGGACGACACCGGGCACCCTTGCTAGTCGCGCGGTTGCAGCCATCCAAACGCTAGCTCTCTCTGGGTGCAAATGAACCACGTCGGGCCGCTCTTCTCTCAATAGATGGAAGAGCTTCAGAAAGTATCTAGGATGGCGCCTGAAGGGCAGGTGGATGACGCGCACGCCCTGCTTGCGAAATACCTCTGCGAAGACGCCCTCTTCCGCACCCGTAGAAAGCACCGTGGTTACGATGCCAGCTCTTGCCCAATGTGGAGCTGCCACGGACAGCATTGTTTCTGCCCCGGATGGTCGCAACTCATTGAGAACGTGAAGAACGCGCATAGAACCTCAGGAGCCTCCTAAACCGACGGAACGGACAATTGGATCCGGGTGTCGCTGCGCAAAGTCGGTCCCGAACCAGATTTGTTATTGTTACTCGGGCTTTTGAAGCGTGACAAGCAGAGTTCCCTCGGTGTGAGCCAACGACTCGGGGTATCCATTCAATTCAACGAAGTGAAATCGAATGCCGATGCCTGCACCGAAACGTCCACTACTTTGAAACCGCCGGAGCTCGTAAAGATGTCGTAAGCTTCGGTGGCAGAATACGGCCGTGCGTGGTGAATGTTGTCTGGATGGTTTATCGGGATGCTGCCGATAAAAACTCCACCAGAACGAAGCACGCGCACGAACTCCGCCATGGCGCGCTGAGGCTGGTCGATGTGCTCGAGCGTCTCGAACGACGTTACTGCGCCAACGCTTCCGGCCTCTAGCGGCAACTCATAGACCGAGCCTTCGAGGAACTGCGCTCCTCGAAACCACGCCCGCGCTTCCCGCAGCGCGCGCTTATCGAGGTCTAGACCCCGGTACGACTCCGCGGCATGCAAGACATGCGCGCCGTAACCACTACCGCAGGCGGCATCGAGGACGTCAAGGCCACGAACCACCTCGTTCGCGCGTAAGTATCGTGCGATATGGCGCGTCGCGGTTGCATCGATCCTCACGTGGACATCACTTCGCATGACGGTCTTCTTGAATTGGTGGTATGCCAATCTCGCCGGCTCGGGTGCGAGTCGATAGATTCTGTCCTTCATATTCTTCCCTTGGTCGCACGCCGCAACGTGGAAGCTGGTGCGGCCGAGCCTACGGCCATGGTCAGGCCCCTCGTCGTTGCCTTGGCCCCCCACGAAACATTGTCACGGAGCCGCCCTCCGCTGACCCCCCCCCCCGAGCGATCTACGCCTGCCAGTCCGATGACTGTTCTCGCCCCGAGCGCGGCTTGCGTGGTTGCGTAGGGTGAGCGCAACATGCCACAAGAATTGCACCCTCGAGGACTTGTCGCAGCGGCGCACGCAACGGGCCGATCGCCTGCCATCGACCTCGTACGAATTCTGGGGATGATGGCAATCGTCGCGGGTCACACTTTTGGCGGAAGCGCCGTAGCCCCCTTACTTACACATGGCACGCACCCGCCTCTTTCATCCTCACCGGCTATCTGTGGAAGCCCGGGCGATCCATCCGGCGCGAATTCAGTGCAAGAGCGAATTCACTATTACGCCCTTATGCGACGTGGCTTGGAATCGTGGGGCTTTTCTACATTATCTACAATTTCGACACGCCGGTTAAGGAACTATGCAGACACGTGGCACGAATATCCCTCGGCGGCGAGTACGCATGTGGGATGTTCACGGCGTTTTGGTTCGTCACTGCGCTATTTGTGGCGGCAATCGCTCTCCGGCTTCTCGAAGAATTGCCTGTGGTTATCGCGGGCGCTCTGGTGCTGGCTGGTTTACTCGTTAACTACGGCGGGTGACAGGCTTGCGCACATCCCTTTTTACCGCCGCCACCTGCCTCGGTACCCTCGTATACATTGCCTTCGGCAGGGCAATGGCGTTGTTCTTGCCACGGCTGCACCAAGGTGCAGTTGTGGCAGTCTCCGTCGTGCTGATCGCAGCATCATTCGCCACGATCGTGACTGGCCTCGACGAGCCGATGGATTTAAAGCACGGTGATTTCGGAACGCCGCTTGTCGGTGTTGTCGTCGCCTGCGCGATCTCAATGGCGCTGATCCTCCTCGCGGAGCGGGTCGCGCCAATACTCCCGAACTTCGCAATCACCTTCCTTGGAGTGCTGGCACCGGCTCTTCTCGTGGTGCTTTTCACGCACGCCGCCTTCCTCGTCGCGCTGCTGCCTGGAGGCAGTCCAAGAGATCAGCTGCCCGGTGGCTTCCGGACGGTAGCCGCGGTGGTGTTCTTGTTTCCGGCCGCTCTTGTGACCAGAGTCCTGCTGACACGACCAGGAGATCTCGCCAGGGTAGGGTCTGTGCTGTCGAACCGAGTCTAGCCCCAATACCCATAAACTTAGAACTACACGCTTGGTATTCTTGTCCTATACCGCGGGCCGGGTAGGTGCGGGTCGAGCTGGGTCAGCGGCTCAGCTCAGTGACCGGGTGGCGTTGGGGGTGCTGACCGCGACTTTCCTGCGCCTGCTGGTGGGTGAGGTCATCGACGCGACCGGGCGGCGTGAGCAGCGCAACCGGCTGTTGCCGGCGCATCTGGTCTGACGGTCTACCACGTGCTGGCGATGACGCTGTTGGCCGCGGCCGGTATGAGGAGGTGATGCGCAGCCTGACCGATGGGTGGCGTGGGCCTCCGACGGCGCGGAGGAATTCGCGAGCTGGTCGCCACCGCCGACGAGCGCCGCTGCGAGGGCGTCCGCATCGTCCGGGTCATCGAGTACGCGCTGGACGACCCAGGCAGGCCGGGCGCCCAGGACACCACCTACGGGCTGTTGACCACTC
>Ga0075520_1001938_pt1 | contig 10156 bp, 12 predicted proteins | sample NGEPerB_FD_75100 | JGI IMG/M metagenome (GOLD analysis project Ga0075520, IMG submission 75100) | Arctic peat soil microbial communities from the Barrow Environmental Observatory site, Barrow, Alaska, USA - NGEE PermafrostAB12-B | ecosystem: Environmental > Terrestrial > Soil > Wetlands > Peat ...
CACCGAGTTCACGACCTTGAGTCGGCCGCCGAGGGCGAAGATCGCGCCGCCCCCGTTGGACCCTTGATTCGTGTCGCCGGGAGACACATACGTGGAATTGGTGGCGTTGCCGTCGGCGAACGTCACGTTCTGGACGGTCACCTGGGGCCACGACGGGGAGTACAGGCAGTTGCCGGAGACCGAACCGAGCGACAGGTCACACGTGTCGATGTAGAGAATTCGATTGGCGTTGCCCCCGGACAGCGTCACCTTGCCGCCGCCGTCGATGACGAGCTTCTTCTGGGTGCTGCTGTTGCTCACCTTCAGCGTCTGCGTCAGCGTGATCGTGACGGGGTTGGGGCCGCAGTTGAACGTGATGACTCCGCCGGCCGGCGTCACCGCGGACACCAGCGCGGCCGAAGTGCAACTCGCGGCCGTCCCGTCACCGATGACCCAGTCGGGCCGGCTGACGTCTTCCAGGCCCATACCGGCAGGCACGGGTGCGGAGCCCGTCGGGTTCCCGGGATTGAAGCCGCCGGACCCCGACGAGTTGGTGACCGTAACGCCGACGGCTGCGGACGTGACCGAGTTGCCGGCCGCGTCCCGCGCGACCGCTGTGATGCTGTGCGCCCCATTGGCGGCGGTCCTCGTGTCCCATTGCACGCTGTAGGGCGCGGTCGTATCGAGAGCGCCGACGCCGACACCGTCGACCTGGAACTGCACGCCGGTTACCCCGACGTTGTCGCTGCTGGTGGCCGAGACGGTGATGGTCCCGGAGACGCCGGCGTCGGAAGCCGGTGTGGTGAGGGTGGCCGTGGGCGCGGTGGTGTCGGTCGGCGGGGTGATCGCGGTCGCGGCGCGGACCTCGATGACAGCCAGATTCCAGCGGTCATTCGTCGGAGCCGTGTCATTTATCGTGACCGGGGCGATGGTCCCACCGGTGTTCGGCGCGGTTTGGCGCTGCACCCAGAACGTGTCTCTCGCGCTCGGCAGAAGAAACTGGTCGACCTTGATCTGGTTCGCGCCGAAAGTTCGCGCGACGGCCTGGTCCCAATCGTTGCCGGCCGCCCAGACCCACGATCCGGCCTTCGTCGGAGTCAAGGTGGCGGTCGGGGCTCCGGAGCGACCGGCTGCGGCAATGGTGGCACCGTTGAGGCTGGTGTCGGCCCCAGCGAAGGCGGTGACCACCATGGAGCCGACATAGGAGCCGTTGCTGCGGTCCGCCTTCACCACCATATTGCTGACCACCGCGGGCGCGGCCGCCTGCCAGATCTCGCTGGTCCCCTTCTGCGTGTTCGACCGCTGGCGCAGACTCCAGGTCAAACCACCACCGGTGACGAACGAGAACGACTGCGAGGTGCTGGCACTGCCGTCGGACATGATGAAGGCCAGAATGAGCTCGCCGGGGTGAGAGGTCGTCAACGGCGGAGAGCTGATGCTGGTCGCGGCGGTCGACTGTTGGGTCACGACCTGCCGATCGACCGACAACGTGGTCGCTGCCGCCGCTGCGACCGGCGGGATCACCGCAACGACCGCCGTCCAGGTCAATGTGAGCGCCAAGACGAAGGCCAGGATCGGCCGCGCCAGACTCCGGTTCGGACCTTGCGACCATATTCGCTTCATGCCGGCATCCATATCTTGGTGTTCGGGCCGACAGTGAGGACCACCAACGGCCGGGCGCGCGGCACGTTTCACGTGCGCGAACGCACTGTAGCGAATGCATCCATCACAACATCGTCCACTCTTCGCGTACCGAAGAGCCTTTTGAGCGGTTGTGTCCGAATGATACGTCGGACAGAAGATAAGATCACTCCGGGTTGATGCCGCAACGGAATACTCACCCCGGAATATGGCAGGAGTGTGAGCTTCTGAAATTCCTGTGGCCACCGTCACGATCCACCAATCCGTCGCCGACAAACTACGAGGTCAGATGGGCGGTGGCCATGGCCTCGCGCCGAACCGACATGTCACGGACGGCGACCACCGACGACGCCCCCGGGGCGGCCGATCACGAGGTGGTCATTCCGGTACAGCGGACTGCAGATCAGCAGCGGCATCTTCACTCCGACAAGGGCCGCTCACCCAACGAACAAGAGGTGAGAGCACGACATGGCGTGATGACAGGATTGGACCTGCGCCCCCTGACGCCCAGGTGATGGGTAGAATGCCGGTCGGGCGGCGGGCAGGATTTGAACCTGCGACCCCTTGACCCCCAGTAGCGTAGGAATACAGTCTTCGCAGATCACCGCCAATGCACGCGCCGATGAGTCACGCGGCTCGGGTGCATAGTGCGCACGGGTTGCTTCCAACTAATCCCTAATCCCTGCGCTGGTCCCAGGGGACCGGTTGGATCAACTGCAGCCCGAGAATTTGGAGCGGCCACTTATTCGAATGCTCCGGGAAGAGAAATCAGCGGCCACGGCCCATGAAGCCCACCAGACGATTAGGACGGCAATGAACGATGCGGTACGGCGCGGCTATTTGTGTCGGAATCCGGCGGTCGTTGGCAAAGGCACCGCGGCTGGTTGACCACGAGATCGAGCCGTTCACGGTCGACGAGGCACAGCTGCTGCTGAAGACGGCCATGGATCGGAGGAACGGCGTGCGCTGGGCGATCGCGTTGGCTCTTGGCTTGCGCCAGGTTGAGGCGCGGCCTCAAGTGGTCCGATGTCGACTTGGAGGCGGGAAGTCTGACGGTTCGACACCCACCGGTGCCCCCATCAAACCTCGGACGGATTACACCGATTGGAAGCGGCTTCTGCCGTCGGCCGGTCTTCGCGATGCACGTCTGCACGACGCAAGACATACCGCGGCAACCGTGCTGCTGATTCTCGGAGTTCCGGAGCGTGCCGTGATGGGCCTGATGGGGTGGTCGCATAGCGCGATGGCTGGGCGGTACCAGCATGTGACCTCAGCGATTCAGCGCGACATCGCCAGCCGGGTAGACGGCCTGATCTGGCAGGTCAGCGACCCTGACATCGAGCAGAAATGAGACTAAAACTGAGACTAAAGCCGACGGAAGCCGGGCCGGGGCGTCCAGCGTTTCCGCAGGTGATGGCGGTAGCGGTGGGATTTGAAACCTCTCATCACCGCATCTGGCAAACCAACATAGCGCCTGACCTGGTCATATGCCCTTCGATGGATCCTCACAGATCATGCAACTACGGCCACGAGTGTGGGCAAATTGTGGGCACGCCCGCTGGGCCCGGCCCGCGGTCACGCCGACCAGGCGGGCCCGATGCACACCAAGTCAGGCATTCGGGCCAGCCGCCAAGGTGGGATATCACTACAGCAACCACGGGCGCCAACAGATTGAGAGACCTCAACGCGCAGGGAGCCTCAACCTGACAGGCTGCAAGTATGAACTCCAGGGGAAAAGAGTTGCTTCGGCTGGTAGCCGCTTCGTTCGCAAGCGGGCTCCCCGCAGCGGTGAGTGTCTACGACCCGGCGGCGGGAGCGGTCCTTGCCTTGGCCCAGCCCGCCATGACCGTGATCGCGGAGTACGGGATCAACCGAGTCAGCGTGGTCGCGGCTGCAGAGTCAGGTCTGAACGGTCGTCAGATAGCCGAACGGCTCCAGGAGTCCGAGGAGGGGCTGAGACTGCTTGTGCAGACATTCGAAGCTGCCAGGACGGCGGTGCTGGAAGAGAAGCTTCAAGCCCTGGGGCGCTGCCTCGCCGCTGGCGTTCAGCCGGATGCCATCATCGATGAGGAACTGCAGCTCGTGGGTGCCATAGAGGCACTGGAGACGTATCACCTACGCGTGCTGAAGATCATGGCTCAGGAACGGCTGACCTCTCCAGACGACCCAGACTCCATCGTCTTGACGGACCGCTCTACCCCCGAAACCGTCCGCTACTGGTCTGTCCGAGACTTCGCCTCGGTCGATCCAGACCTGGCACCTGATGTCGTCGAATCGCTGATCGGACCGATGGTGGCCCGAGGGGTCATCACGTCTGAGACAGCGACCAGCGGCGGCCTGGGGTCCTACATAGTCACCCGGCTCGGGCGGCGTCTCATGGAACGAGTGATCGGCCAGGCCCCCCAATAGCGATTCACGCCGCCTCAGACGAGTCTGGAGGCGGATCACTTCCATAGTCCAAGGGTCGACCAAACAGCACATCGGCGATCTGCAGCCACACGTCGCGGCGTCGATCGGCAACCGCGCTCCCGCGCCGGCCACCCGCGGGATTGCTTCCGACCACGCTGCCGTCGGTCGCCTGTCGAGGGTCGCTGATCCTGCAGACGACGGCTTCGTCGAGCATGCAATTCGATGCTGCCTCGTTGGCAACGAAGCCTCGCGGCGACCTTAGGTATTTGCTGCAACGCGATACGGCTGTCCTTCCGCATCGGCCGTCTCCCATAACCATCAGCTTCCCAAGCTGATAGCGCGAGTTCGATTCTCGTCGCCCGCTCCGAGTAGTCACACCGGTCACGACCAGGCAATACGTCGCACCCGTGCAGATCAGAGCGTTTTCGCGCCGGTCGAACCAACGGTCGTCAGTTCGCTGGCCCTGCCCGGGGCTCGCCGCCAATGTCCGCCCGTTACCGCGTTACGCCTTTGCTTGAGGCGCAGCGTGAGGCGTGGATTCAGCCTCGCCCCACGGTTGTGGCTCTGCTGACCTTGGCGACTCCGGCTACGCCAGCACTCCAACCCCTGATCGGTCCATCACAGCGGGTGACGTCGAACGCAACCGCAGTGCGGGGCGATCATTCCGCCGGGCCGCCATTCGGTGGGATCGCAACACCCGGTCATGAATATCGTTGGTCCGCCCCCACGATGGAGAACTTGAGCACCACGATCGGGGACATTCGGCGGCCGACCAAGGCCGTTGGGCCCTGTGTCCCGTTGGCGCCTGATGGTGGGATGAAACCATGATGTCCGGTTCGACAGGGAAGCAATCCGGAGGCCATCCGCGGATCCAGCCGCCAGTGGCCGGGCCCTTGCCGGTCCAGCGCGACGCGACCGGCCGCGGCGCCGCGGCACAATCCACAAGACAGCCCGGCACCTCGACTCGACAGGAACACACTGCACCGATCAGCCCACCTCGCCCGGGCCCGACTGCTACGCCGGGACGGCCAAGCCAAGCCGAACTGGACCGAAGACAACCGGCGGATCAGCCGGCACCCAAATGGGACATGTGCGACGACATCGTCCAGCAGTTGTTCGCGACCGGCATCGCCATGCGCACCACCCAGCGACGCTGCAGTGACCACCCCGAGGTGGCCGCCCGGATCGCCGAGCACATGAACGACCTCCAACGCATCATCGAACAGCTCCGCAGCACCAGGCCGGAGCCACGGACCCTCCCACCGCAACCTCACCTGAGCTGAAGGCCCCCAACGGCATCCGGTGTTCCCGTCAAGTCAAACAGCCAGTCGACCGCCTCGGTCCGCGAACCACCCGCCACCTCGTCCCTTGACGCCCTCCCCGCCGCGCGGCAGAGGAACCCTAGGAAGCCCGCAGCCACGTCGCCGATCTCGTCGGTGACGTGTCCCACGCAGTCGATGACTTGGTGGCCCTCTTCCGCGACGCCGAGGACCCCGCTGCGTCAGGTTGCCGGGAGGCACCGAAAGCGATCGGAACCGATCCGGTCCGCGCGCGACCGCGGTCTGCTGCGCAAATAGCAAGATCCCACCGACGCCGCCTTGAGGGCGCGATGATGGTGTCATGGCGAAGGGAACGTCAGCTGGGCTGGTCGACAGTGCGCAAGTCCAGTCGGTGTTCAAACACGCCCTGTTGTCGGGCTATTTGAAGCGGTGGTTCCAGATGGTCCACTCGACGACGGTCGACGGTCGCACCATTGTTGTCGACGGCTACGCCGGGCCGGGCCGACATCTTGACGACGGCACCGATGCGTCGGGAGCGCGACTGCTGTCGGCCGCGGAACATGCGGGCTGGCCGATCACTTGCTTTCTGATCGAGCGTGATCGCCGGATGTTCGCAAGTCTCCGAGGGGTCGTAGCCGAGTTCGTTGGCCGTGGCGTCGACGCCACGGCCCTGTCCGGTGACGTGGCACAGCACCTCGACACGGTGGTAGCCGCCGCGATGGGTTCCCCGCTGCTCCTGTTCTTGGACCCATGCGGTCACCTGCAGCCGTTCGCCATCCTGGCGAAGCTCCTCGCCACGGACCGGCCAGGTCGCTGGCCGGTGACTGAGCTATTGGCGAACCTCTCCGCCGACGACGTCCGTCGTAACGGCGGATTGTGGCTCAAGAGCGTCCAGCCTGCCGATGGTCAGCGCACCCTCGACTTCGATAGCGACAAGTCGATACGTGAACGGGAACGGGATGCTGCCACGACCAAGCGCCGCGGCGACGCATCCGCCAAGCACCTGGATACGACCCTTGGCGGAGACTGGTGGCGGGATATCGCTCGCAGGGAAGTCAAGGCCGACACAGATAGGTCGTGGGCGGGCGCTGTCGAGCTGATCGCCCAGGGTTACGCCAGCCGTCTGGCGGACGCTACGGGGATGCAGTCGATCGCGATACCGGTCCGGCGACGGGACTGGCACAGCCAGCCGATCTATCACCTGGTCTTCTTGACTCGGGGCGGCCACGGCCTCTGGGTGTTCGCGGATGCGGCCGGTCGCGCCCGGAAGCCGTACTTGGAGGCGCACCCGACCGACCCCGACGACATGCCGGCTGACGGCTCACTGTTCGAGACCGTTCGCACAGCCGACGAAGTGATCGAGGCCGAGCACAGTCGGGCTAAGCGTGTCATCGCCACGAACATCCGCGAGCTGGCCGCACGGCAGGAGTCGTTCAAACCGGTCGAGCACACCAAGGCCATCTACGGGTCGACGCTTGGGATGGCCACCGAGACGCAGGCCGAACGTGCACTCAATGCCTTGGTGAAGGCAGGTCGCATCGTCGTGGTGGCGACCGCGAGGCGACCTCGGGACCGCGTCTACCGGGCGGCCACCGCCGCGTAGCCCGGCGAACCCTCGAGGGCGACAGGCATCTCATCCCACAGTCGGCCGTCTATCGTCCGGCCACCGGCCTTGGGTGTGCGCCCGCCCCACTGCTTGAAGAAGAACGGGACCTTCTGCTCCAGGCACTGGTCACGGACATGCCTGGCCCATTCAGGATCCATCGGCCGATGTTTGGCGCCGGACTCGCCACCCGCTATAACCCACCCGATGCCGGCCAGATCCAACTCGCCGAGAGGACCGATCAGGGGCTCGCACGACAAGAACCTCACCGAAGCGGGCACGCGCCTGAGATCACCGACCCGGTCCAGCTGCAACCGTGTCTCGACCGATACGCCTATCCAAACGTTCGCCGGCCAGTCCAACTTGTCAGCCATGCGTCGCAGTCGCCGACTCCGCTTGGTCAGCACCTGGTAGGTGTGCCGTGGCGTTGCTGCCATCACATCGAACACGTCCTTGATGAAGCCGACCGGGACCTTGGCGTGGAACAAGTCGGACATGGAGTTCACGAAGACGAGTCGCGGTTGCCTCCACCGGTAAGGCTGTTCAAGGGCCGCTGGATGGACACGGACGGCGAACCCGGGACCGGAGGTGCGGGGGTCTCCGTCCTGTGAGTAGCGCTCAGCGCCCATTGCCTTCAGCCGCTTGGCCAAAGCCATCGCGTAGCAGTTGTCGCAGCCACCCGAGACCCGATCGCAGCCGGTCACCGGGTTCCAAGTCGTCCCGGTCCACTCGATCAACGAACGATCACGCATCCCGATCTCCATTCGTCGCTCGTCGTCCACGTTCCACCCAGGCACCGACAGTGCGACTGTCCACTACGCGCAATGTCCCGTCCACATCGCGCATGAGATGCACCCGATCGCCGGGTCCCATCCGCACCTCGTCCAACAGCGCCTTCGGGAGCGAAATCTGCCGATTCGCCGTGATCCGCACCGGCCCATGAACCTCGACCGGGAGCGGCGCATTAGTTCTCATAGAACTAATGTAGCAACGCCACGACCTGGACGAATCGCGCAGCGCGGTGCTGGCTGGGTGAGGTTGACAACGCGATGCCAAGCACTCGGGCTGGCCACCGACCCGGCGCGCAGTACAGCCCCAACGGGATCATGTGATGACGGGTGCGATGAGGCAGGTCAAGCATGGCTACGTACTGGGCGGACAGTGGCTTCATGGCCGCCGGTCCCAGTGGGCCGATGCGGGAGGACCCTCTGTCCTGGTACGTGTGGCACTTCACCCACAAGCGCAACCTGGACAGGATTGCCGCCGCCGGAGGGCTTGTCCCGGATTCGACGGCCCAGCCTGCGGCCGCTGTCACGGACCAGTCCATTAAGGGTCGGCGCGCGCTGACCCTCGTCGTTCCCACGGATGCACCGACTTACCCCCGCAACGTCACAGTTGCAGATCATGTGCCGTGGTATTTCGCACCTCGGTCACCAACCTTGTTTCGAGTCGTCACCGGGTACAACTTGCCGTACAAGGAAGGGCATGCACCTCTGGTTCTGCTCGGCTTGAAACTGGGGGACCTCGCTGCTTCGGGGAGCACATGGTGCTATTCGGACCGGAACGCCGCAGCTAACATCGTGCGCTTCGGGACGAGCGTTGCTGCGCTGCCCCGGTTCATCGACTTCGACTTGATGAGCGAGAAGATGTGGGCCTACACACGAGACGACCCCGATCGCCCGGCGCGGCGTGCCGCCGAGGTACTCGTGCATGGCCACACCCCCATCGGACTGGTGAGCGCCGTGGTGACTTCGAACCATGACACGCTGTCGGTGGCCCGTGGCATGCTCGGATCGTCCCCCCGGCAATAGGCTCTACCAGGTAATCCCAAGTTTCCTGTACCAGTGAGGAGGACCTCCACATGATCAACGAAGGCTCTGGCGACCTGCTCAAGGCCGATGTGGAAGCCCTCGTCAACACCGTCAACACAGTTGGGGTCATGGGCAAGGGCATCGCCTTGCAGTTCAAGCGAGCGTTCCCTGACAACTACAAGGCCTACGTCGCCGCCTGCAAGACCGGCGACGTGCAGGTTGGTCGGATGTTCATCGTGCCCAACACGACCCTAGACGGCCCCAGTTGGCTCATCAATTTCCCCACTAAGCGCCACTGGAAAGGCAAGTCCAAGATCGAGTGGATCGATGCCGGACTCGACGACCTGGCGGCGACGATCCGACGACTGAAAATTCGATCCATCGCCGTCCCCCCCTCGGTGCCGGCAACGGAGGACTCGACTGGAGTCAAGTTCGGAGCTTGATCATCGACAAACTCAGCTCGATCGACGAGGTTGACGTTTATCTGTTCCCGCCTGTCCCTGGGCACCGAGAGATCGCAGGCAAGCCTGTAAGGATGACATGGGGCCGCGCCGCCCTCATCAAGCTGCTCGAGGCATATGTCCAATCACGGGCGATCACCGAGCCTTGGTCGGGGAGTCAAGGGGCCTCTGTGCTGGAGATCCAGAAGCTGATGTACTTCGCGAACCTCACCGAGCCCAAGCTGAGGTTGACGTTCAGTCAAGGGAAATACGGCCCATATTCCGAGCAGGTCAGACACCTGATACAAGACATGGAAGGTACCTTCCTTAAGGGCTATGGCGACGGCGCGTCTCCAGTGCTGAACTTCGATCCGATCGGCCCAACGAACGACGGCAGCCAGCAGGCCAGCCGATTCGATGCGGATCACAGCACCGGAATCACGACGGACATTGTCGAGCCCACAGTCAGTCTCGTCGAAGGGTTTGAAGGGGCCTACGGTCTGGAGCTACTTGCAACTGTCCACTGGGTCCGAACGCATCAGCATCACTCAGACGATCTCCCTGCGGTGACTGCACATGTTCGGCAGTGGAGTGAACGCAAAGGGCGCCTTTTCACCGAGGACCACGTTGCCCGGGCTCTGGAACGACTTGGTACCAGCTCGCTCACGAAGGTGTAACCGCTCGGTGGCATTCCAAGCGCACTCTTTAGAAAATGGCTACCCGAACGGCGCTCTGAATGCGCGGCGTCCCACCAAGAATTGCGGGCATCGCCTTCCACTTGGCCGACCGGAAAGCATCCAAGCCTTGGAATGCAGAACGTCCTCCACCAGCTAGTGTCCGCGCCGGAGATTCGTTTTATTAGCCGTCGGAGGGATTCGAGGATCTCGTCGGCGCAGGACACTAGCGCCCGCTATCCAACCTAACAAAGTACTACTAGTGTCCTGCGCCGGAGTTACGTTCTCTATGTGGTAGACTTCGATCATGATGGGACGG
>Ga0075520_1001939_pt1 | contig 10155 bp, 8 predicted proteins | sample NGEPerB_FD_75100 | JGI IMG/M metagenome (GOLD analysis project Ga0075520, IMG submission 75100) | Arctic peat soil microbial communities from the Barrow Environmental Observatory site, Barrow, Alaska, USA - NGEE PermafrostAB12-B | ecosystem: Environmental > Terrestrial > Soil > Wetlands > Peat ...
CGAAACTGGGCGGGCTGCGCCACTCGAAGGCCCGCGCCGCGAAGGCCATCGCCCACCACTACGACGTCGGCAACGAGTTCTACCAGCTGGTGCTCGGAAGGACGATGGCCTACTCGTGTGCTTACTACGACCAGGAGCCGGGACCTGTGTTCGGCCTGGATGAGGCCCAGCTGGCCAAGTGTGATCTGGTGTCGCGCAAGCTCGGACTCAAGCCGGGCATGCGCGTTCTGGACGTTGGCTGCGGCTGGGGGGCCTTTGTTTGCCATGCTGCACGCCAGTACGGGGTCGAGGTCGTCGGCATCACGTTGTCCGGTGAACAGGCCGACTATGCCCGGCGCCGCTCGATCCAAGAGGGTGTCGGTGATCGGGTGGAGATCCGGGTCCAGGACTACCGCGATGTCAACGACGGCCCCTATGACGCGATTGCCAGCATTGGCATGGCCGAGCACGTGGGTCAGGCCATGTTGCCGCGGTACTCGTCGGACCTTTTCGCATTGCTGAACCCGGGCGGTCGGCTTCTCAACCACGCAATCTCCCGCCGGCCCGGCCCGCCCGAGCGATTCTCGCGGACGTCGTTCATCGACCGCTACGTCTTTCCCGACGGGGAGCTTGAGCCCCTGGCTGTGATGGTTGGGGCACTTGAGGAGGCCGGCTTCGAGGTTCGTGATGTCGAGTCGCTGCGAGAGCACTACGCCCTGACGCTGCGAGCGTGGGTAGCGAACCTTGAAACCAACTGGGATCAGGCTGTTCAGCTCAGTAGTGCCGGTCGGGCAAGGGTGTGGCGGCTCTACATGGCCGGTTCCGCGCTCGCTTTTGAGGGCAACCGGCTAGGGGTGAATCAGGTGCTGGCCGTGCGACCTGAAGTGCGTGGTGTCAGCTTCATGCCGCGGTCGCGAGCCTGGCTGCTTGCGCCCACCGTTCTTTCGCCCACTGTCAGCCCAGGTGCTTGAGGGCCTCCCGGCGTGACAGTGGTGACAGGCGGGGGCCGAGCTCGTCCACCCAGCAACGGACCCAGTTGGCCGCCCCAGCGCCGGAGTGGGCGTACTGACGCAAGGACCAGCCGACTGCCTTGCGGATGAAGAACTCTCGGTCGGCCAGGTTGGGCGTGATGCAGTCGACAAGGAGCTGTCGGTCGGTCTCGTCCTTGCTCAAAAGCTGGCTCAGGATGGCGGCCCGGCGCACCCACACGTCATCGGCTGCGGCCCAGGAGCGCATCCTGTCGGGCTCGGTCTCTGGGTGCGCTCTGACGACCGGGCCGACCCGGTGGGCGGCGATCTGGTCAACGAAATCCCACCATGCCCCAGACTCGACCAAGGAGCGGTACAAGGGCATGGCTGAGCGGTCCCCGGCCCAGTGCCGGTAGAGGTGGTGGCCGCAGATGGCTATCGCGGCATAGCGCTCCTCACGGAACTGGGCGCCATCCCACAGACCGCGGATCGTCGCCTCCCACTCGTCGCGACAGGTCAGGAGGTACTGCGGGTCGGCCAGCAGGGGTCGCAAGGTGGCCTTGAGCTGAGGTGCGCTGACGCCACGAAAAGCCATCACGGACTTCATGTAGGCCTGCTGGCTCCTCGCCCGGGCGGGGTCGCCCGCCTTCTCGAGCTCACGACGTACCGCATCGACCACGTCACCTCGAACCGTCCCCATAGGGTCAGGATATGGCTTCGTGTGAGCTGCCCACATGTCTGCTGGCCCGGTGGGATGATCCGCGCGAACTATTTCTTGTCCACAGGGGGTGCACAACGTTTGTGCAGGTCAGCGGTCCGGACGGCGCCGATTAAATCTGCAGTTCACAGGCTCCTCCCCAGGGTGTGCACAAGCGAGGATGCCGTTAGGCACAGCTTGTCCCCAGGTTGTGCACAGGCCTTGGTTGAGTCCAGGGGCCTGCGGTCCTAGCGTGTCTGATTCGTACCGATCGCTGCGCGGGCGACTCTTCACTGGCGGTGTGGTGGGGGTTGTGTCAGACCCGGGTGGTGTGCTGGTCACAGTCCGCTTGCAGGGTGGTATCGAAGGGGGACGCTCGTGTCGCTGGCGGAACTGAATACCAAGTCGTATGACGCACCCACCCAGTCCTCCTACGGGTCGGCGGACGACCGGCTGCCTCCCCAGGACGTGCACGCGGAGCAGAGCGTCATCGGCGGCATGTTGCTGTCCAAGGACGCGATCGCCGACTGCGTCGAGGGGCTCAAGGGCACCGACTTCTATCGCCCGGCTCACGAGCTGATCTATGACGCGATCCTGGACCTGTACAGCCGAGGTGAGCCGGCTGACGCCATCACCGTCTCCGATGAGCTGACCAAGCGCGGTGACCTGACGCGGGTGGGTGGGCAGGCTTATCTGCACCAGCTGATCTCCGAGGTGCCGACTGCAGCTAACGCCGGCTACTACGCGGAGATCGTGGCTGAGCGGGCAGTGCTGCGGCGGCTGGTCGATGCCGGCACCAAGATCGTCCAGATGGGCTACGGTCAGGGCGGCGGCGACGTCGTGGACATCGTCAACGCTGCTCAGGCCGAAATCTATGCCGTGGCGGACAAGCGGGGCGGCGAGGACTACGCAAAGCTCGGCGATGTGCTCGAGGCAACCGTCGACGAGATTGAGCACGCCTCTGGTCGATCGGGTGAGATGACCGGTGTCCCGACCGGATTTACCGACTTCGACAACCTCACGAACGGTCTGCACCCCGGTCAGATGATCGTCGTGGCCGCCAGGCCCGCTGTCGGAAAGGCATTGGCCTTGGACACCACCTTGCCCACACCCTGGGGCTGGACCAGGATGGGTGAGGTCGCCGTGGGTGATCTCGTGCTCGGTGCCGAAGGACGGCCGACCATGGTGACCCGAGCCACCGACGTGATGTTCGGTCGGCCGTGCTTCGAGGTCGAGTTCTCCGACGGCTCTCTGATCGTCGCCGATGCAGAGCATCAATGGCGGGTCACCGTCGACTCTCAGGAGATCGTCCTGACAACGGTTCAGATACGCGCTCTGCTCGCGGCAGGGCGGCCCGTGGCCATCCTTCGCGAGTCGCCAGCAGGGGGGTCGACGATCGGTGCGGCCACGTGGAAGGTGACGGCGATCAATTCGATCGAGTCCGTCCCGGTGCGTTGCATCGAGGTCGATGACCGGGCGCATCTTTACCTCGCCGGTGAGTCCATGATCCCCACCCACAACTCGACCTGGGGACTCGACATTGCGAGGTCGGCGGCAATCAAGCACAAGATGGCCACTGTCTTGTTCAGTCTCGAGATGAGCCGCACTGAGATCACGATGCGCCTGCTCTCGGCCGAGGCCTCGATCCAGTTGCAGAACATGCGCAAGGGCACGATGCGTGACGAGGACTGGACTCGGCTGGCGCGAACGATGGGTGAGGTCTCGGATGCACCACTGTTCATTGATGACTCGCCGAACATGTCGCTGATGGAGATCAGGGCCAAGTGCCGGCGTCTCAAGCAGCGCGACAACCTGCGTCTGGTGATCATCGACTACCTGCAGCTGATGAGCTCGGGCAAGCGGGTCGAGAGCCGCCAGCAGGAGGTCTCGGAGTTCTCCCGCGCTCTCAAGCTCCTGGCCAAAGAGCTCGAGGTTCCCGTCATCGCCATCTCGCAGCTGAACCGGGGAAGCGAGCAACGCACCGACAAGAGACCGCAGATGAGTGACCTTCGCGAGTCGGGTTGTCTCACTGCTGACGCACGGATCCTGAGGGCAGACACAGGCGCAGAGAGCACTCTGGGCGCGCTCTACGCCACGGGCGCCACCGATGTTCCGGTGTGGGCACTGGACGACTCGTTGCGTTATGTGCGACGGCATTTGACCCATGTGTTCCCGACGGGGGTCAAACCGATCTTCCGGCTGACCCTGGCATCCGGCAAGACGGTGCGCGCTACCGAGAACCATCCGTTCCTAGGCTATGAGGGGTGGACCCAGCTAGGTGACTTGCGCGCGGGCTCGCGCGTGGCAGTGCCACGGCATATGCCTGCGCCACGCGAGCTCAAGGACTGGCAGGACGACAAGGTGGTGCTGCTCGCTCACATGCTCGGCGACGGTTCTTTCGTCAAGCGTCAACCGATCCACTACGCCAGCATCGATGAGCAGAATCTCGCGGCGGTCACCAAAGCGGCCATGGTCTTTGGGGTGGCGGCCGTGCGTGAACGCTGCCCCGCTGCGCGCTGCACGACGCTGCGCCTACGCGCCCCATTCGCTCTTGGCCATGGCAAGCACAACCCGATCGTTGAATGGCTGGATGAGCTGGGTCTGTTCGGTCTGCGCCACCATGAGAAGTTCGTTCCTGAGCCGGTCTTCCACGTGTCTAAGCGCCAGATCGCTTTGTTCATCAGACACATATGGGCCACTGACGGATCGGTCACCGTGAACAGGGACGGCCAGGCGGGACGGATCTGCTACGCGGCAACGTCGCGACGGCTGGTCGACGACCTATCGCGGCTTCTGTTGCGCTTTGGCATCTCCACAAGGACCCGCATCACCATGAAGCCCGGTTGTCACAGCGAGTACACCATCGACGTCTCGGGAGCTGATGACCAGCGCCGGTTCCTTCAGGAGATCGGCGTCGCTGGTGACCGGTCGGTGCCCGCACGTCGGCTCTTGGAGATAGTTCGCAACAAGGCGGCTAGCGGCGACGTCGATACCGTGCCGCTTAAGGTCTGGGACCGCGTCAAGGAAGCCATGGCCGAGGAGGGGATGGCTCACCGAGAGTTCCAGGCAGACATGGGCACGGCCTACTGCGGTTCGACGATGTTGAGGCATTCTCCGTCTCGCGAGCGGCTGGGCCGGGTGGCTGTGGCCTTGGACCATGCTGACCTCGAGCTCATGGCCGTCAACGACGTGCTCTGGGACTCGGTCGTGTCCATCGAGCCGGACGGCGTGGAGGAGGTCTATGACGCAACTGTCCTGGGCACGCATAACTTCATCGCGAACGGCATTGCCGTCCATAACAGCATCGAGCAAGATGCCGACCTCGTGATCCTGCTTCACCGCGAGTCGATGTATGAGCGCGAGTCACCTCGCGAAGGCGAGGCCGACCTCATCGTTGCCAAGCACCGCAACGGTCCGACGGATACGATTACTGTCGCGTTTCAAGGGCACTACTCTCGCTTCACAAACATGGCAACCAACTTCTGAGTTACGCGTGTGATCTTCGCAAACAAGCCCGTGGGCTGTGAGGCCCCGATCGCGATCGTGAGGAGGATGAGTATGTCCCCTCGCCTCGTGGCGATCGGTGACAGCACGGTTGAGGGCCTTGAGGACCCAGGCCCCGATGGGGTCTACATCGGGTGGGCTGATCGGTTCGCCGCCCACCTGGACGTGATCCATCCCGGCCTGCTCTACGCCAACCTTGCGGTGCGCGGGCAGACAGCGCGCGAGGTTCGCGAGACGCAACTGCGGCCGGCGCTGGCTTTGGCGCCTGACTTCGCTGTGGTGGTGGCTGGCGTCAACGACGTGCTGCGGCCCAAGTTCGACCGCGACGCGCTGCGCGACGACCTGTGCGCGATGCACGCCGAGCTGGCCGCGACGGGTGCTCGCGTCCTCACCTTCACGATGCCGGACATGGCGCGGGTAGCCCCGCTCGCGGTCGTGTTGCGCAGGCGACTGCAGTTCCTGAACTCGGTCACTTTGCAGTGTCGTGAGCGCTACGGCACCATCGTGGTGGACCTCGCCTCGGTGCCCGCCGCCAGCCACCCGGCGTTGTGGCACACCGACCGGCTGCACGGCAACAGCGAAGGGCATCGCCGGATCGCGGCCGCCCTGGCAGAAGCCGTCGGGTACGAGGTGACGGACTGGCGGGCGGAGCCGCCCTCCGTGCCAAAACTGAGCCGCTGGCGCGTCGCTCTTGATGAGAGCGCGTGGGTCGGCTCGCACCTGCTCCCCTGGGCCTGGGAACATGTGCGCGGACAGTCCTCCGGGGAAGAGGTCATCTGCAAGCGCCCGAACCTTTTGCCGGTGACCTGACGGAAGGACGATCGGTGTGCGGGTGCCTCGGGTAAGCCACCAACCGATCGTGACGCCGGACGTCTTCTGCCTCAGATACGAAGGGACCTCAAGCTGACACCATCTGGCGGACTTGGCCCGGCACGCCGCCGAAGACCAGCTGGTGAAGGCGATACTGAAGCTGACCGCAGCCGTCGTGCCGACCCACACTTCGTCCAGACGTCCGAGGACAATTGATGAGCGCGAACCATGATCGCGGCACCGACCAGCTGGCCGACCACGGGGGTCGGCTGAGAACGGTGCTGATCATCACCGTCACCGTCCTGCTCGCAGAGGTCATCGGCGCACTGGTTTCGGGGAGCCTGGCGTTGTTGGCCGACGCAGGCCACATGCTCTCCGATGTGGCCGGTCTGACTCTGGCCTGGATCGCCTCCGTACTGGCCCAGCGACCAGCGACTCTGGCCAGGACCTGGGGGTACCGCCGAGCCGAGGTTCTTGCCGCCGTGGGACAGGCTTCGGTGCTCCTGGCGGTGGGCGGTTTCGTCATGGTCGAGGCTGTCCGCCGACTGATCCAGCCCCCCGAAGTGGATTCGGGCGCGATGGTGGCCTTCGGGGTGATCGGACTGGCCGGCAACGCAATCGGCATCGCCGTCCTGGTCGGAGTGCGCTCGCAGAGCCTGAATATGCGGGCAGCCTTCATGGAAGTGGTCAACGACGCGCTCGGCTCCCTGGCCGTGCTTGTGGCGGCTGTCGTCATCGCGGTCACTGGCTGGATGCGTGCCGACGCATTAGCGTCGTTGCTCATCGGGGCGCTGATCATTCCGCGAACCCTGAAGATCTTGGGCGAAAGCATTGACGTTCTACTGGAGTCCACCCCCAGGGGTCTGAAGCTGAGCGAGGTTCGCGAGCATCTGCTCCAGGTTGCCCGGGTTCAGGCGGTGCACGACCTGCACGCCAGTCAGGTCGCCACCGGACTGCCGGTGTTGACCGCGCACGTCGTGGTGGACGACTCCTGCTTCCAGGACGGACACCTGCCCGCCCTGCTCGACGAGCTGCAGCGCTGCCTGGCTGGCCATTTCGACCTCGAGCACTCCACGTTCCAGTTCGAGGCCAGCGGCCATGCCGGCCATGAACCGTCTGCGCACTCATGACCCAAGGGGCGCGGCGGCGATCAGCGTCCCCCGACCTGGCGAGAGGCTGCATCAGCCATGACGGTGGCTCTGGCGCACCCGACGTCTGATGCGCCATAATTCGCTGGCCTGCAACCCACAGTGGACCTGTCTCAGGCACGCAATCTTGGAGGTACCTTCCATGAGCCACGAACCCCTTGCCTGCATTCTCTCCCCAGACCTCCTGTACAAGCTGGCACGTGAGTCCGCCGACGAGCACCGGTCGGCGATCCTTCAGACCCTCGAGCTGGACCAGAGCTTCCGGCTGCGTCGCGCCGAGCTCGCGGCCCGTCAGGTCGCCCGACCTGCGGACGCCATGGTCGCGGGAGTGGGCGGTACGCCGAACCGGAGCATCTATGACCAAGAGCACTCGACGTCCTACATCCCTGGAACCTTGGTTCGCAAGGAGGGGCAAGGGCCGGTCAGCGATGTCTCGGTCAACCAGGTGTACGACGGCTTCGGTCTCACGTACAAGCTGTACTGGGACATCTTCCACCGCGACTCCATCGACGACCAGGGGATGCCCATCGATGGCCTGGTTCACTACGGCGACGGGTACGACAACGCGTTCTGGGACGGTGCCTTCCACATGTTCTTCGGTGAGGGTGACGGCCAGCTGTTGACCGACACCACCAAGGGTCTGGACGTGATCGGTCACGAGCTGACCCACGGGGTGACCCAACACGAGGCGAACCTGACCTACTCCGGCCAGTGCGGTGCGTTGAACGAGTCGATCTCAGACGTGTTCGGGTCGTTGGTCAAGCAGTACCACCTGGCTCAGACTGCGGCGCAGGCCGACTGGCTTATTGGAGCGGACATCGTGGGCCCCGAACTCGCCCCCGCGCTGCGGTCGATGAAGGCCCCAGGAACCGCGAACAAGCATGACAACCAACCGGCAGACATGGACCACTACCTCCACACCTCCACTGACGCCGGTGGTGTCCACACCAACTCAGGTATTCCAAACCGCGCCTTCTACGTCACGGCGAGCACTCTCGGAGGCAACGCGTGGGAGGCGCCGGGAAACGTCTGGTACGACGCGCTGCTGGATCCAAAGGTGACGCACAAGAACACGTTTGCCCTGTTCGCAGGAGTGACCCTTCGCCACGCACGGTCGCGGTACGGCACCAGCAGCAACGAGGCTCACGCGGTGCAAGCAGGCTGGGAAGCTGTCAAGGTCCGGGTCCGCTGACACTCGTGGTCGAGATCTCTAGCTTGCTGGACCCAGGCGTGGTCGCGGTCAAGGGGGCTTCGTGCAAGTGAAGCTCGTCCGCAGCGGTGGCATCGCCGGTCTGGACATGGTCGCCACGGCCGATTCGGCCGACCTTCCCGCGGACCAGCAAGATGTCGTCTTCAGACTGCTCACCCAGGATCTTCGGGGACCAGGCATGAGTCGACCTGGCGGAGCGGACCAGTTCAGGTACCAGCTCGAGATCCGGCATGGCGACCACACGGTGCGTCGCGACTGGCAGGAGCCTGAGGTGCACGAGGCGGTGCGGCCCCTGCTGGCGGCACTCACCCGGCGGGCGAAGCCGGCACGCTGATCTCGGGTCGTCCACAAGCCCACGCCGACGTCACCGTGCGCCTGTGCCGTCGGGAGCTGCGCTTGACGGAGGTATACCCTCAAGGGGTATTCTTTGTGCTGAGAGATATACCCCAACCGGGTACATGTGAGGAAGTGAGGATGATGGCCACCACAGAGCCGGGCTACCACTCGAACAAGGACGCCCACCTTAAGCGACTGCGCCGCATTGAGGGCCAGGTTCGCGGCGTGCAGCGAATGGTAGAGGAGGACAGCTACTGCATCGACGTGCTCACCCAGATCTCGGCCGCTACTAAGGCACTGGAGGCGGTCGCCCTGGCCCTGCTCGACGAGCACCTCAGTCACTGCGTCACCGCCGCCATCCACACCGGTGGCGACACCGCATCGGACAAACTCAAGGAAGCCTCAGCCGCGATAGCCCGTCTGGTGCGCTCGTAGACGAGCCGATGACCCCGGAAGAGCCAATCAAGGCAAGCGAACCATCACCAAGGAGAGCATCATGACCATCCAGACCTTCCCCGTTACCGGGCTGACCTGCGGGCACTGCGTCGGCGCGATCATCAGTGAGCTGAGTGTGCTGGCGGGGGTCGCGGACGTGCAGGTTGACCTTGTCGTGGACGGCAGCTCAACGGTGAGGGTCACTGCTGACAAGGCACTGACTGACGACGAGGTGGCCATAGCTCTGGACGAGGCCGGAGATTACAAGCTCGCGGCCGTCTGAGCTCGCCTCACCAACTGAGCGTGACACACCCTGCCGTCTGAGCAGGCGCAGGAGAAGAGGGGTCTCATGGCCACCACCGCCGACAGCACCACCGCCGGCCAGCTCGCCGAGGACCGTAGCGTTGAACTCGTCATCGGCGGGATGACCTGCGCCTCCTGCGCCGCGCGGATCGAGAAGAAGCTGAACAAGCTCGACGGGGTGCGCGCGACTGTCAACTACGCCACAGAGAAGGCCAAGGTGACGTATTCCGGGACCGTCTCCCCGCAGGACCTCGTGGCCACGGTTGAGGCGACCGGGTATAGCGCTGCGCTGCCTGTTCCGAAGGTCCACAGCGCCGTGGCGGGGTCAGTCGGCACAGGGCAGGACGAGAGGGACGATGAAGTCTCCCGGCTGCGACAGCGGCTGGTGATTTCGGCGGTCCTGAGCCTGCCAGTGCTGCTGATGTCGATGGTCCCGGCGTGGCAGTTCGACAACTGGCAGTGGCTGGCCCTGACCCTGGCTTCCCCCGTCGTGGTCTGGGGCGCGTTCCCGTTCCACCGCGCAGCCTTCACCAACGTCCGCCACGGGGCGGCAACGATGGACACCTTGATCTCGGTGGGGGTCAGCGCTGCGTGGCTGTGGTCGCTGTGGGCGCTGTTCCTCGGCGGCGCAGGGATCCCGGGCACTCGAATGGTCTTCAGCCTCCTGCCCGCGCGCGAGAGCGTAACGAACAACATCTATCTCGACGTCGCGTCCATGGTCACCGTGTTGATCCTGTCCGGTCGCTACTTCGAGGCCAAGGCCAA
>Ga0075520_1001940_pt1 | contig 10152 bp, 9 predicted proteins | sample NGEPerB_FD_75100 | JGI IMG/M metagenome (GOLD analysis project Ga0075520, IMG submission 75100) | Arctic peat soil microbial communities from the Barrow Environmental Observatory site, Barrow, Alaska, USA - NGEE PermafrostAB12-B | ecosystem: Environmental > Terrestrial > Soil > Wetlands > Peat ...
AGGCGATTGGCCTCGCGCATGAGCGCCGCATGTCCACTGTGCAGCGCTCCCATCGTCGGGACCAGACCTAAAGTACCACCTTCGGCGCGCACTTTGTCGCAAGCTGAACGAAACTCGGCTGCACTCCTGTAGATTGCGACACTCATTGGGATACCGAGCTATTCGCGGATAGATTCCGCGGCGACACTATGTGCCGCATCTGGGAACTGCCCTGCCTGGACGTCGTGCACGAAAGCGCGGGCGGCATCAATTGTTGCGAGTCCCAATTCCGCATAACGTTTGACAAAACGAAATTGGCGCTTGGGTTGCAACCCGAGCATGTCGTAGCAGACCAATACCTGTCCATCGCAATGCGGTCCGGCGAAGATGCCGATGGTCGGAATAGTTACCGCCTGAGTCACGCGTTCAGCTAATTCTGAAGGAATCCCTTCGAGTACCAAAGCGTATGCACCCGCCTGTTCTAGCGCCTGCGCGTCCTTCAACAATTGGTCTTGGGCTACGGGTGTCCGACCTTGCACGCGAAAACCACCTAGGACATTAATGGACTGTGGCGTCAGCCCTAGGTGACCCATTACTGGAATTCCTGCCGCGACGCAGGCGGCAACCTGGGGCGTGACTGTTGTACCGCCTTCCAGCTTTATGGCCTCGCACCCACTCTCTTTGAGCACTCGCCCCGCAGCAGCCACCGCAGATTCGACGGATATTTGATAGCTCATAAAGGGCAGATCTACGACGATATGGGCCTGCGGCTTGGCTCGGGCAACGGCGCGAGCATGATAGATCATTTCATCCAACGTGACTGGCAAAGTGTTATCCAAACCTTGGACGACCATGCCCAATGAGTCACCAACAAGCAATATGTCGACACCCGCCTCGTCGAAGAGCCGTGCAAACGTCACGTCATAGGCCGTGACGGCAACAATCTTTGGTCCGGACGCTTTGCGGGCCAATAAGTCCGCTATACATATCTTGTGCTTCGCCATCTCGCGCGCAGCTTATCACCCTGCGGTGACTTCGCCCATCAATCCTAAAGGCGCGATTCCATAGAAATGATGGGCCTTTCGGGCCGGCGGCGTTGCCGCCATCGCGCCTCTAGCCTGGTTTTCGTGGGCTTTGCCCAAACCCGAATTCGCTTCGCGAATTCCGAGTCCAGCGAGTCCACGGAACCGATGGACTCGAGCACTTTTCAGTCGACTTTGCGACGGGTCCCAGAACGGCTTGAGGCTTGCGTGGTGACTGGCGTCGGAGAACCACCCACGGCCACTTGCATTGCCATTTTGGGAGCTGTCACTTGTCGAATTGCTGCCATTAGACAATCGTACCCGGCCGTTTTGTCAATGACCAAGCCTATCCTGGCCGCGCCGGTGAGCATGTCTGCGTCACGGCAAGCAGTAAAAAAGACAATGCTCTCCACGCGGTCTTCATTCAACAACTGCGTGGCAAGCTGGATACCGTCTCCATCCGGCAGGTCGACATCCAGCACTGCGTAGTCAAAAACATCACCAAGACTCAACGCTTTGGCAACGCTTCCGGCACGCAGGACCGAATGACCCTCCCTACGTATGGCAGTGGCTACCAAAGCCGCCATCGGCGGAAAATCTTCTACCACTAGAAAATGCGCCATAGGTAAGTCCGCCTATCTGGTGAGTCTAGCGCAATCAGCAGATTTGGCCAGCGATTCCAACATTGACTCTAGAGCACTAAATAGGGCCTGTTATGCTAACTTCTACGCAACCTGTGCCGGTTCCGCTACTCGACGTGCAACACTTGACTACCTCGTTTTCCGCAGGTGACCGTCAAGTGATAGCCGTAAAGGACGTCAGTTTCACCGTGCCTAAGGCAATGACCGTAGCGCTAGTGGGTGAAAGCGGCTGCGGGAAAAGTGTGACTGCACTGAGCATTCTGGGCCTGATTCAGAATCCGCCCGGACATATTGATGCGGGTCGAGTGCTGTTTAACGGGGAAGACTTGTTAAGTTTCGGCGAAAAGGAGCTCCAAAAAATTCGAGGAAACCGTATTGCAATGATTTTCCAGGAGCCGATGACATCGCTCAACCCGGTATATACTATCGGCGCGCAGGTGGCCGAAGGACTTATTTTGCACCAGCGAATGCACCGTCGTGCTGCCCGCAATAAGGCACTCGCTCTCTTGCAGGCCGTGGGCATTCCAGCACCCGAACAACGCCTTGATGCCTATCCACATCAACTTTCCGGAGGTATGCGCCAACGCGTAATGATTGCCATGGCGCTAGCCTGCTCCCCCGAGCTGCTAATTGCCGATGAGCCCACCACGGCGTTGGATGTGACGATTCAGGCTCAGATCCTCGAACTTTTGTCGCAGCTGCAGAAACAGTTTCAAATGAGCGTCTTGCTCATTACGCACGATCTAGGCATTGTTGCCCAGTACGCTGAGCAAGTTGTTGTAATGTACGCTGGCCGTATCGTCGAAACGGCCAGTGTCAACGATCTGTTTTTCGTGCCTAAGCACCCGTACACTGCCGGCCTGCTTGCCAGCGTGCCGGCCCACGCCCTGAACTCCGCTAGTGGTCAGATCCCGAACCGATTGCCAACCATAGAAGGAGTGGTTCCAGCAGCGGGGCAGATTGTCCCAGGGTGCCGTTTCACTGATCGTTGCTATCGACACCGACAGCTAGGGGCGACCGGCGAACAGTGTGTCCGAGAAGAGCCTGATATTCGCGAAATCATGCCAAATCGCAGCGTTCGATGCCATTTTCCGTTGGAGGATTTGAGTGGATCCCAATAGTGAGGTCGTCGTGCCACAACCGTTAATCGAAGCTCGTGGCCTATCGAAGCACTTTTTGAACCCCCGGGGTCTTTTGGGAAAGCCTCGCGTTGTACGCGCAGTACAGGATGTTTCTCTGCAACTTCAGCCGGGGGAAACCTTGGGATTGGTTGGGGAGAGTGGTTGTGGAAAAAGCACTTTTGGGCGGACGCTATTGCGGCTCGTCGAGCCAACCGCGGGTGAGATTTTTGTCAGAGGTCGTAACGTTACCCGCTTGAGTGAACGTCAACTTCGACCCTGGCGCCGCCGCATGCAGATTGTGTTTCAAGATCCCTATTCGTCCTTGGACCCACGAATGACCGTGGAACAGATCATTGCAGAACCATTGCACATCAATCGCATCGGCAATAGCCCCGCTGAACGACGCGATTTGGTGGAAGCGTTGCTTCAACAGGTCGGTTTGCACTCCGAGGCGCTGCGTCGTTACCCGCACGAATTTAGCGGCGGGCAGCGACAGCGCATCGGCATTGCTCGGGCCCTCGCCGTTAACCCTGATTTCATCGTCTGCGATGAGCCCCTAAGCGCGCTTGATGTATCGATCCAGGCCCAAATCGTGAATCTATTGCTAGAGCTTCGCGATCGGCTCGGCATCAGTTATTTATTTATTTCTCATGACCTCGACGTAGTGCGCTTTATGAGCCAGCGCATCGCCGTTATGTATTTGGGACGCATCGTAGAAGTCGGAACCGCGAATGTAATTACAACTTGGCCGCGCCACCCCTACACGCAAGCGCTATTGAACGCGATACCAATACCCGATCCAAAAAAACGTAGACTTCCAGCATTGCTCGCTGGTGATGTGCCCAACCCTATCGATCCGCCAGCGGGGTGTGCGTTTCATCCTCGCTGTCCCCGGTGCATTCTGGGAAAATGCGATTTGCTACTCCCGCCGCTGGTCGAAGCGGACTCGGGTCAATTCGTGGCCTGTTGGAATCCAGCCGACAACGGTTAGGATTTAATGATTTCTAAGGCGTGTTTACCCGCCAGACTGCGCGCCTGAAGTCGCGATGGATGGCCCTTTGAACGAAGCGTTATACTCCCGCCCGCTGGAAGCGTAACGAAGTCATCGAGCAGTAACAGATCTCCGTCTTCGTCCCACAAATGCAGATCCACTATTGGCGCATCACTTCTGATGATTAGGTGATCTTGTGCCACAGTAACGACTAGAGGCGGTGTTTGGAACTGAGCGTACCGCGGCTCCGCCAAGAGTCGAAATGTGGATGACTTATCCAAAGCCGCACTTATGATCGTGGATGTGCGATGAAATCGGCCAAGATCGATCTCAAGTACGACTTGCCGTTGCCCCGGGGCGAGATCGACGAGAGTTTCCCACCGGCCGAGCAGCGAGCCATCGGTCAGACAGCGAGCCTCTACCGCGGTCGGGCCGCTAAAGGCGTCCACAGAATTGTCCAATATCGCCCATAGCCGAAGTGAGTCTTCCAATTGTTCCAAACTTGCTAACAACGGGGCATACAGACGACGCACTTCGTACGCAGCTGCCTTGTATGCACCTGACGAATCTAACAATGCCCAGCTTTGAACGGGCCAACAATCATTGAGTTGCCAAATCAAAGCTCCTCTGCAAAAATCCGAACGTCGAAAATGCTCGATCGCGCAGCGCAAAGCATCGCGCTGATTGAGCTGCGAATAGTACAGCCACTGTTCAATGTCATCAGAATGTGGGTAGTGCAGTTCTACAAATTGGAGAAATGTTTCGGAACCTTTGGCGGTTTTGTCGTGCCAGCGGGCAATCTCGTGCGACGGTGAGACACGGGAAAGTTCAACATTGCCAGGAATCATCTGATGCCAGGTGCGCAACGTGGGGGCAGAGGCAAATCCGAACTCGGATGAAAAACGGGCTTTCGAGTCAGTGTAGAATTTCCAGTCACCACGCCCGTGCCATACGTCCCATGTGTGTTGATCACCAATGCCACCCGAGTTTGAGTAGCTGCCACCAAAGGGAGATGACGGCAAATAGGGCCGTGCCGTGTCGAGCTTTGCCAGAGCACTCGGTAGAATGTCATCGTAAATTGCGGCCCCGTAATAGCGAGGCGGCTGATTGTCTGCCCCTCCCCACTTGGACTCGAACATGGTCAAGTTCTCATTATTGCCGCACCATATTATCAAACTGGGGTGGTTCCGGAGGCGCACAATGTTAATCTCGGCTTCCGACCGAGCATGGCTAAGCGTTTGCTGATCTTCCGGATAATAGCTACAAGCGTACGGAAAGTCTTGCCATACGAGCAAGCCCAATTTGTCGCAAAGCGAGAAGAACTCATCGCTTTCGTAAAGGCCGCCACCCCAAACTCGCAGCATGTTCATATTCATGTCTCGCGCTCGAACGAGCTGTCTTTCAACACGGTCCGAATCGGGCTGCGACGGCATAGAGTGGTCGGGAATCCAATTGGCTCCAACGGCCCAAATCCGCTTGCCATTGACTTCGAATTCGAATGATTCGCCTAAACTGTCGGGGTTTCGCAGAAGATTCGCCCGACGCAGACCGAATCGCGTGACGCATTGATCCATAGGTTTTGGCGGTTGCTCAGCTCCATTACCCGTCGATTCGTCTATCATGAGAGTCGTAACTGAGTATAGATATTGTTCACCCCAACCTGCAGGCCACCAGAGCCTCGGCTTTGCAATTCGAAGAACTTCTGCATCATGCAGCGGCTGGTCGATACCCGCCAAATAGTGAAGGACATCTCCGTTTCCCTCACATCGGGATACGAGTGCGAGATTAACACTTCCATCGGCAAGGTGTTCCTGTCGAGCGTGTACATCAAGGATTCGACCCGCGTACTCGATTAAAGACACGGGTCGCCAAATGCCCGCCGAGACAAGTTTAGGCCCCCAATCCCAGCCATACATGTATTGGGCTTTTCGTACGAAGGCACGTTCATCGAAATTTCGAATTGTCGCAGATAACTTTTCGCGCGCGAAGTAGTCTGCGCGGCGTGCACGTCCTATGCGAACAGCTGATGCAAAATCAACACGAAGCTCGTTTCTTCCGATTATCAATTTTTCGGTTACATCGACCTCAAGAGGCACGAACATGTTGTCATGTTCAGTCAGGCGTTCCCCGTTGAGGAATACCTCGCATACTGTGTCCAGCCCTTCAAAGCGCAAACAACGCCTGGGCAAGTCCACCTCAGGCTCGAACTCAAACGTGGTTCGATAGGCCCAGTCTTCCTCGTCAACCCATTGGCAACCCAGCTCATAAAGCGCTACGAACGGGTCGGCAATTATGCCGTGCTCGACGAGATCAAGGTGCACGTGACCAGGAACTCGTGCTCGGCGCCACTCGTGATTGCTGAACGCCAATTTGGCGGGCGCCGACTCCCAGGTCTTACAATTGAACTTCCAGTTGTCGTGCAAAGGCGTTGAACGCAGCATGACCGCACGATAGCCGCTTTTGACCTAACGATCTCGTCGTTTCTCCACTCGTCGCGGGGTCCAAGGTCCCCGTCACCTCGACCACGCGAACCACCGTCCGATCACTTCACTGTCCATTCGGTAGTTGCGCGGGCAAGTTCCTTTTCATCTTCTTCACGAATCACCGAATGGCGTCGACGTCCCGGCGCTTCGATGGCCGACCGAGAGTACACAAACGTACCCAAGCTACATTCCGCCAAAAATTGAATATCCAAGGATTTCAGGTATTGATCCCGCCACGCCGCTTCGTCGAGCGCTTCAAGAACCCAAGTAATGTAACTGGCGTTGGTTACATGTAGATTAGCGTCGATATCCGCAAATCGAACCTGGAAACGTCGCTGCAATGAAGCCTCCGCAAGCGCAGCCAAAGGCTCGGACATTACGGGCAAGACGTGCGGCGTTTGCGCATGGTAGGTGTCTGTGAGGACAAGCTTGGGCCTAACCGGATGGCGCGTTTGCAGGTCAAGTACGAACCAACTCGTCAGTGCCCGACCGACTTCCCGATCGCCCTTCAAAAGACGAAAGTCACGCAAGACCGCCCAGCGGTCGATGCCGGAAGGCCAGGTCTCGACTTGTACAGTATCGCCCATGCGTATCGGCTCATTTAGGGCAAATTGTTCGCGAACCAAGACCCAAGTAAGCCCTTTGCGATTCAAATTTGAAAGGCCAAAGCCCAGTGAGTCGGCGGACTGCCCCGCGGCTTCCTGAAGGTAGCCCGCCAAAGCCGCCGGAGCAAGATAGCCGAAAGCATCTGATTCAAAGCTGCGTACGGTAAACGCTACCTCTATGGTCTCCATAGTCCACCAAAGTCAGCACGGCTAAGCTTCAGCGTCCTTGGCCACATTCCGAAAAGGGGCGAACCAGGCAATAAATATGGGCGGCACCGACATAGCTAGCACAAAAATAAAGAACCATTTATGGCCAAGCCATTGTTGGAGCGAACCGCTAACTATTCCGGTAAGCATCATACACAGTGCCATAATGCCCGTTGCAAACGCATAGTGAGCCGTCCGAAACTTACCCGGGGCGAGCTGCTGCATCATGTAAAGTATCAGCCCCACCGAGCCAAAGCCGTAGCCTAGCTTTTCAATCGTAACCACAGTTGTAATTACCGTAATATCGGCGGGCAGGTACTGGCTCAGGTAAAAATAGGTTATGTGAGGCACATTGAGGGCAAATGCCAGGGGGAGAAATGTGCGCCTTAGCCCATATCGTCCTGCGAGTAGTCCCCCAAGCAGAGTGCCTCCTATATACGCAACCGTGCCGAACGTGCCATTGATATGACCAAGGGTGCTATTCAGCATTCCAAGACCACCGACACTTCGACTGTCCATCAAGAACAATGGCCCCATTTTTTCGATGAAACCTTCACCGAATCGATAAAAGAATATGACCACCAGCATCATCCCAATGCGCGGCTTCTTAAAGAAGCTCACCCACGCTTCGCTCATCGTAACGAAGGCCGATGCCAGAGTGACTTCGGCATCTTTGGCTGCATCGCCGGGTGGCAAGAACTTCAGATGCCAAAGCCCCATCAGTCCCATTAGGACAGCAAAAATGATCATAACTACTTGCCATGAACCGAACCAATTAAGCCCGCGACCATCGTGTAAGTACCCAGTCAGTGATACGAGGGGACCCGTTGCCAACAACTTGCCGAGGTTCCAGCACATGCCCTGGATTCCGGCAAAGTTAGCCTGTTCCTGGGGGGCCATTGAAGCAATGTAGACGCCGTCGGCCGCAATGTCTTGCGTTGCTGAGGCAAAACCCGTCACCCACAATAGTCCAATCGTTAACGAAAGGAAAGAGGGCATCCGCAACGCTAAAGCGAGCGCGGCGAACGTGCCCATCAACGTGAACTCCATGCAAAGCACGAAGAAACGCTTTGTCCGAAGCAGCTCAACGAGGGGAGCCCAAAGCGGCTTAATTGTCCACGGCAGATACATCAAGCCGGTGTACAAAGCGATGTCCGCATTGGAGACGCCGAGATTCTTGTACATAATGGCGGATACCATCGACACCGCCACCATTGGCGTACCTTCCGCAAAGTACAAGGTTGGAACCCAAAGCCACGGGTGGGCACGTTTCTTCATTGTGTTTGACATGGGCAACGTGTTCCTAGTTAGCCTGCGGGTTCTGAATTTTAGAAATGCTTTAGCCGCAAGCGCTTTGCGGGCAAAAATGCCGCCGGCAATAAAACCACAGCTGGGGCCAAACAGGCAATAGTGCTAGCCTCGCTCGGTCATGATCGCAATGCGCGTACTTGGTCTTTGGATTGCCCGATGGTTTGGCTGCGGATTATTTCCTTATGGGCCGGGAACGATTGGGGCGTTGGGCGCCATTCCATTACATTTTGCCTTCGCGCGCCTGCCACTGGGGGCCCACGTGGCAGCGGTGGCAGCCCTGACATTGGTCGGCATTTGGGCCTCCTCCTGTGCGGTTGCAATTCTGCGTACTGACGATCCTCAGCAAGTTGTCATAGACGAAGTTGCGGGCACATTGATAGCCATGACCTTCGTTCGAGATCACAGCGCTTGGGCTCTTCTAGCTGCTTTCATTGCCTTTCGCCTACTCGACATATTCAAACCAGGGCCGATTGACACCGTACAGCGACTGCGACCCGAGGGGTTAGGCATCATGGCAGATGACATCCTCGCCGGCTTCGGCGCGGGCCTATTAGCCCTGCTCATTCCGTAATTAATGCTGCAACGGCACCGAGACACGGGCTAAAGTCCCTCCCTATTGCACGACCATTTCCTGTTTCAATTGTTCGGCCTCTCCAGAGCCGACGAGTATTTTTACCCACTCGAGGACAAATTCCAGAGCCGTCCCCGGACCCCGACTCGTTACGACTTTCCCGTCCACGACGACACGGTCTTCGCAATACCGCGCGCTTGGCAAATCGTAACCTGGGAACGATGTTGCGCGTTTGCCCTTGAGAACACCGGCTGCTTCAAGGGCAATTGGGGCCGCGCAAATGGCACCAATGTAACGATCTTCCTTCGCGTGCCGACTCAATAGCGCGAGCACCCGCGGATCATCGCGCAAATTGCGAGAACCTGGCATACCGCCGGGCAACAGCACGCAGTCGAAGGAATCGCTTTGTATATCGTCCAGTCGGCAGTCCGCCAGTAACGAAAGATTATGGGCGCCGCGCACACAGGTAGCTCCGAGAGACGCCCCTGTGACTTCGACACCAGCCCGACGAAGCACATCAATCAGGGTGACCGCTTCGATTTCCTCAAATCCGTCCGCCAATACCACGAGCACTCTGATCATAATAACGAACCTCGATTAAAGTACTTTATGCGCTTTCTGCGCTGAGTCGCAACCCGTAGAGTCAGGGTTCGCTAAACTTGCACCTTAGTGGCTCTAGGTCGACGCCTTTGCCGCGCTGGCGCGACACGAGCAATCTGCCCCCGAAACGAACAAGCGGATTTGCCACGCCGAGATCGGCATCGCCCACGAATATACCGGACGGCTTGCCATTCGGAAGGAGTCTCGTGAGGCTTACCTTGTCACCCGTATTGCCAACAGCGAGCCAAGCCCGGTCAGAATCTGCCACCGTGGTATCGAAAAGGAACTGTGGCGCCCCAACGCCGATCGAGTCATCTTCAATGCGATATTGTTCAACATGACCGTCAAGTCCAACGCGACCGAGGCGGATCAATTGCGCCTCGACTCCTGGTGATGCGTCATCGTCACGCCAGGCCAAAACTGCACTGCCGTCGTCAAGGGTTGCCATATCATAGGTAACTACGTGGGATAGTCCCTCGCTGGCGCGAAGCGGTTTCCCGGTGGGATGACCGTCACTGTCCAGAGCACTCACGTAAAGATTCCGCGCGCCCAACTCCAAGGCGGGCAGGCTTAAAGTGTCGTAGGGCGATGCCTTCCCCGATTCCTTCCTGGCAGCGGCCA
>Ga0075520_1001941_pt1 | contig 10146 bp, 10 predicted proteins | sample NGEPerB_FD_75100 | JGI IMG/M metagenome (GOLD analysis project Ga0075520, IMG submission 75100) | Arctic peat soil microbial communities from the Barrow Environmental Observatory site, Barrow, Alaska, USA - NGEE PermafrostAB12-B | ecosystem: Environmental > Terrestrial > Soil > Wetlands > Peat ...
CGACGAGCTTCCCGGCCCGGTTCATCCTCGTGGGGGCGATGAATCCCTGCCCGTGCGGGGAAGGGGGTGCTCCCGGGGCCTGCCGCTGCTCGAGCGCGGCGAGGAGCGCTACGCCCGGCGGCTCTCGGCCCCGTTCCTCGATCGCTTCGACATCACCATCCGGGTCGACCGCCCACTGGCCCACGAACTGTTCGGCCGGCCGTCGGCGGAGGGCTCGGCGACCGTGGCAGCCCGGGTGGCCGGGGCCCGGGCGCGGGCCGCCGAGCGTGGGGTCCACGTCAATGCCGATCTGGCCGGCCCGCGCCTTACCGACGACGCTCCCCTGAGCAGGGGGGCCGCCGCCATCGTCGAGCGCCAGATCCGGTCGGGCGCACTCAGCGCCCGAGGGCTGCACCGCGTGCATCGACTGTCCCGTACCATTGCCGACCTCGACGGTGCCGGCGAGGTCATCGGTGAGCCCCACGTCCGTGAGGCCCTGTTGCTCCGTGGCCAACGCCATCTGCTCACCGGGCGTGGACCCCGATGAGCGACCTCGCCGAGGCCGAGTCCCACGCCGGTGCACTGGCGGGCCTGCCCGGGATGACGCCGGTGCGCCTGGCCAAGCTGTTGGACGGCTTCGGCCCGGCGCTGGCCTGGCAGTCGGTGAAGGCGGGCACCCACCCGGCCGACCCCCGTCGGAAGTTCGCCGTACCGGCGAGGAGGACCGATGTCGACGACGTCGGCCGGCGCTATGCCGGAGCGGACGTGAGGATCTTGCTGCCCGGTGGGGCCGGGTATCCGTCGATGCTGGCCGGCGACCCGGGCGCACCGGCCGTCCTCTTCGCCAGCGGAGACCCGGCCGTGGTGGAAAGGCGGGCCCGGGTGGCGATCGTGGGGACCCGCTCGGCCACCCACTACGGACGCCAGGTCGCCTCGGAGCTGGCCGCCGGGTTGGCGGAGCACGGGGTGGTGGTCGTGTCCGGCCTGGCCCGGGGCATCGACGGTGCGGCCCACGCCGGAGCCCTGTGTGGGGGGTCCGATGCCACCGGGCCCCCGGTGGCCGTGGTGGGAACCGGGCTGGATGTCGTCTATCCGCCCTCGAACCGCGAGCTGTGGGCACGGGTGGCCGGTCGCGGGGTGGTCTTCTCCGAGTCGGCGTTGGGGACCCAGCCACACCCGGGGGTGTTTCCGGCCCGCAACCGGATCATCGCCGCACTGTCCGATGTGGTGGTCGTGGTCGAGAGTCACCACGGCGGGGGGTCGCTGTACACCGCGGAGGCCGCAGCCCGCCGGGGCATCCCCGTGTGCGCCGTCCCCGGCTCCGTCCACAGTCGGGCCTCCGCGGGGACGAACGGCCTCCTGGTCGACGGGTGCGTCCCGGTCCGCGATGCGACCGACGTGCTGGTGGCGGTCTCCCTGGCCCGTGCCGGGCAGGACGCCTGTGCCGGTGCGCCCCCGTCCCCCGAGGTCCCACCGTTCCCCCGGGCGCACCGGTCCGGCTCGGATCGGGCCCCGGCCGGGCAGCGCGCCTCGGAGGGCGTCGGGAGAGGCACGTCGGCGTCGATGACGCCCTCCCAGCGGACGGTGTGGGAGTCGGTCGATGACACGCCCACCGCCTTCGAGACGATCCTCATCCGCACCGACCTGTCCATCGCCGCCGCGGCCGAGGCCTGTGGGCAGCTGGTCGAGAGCGGTGCGCTTCGCTCCGGGGCGGGCTGGTGGTCGAGGCGGTAGGGGATGCCCGGCCCGTCTCAGGTCGCCGGGAAGCCCCCCTGCTGCCAACCGATGGCCGACGACGACACCGGTCCGGCGGTGGGTGTAGAGGCGAGGGCCGGTGCGGTGCAACTGGCCAGCCCGGTTTGCGCCCCGTACCATGCGGGCGAGCCCGGTGAGCGCCACACCAACCAGCAGGTGCCGTCCGAGGCACGGTCGGCCATGGTGATGCTCCCGCTCCCGTCGGTGACGATGGCGACGCTGACGGTCGACGCATTGGCGGAGGTCCCGGACACGAAGGTGAGGGAGGGTTCGGACGCAGCCAGCGTGGAGAGGTCGAGAGAGCCGTACCCGCCCTGGCTCGCTGCTGCCGAGTCGGCCGCGGTCAGGCCGGTCGATAGTGCCTGTTGGGCCTGGAGGCCGTTTGCCGCGGCCACGCCGGGGGCGTTGTTGATGCTGGTGTTCGAGCTGCTCCCCGACTTCAGCACCGAGCCGAGGAGGAGGGCGCTCAGGAGGGCGACTCCGAGCAGGCTGAGGACAGTGGCCACCATCGAGAAGCCGAGATCATCGGCGCGTGAGTCACTGCGCGCGCCCATTCGGTGTTGCATCGTCCCCTCCGGGTCGACGGTCCGCTACCTGCAGAAGATGCTAGTGCAGAGTGTGGTCGAACGGCTACCCATGGTGGTCGAGGCGAGCCCGGTACCCTTGTGCACGTGAACGGGAGCGCCTCTCCGGGCCAGCCGGCGGTGACCCGGTTGGGGCTATGGGTCGACAGCTTCGCCGCTGTCCCGGTCGGGGGCGGTCTGCTCGAACGTGCGGCTGCGGTGGCAGGGGCCGCCGAACGTGCCGGCTTCGACGCGGTGTTCGTCGGCGAAGTGCCGGGAAGGTCGACCCGCGGTCTCCCGCCGGATTCCGGCGGGAGACCGGTCCCCGACGGCGACGCCTACGAGGCGTACTCGCTCCTCGGGGCCCTGGCGGCCCGCAGCCGGTCCCTCCGCCTGGGGGCGGTTCCGCCCGGAGGGGAACGGCGTGCCCCCGCGATGCTGGCCAAGATCGTCACCGCTGTCGATGTCATCTCCCACGGCCGGGCCGTGCTGACCCTCGGGTGGGGCGCGGGGCCCGGCGGGCAGGAGGCAGACCGGCTGGGCGAACGGCTGCAGGTGTGCCGCGCTGTCCTCGAGGACGAAACACCCCGCTTCACCGGACGGTTCTACGAGGTCGACGGTGCCCTGAACCGCCCGGCCCCGGTACAGCCCGGTGGGGTGCCGATCGTTGTCTTCGCCGGACCGGGGGTCCCGGTGCACCCGGACCTGCTCCGGGCGGCCGGCCACTTTGCGGACGCCGTGGTCGTGGAGGGGGGAGCGGCGAACGTCGTCGAGGTGGTTGCCCTCGTCGGGGAGGCGGCAGGATCCGTGGGTCGTGCCCCGGGCTCGGTGCAGGTGATCTGGAAGGGCCGACCGGACCGGCCGGCCGACGAGGTGTCGGCTCGCCTGGCGGCCGGCGCCGACGGGTGCATCGTGTCGCCTGCCGACGCCGGCCGAGCCGGAGGCGACCGTCTGGAAGCCATCGCCCGGCTCGGCTCCGTCCTCAGGGGCGCAGTGGACTCGGTGCCGGCCAGGGCGGGTACCCGGCGCTCCTAGGCATCGTCGTTCGACTGCATCACCACACTGTCGGCGAGCACCCGGTACTTGACCCGCACCTCTCCGGCGTGAGCATGGGGTAGGTGTCCACACCGAGGTACTTCTTGGCCAGGGAGTCGATGTCGGCGCCCGCACCCTCTTCCGTCGGTTCGACGGTGCCCCGCACCACGACCACGTTGTAGGGGTCGTCCGGATCGACCACGGACACCGCCACGTAGGGGCTCTTGCCCAGAATGGCGCACTTGGCCCGGCCCTTCGCCGTGCTGAACACCAGGTCGTTGCCCTCCAGGTCGATCCACACCGGTATCAGCTGCGGGCGACCTGGAGGCCGCACGCGCCTGGCCCACCGGGCGGGACGACTCCACCGGCCGGATCGGCGTCATCGGGTTCTGCAAGGGCGGGGGGTTCGCGCTCCTCCGGGCGCCCGGCCACTCGTTCCTCGACGATCACGACCCGACGGGGTGCCCGAGGGCTCCCCGGAACCCCGCTGCTACGGTGCCCGCATGCTGATCGGTGCCCACGTCAGAGCGGGAAAGGGACTGGTGCCCGCCCTCGAGCACGGGGCGGAGATCGGAGCGGAGGTCGTCCAGATCTTCACCCAGAGCCCCCGCATGTGGAAGCCCTCGCAGTACGGCCCCGAGGTCCTGGCCGGCTACCGGGCAGCCCAGGCGGAGCACCCGACGGTCACCTCCACGTTCTGTCATGCGACCTATCTGATCAACCTGGCCTCCCCCGACCCCGTCCTGGCCGACAAGTCGAGGGCGTGCCTGATCGCCAATCTGGCCACCGCCGAGGGCATGGGCGCGGACGGTCTGGTCCTGCACATCGGGAGCCATCGCGGCAGTGGTTTCGACACGGCGCTGCCCGGGGTGGTCGATGCGTTGAGCGAGGCCCTCGCTGCAGTGGACGCCTCCGAGGATCCGTGCCCGATCCTGTTGGAGAACGCCGCCGGGGCCGGGGACACGGTGGGCCGGTCGTTCGACGAGCTGGCCCGGGTGGTCGAGGCGGCCGGTGGTGACGGGCGGCTCGGGGTGTGCCTCGACACCCAGCACCTGTGGGCCTCGGGCATCCCCTTCGCCACGACCGGGGAGTCCGACGACCTGATCGACCTGATCGACGGCACCGTCGGGCTCGACCGCCTCCGCTGCCTGCACCTGAACGACTCCAAGGTCGCCTTCGGCGCCAACAGGGACCGCCACGAGAACATCGGGGAGGGAACGATCGGCTCCGAGGGACTGTCCGCGCTCCTCGGCCACCCCGCGCTGCAGGGCCTGCCCGCCATCCTCGAGGTCCCCGGCGTCGGCGACGGCCCGCGGGCCGAGGACGTGGCACGGGCCCGCGAGGTCTGGCTGGCAGGCGTCGCACTCCGCACCTGAACAGCAGGTGCCCGCGGGTGTGTTCTTGCAATGAGAATCATTCCTATATAGAGTGTGGACTGTCCCACGAGGAGAGGAATCCGCACCGTGCCCTACGTGCGCCGGGCATCACTGCGGCGGCTGCGCCGGCGAAGAAGGGGCCGGACGGCAGGCGTGGTCCTGACGGGCACCGTCGTGCTGGGCTCGTTGGGCTTGACCGCCTGTGGAACGAGTGCGACCCCCTCGGGGGGGCCGACCACCGGCGCCACATCCGGGCGGGTGATCGACGTGGTGGCGGCAGAGGACTTCTGGGGCAGCATCGCTGCCCAGCTCGGCGGTGACCACGTCCAGGTTGTGAGTATCATTACCAACCCGAATACGGATCCGCACGCCTACGAGCCGACTGCGGCCGACGCCCGGACCCTGGCCGGGGCCCAGCTGGTGATCGAGAACGGCATCGGCTACGACCCGTGGGTCCCCAGGCTGCTGGCCGCGGACGGGGGGAACCGGACGACACTCGACGTGGGCACCCTGCTCGGGGTGCCGGTCGGCGGCAACCCCCACCGGTGGTACGACCCGGCCGACGTGCAGGCGGTCGTCCACGCCCTGGCAGGCGACTTCGCATCCCTCGACCCGACCGACCGCTCGTACTTCGACCAGCAGGAGGTGCGGTTCACCACAGTGGACCTGCAGCCCTACGACGCCACCATCTCCGCCATCAAGGCTCGCTACTCGGGTACCCCGATCGGTGCGTCGGAGTCCGTCGTGGCGATGGTGGCCCCCGCCCTGGGCCTCGATCTGGTCACCCCGCCCACGTTCCTCAAGGCGGTCAGCGAGGGCATCGACGTCTCGGCCGCCGACAAGCAGGCCATCGACAGCCAGATCCGGACCCGTCAGATCAGGATCTACGTCTACAACAGCCAGAACGTCACCCCGGACATCCAGGTTCAGCTCAACGAGGTGCGGGCCGCCCACATCCCGGTGGCCACCATCACCGAGACCCTCCAGCCCGTCGGCGCGACCTTCCAGGCATGGCAGACGAGGCAACTCCTGGGCATCCAGGCAGCTCTGGCCAGAGCCGATGGCTGAGCAGGTGTCGGCCGATGTCACCGGGGACGGGCCGGCGGTGCTGTTCGAGAACGCGGCCGTCCGGCTCGGCGGCCGGACCATCTGGTCGCACGTGGACCTCGAGGTCGGCCAGGGGCGGTTCGTAGCCGTCCTCGGGCCCAACGGGTCGGGGAAGTCGACCCTGGTCAAGGCAATCCTCGGGACGGTGCCCCTGACCGAAGGCACGGCGACCGTCCTCGGCGGGCCTCCCGGCAGCACCGGCCGGGATATCGGGTACCTCCCCCAGAGGAGGAACTTCGACCCGAGCCTCCGGATCCGAGGCATCGACGTGGTGCGGTTGGGCAGCGACGGCGACCGCTGGGGCCTGCCGATCCCAGGCGGTGCCTGGCTCTTCGCCGATCGCCGGGCCCAGCGCCGGCGGGTGGACGAGGTGATCGAGCTGGTCGGTGCCGGCTCGTACGCACACCGCCCGATCGGCGAGGTGTCCGGAGGCGAGCAGCAGCGACTGCTGATCGCGCAGGCGCTGGTCCGCCGCCCCCGGCTGCTTCTGCTCGACGAACCCCTGGACAGCCTGGATCTTCCCAATCAGGCGTCGGTGGCCGGCCTCATCTCCGACATCAGCAAGGAGTACGGGATCACGGTGCTCATCGTCGCCCACGACGTCAACCCGATCGTGTCGTCCCTCGACGGCGTGGTCTACGTGGCCCAGGGCCGTGCGGTCAGCGGGGCGCCCGAGGACGTCATCAACTCGGCGACCCTCAGCGCCCTGTACGGGACGACCATCGAGGTGCTGCGGTCCTCCGGGGGGCGCCTGGTGGTCGTCGGCCATCCCGAAGCTCCGGCCCACCACGCCGACCGGCACTCCGGACGTCCCCGGTGACGACACCGCAGCCGACCCCACCGGCGCCGACCCCACCGGAGCCGACCCCACCGGAGCCGTCATGACCCCGGCCGCCGGTGGGCTGGCGTTGAACCCGGTGGACGACGTGCATCAGATCTTCGCCCTGCACTTCATGGTGAACGCCTACCGGGCCGGGACCATCGTGGCCGTCATCGCCGGCGCCGTCGGTTGGTTCATGGTGCTGCGACGGCAGAGCTTCGCCGGCCACACCCTGGCCGTGGTGTCGTTCCCGGGTGCCGCCTGCGCAATCTGGCTGGGCCTCAGTGCGACGATCGGCTACTTCGCCGCCAGCATCGTGGCCGCCCTCGTCATCGCCGTCGTGCCGCGGTCGTCCTCGGGGCGGGCGAGAAGCGAGGAGTCGGCGGTGATCGGCACCGTCCAGGCCTTTGCCCTGGCCAGCGGGGCATTGTTCGTCAGCCTCTACGGCGGCTTCCTCGACAGCCTGACCGGACTGCTGTTCGGAACGTTCCTCGGCATCTCGGACGGGCAGGTGGTGGCCCTCGGGGCGGTGGCGGTGGCCGTCCTGGCCGTCCTGGCCGTCCTGGCCCGACCGCTCTTCTTCGCCACGGTCGACACCGACGTGGCCGCGGCCCGACGGGTTCCGGTCCGGGCGCTCTCGATCACCTTCCTGGTGCTCCTCGGCTGCACCGCGGCAGAGGTGAGCCAGATCACCGGGGCACTGTTGGTCTTCGCCCTGCTGGTGATGCCGGCCGCCGCCGCCCAGCAGATCACCGCCCGGCCGGCGGCGAGCTTCGTGGTCACGATCGTGGTGGCCGTGGCCATCACCTGGCTCTCCCTCGGTGTGGCCTTCTTCTCGGTCTACCCGGTCGGCTTCTACGTCTCGACCTTCGGCTTTGCCGTCTACGTGACGGCCGCGGCCGGCCGGGCATCGGCCAACCGGCTACGGGGCCGGTCCGCGTCGGGGACCCACCCCGGGCAGCCGACGGTGGTGGGCGCATGACGACCGTCGACCCGCTGGTGGGGATCGCCCACATGTTTGCCCACCCCTTCCTGCGTTCTGCATTCGGGGCTGGCACCTGCATCGCCCTGGCGGCCGGTCTGGTCGGTTACGTGGTGGTGCTGCGGGGCCAGGTGTTCTCCGGTGATGCCTTGTCGCACGTGGCCTTCACGGGCGCGCTGGCGGCGCTCGCCTTCGGAATCGATCTGCGGGTCGGCCTCTACGGTGGGTGCATCGCGGTGGCCGTCGTGATGGCGGCCCTGGGTCGGAGGGCCACCGCCGACGACACGGTGATCGGATCGGTGTTCGCCTGGGTGCTGGGCCTCGGCGCCCTCTTCCTGACCATCTTCACCACGTCCCGGAGCGGCACCGGGGGGGTGGGTGCCAATGCCGGGGTCAACGTCCTCTTCGGCTCCATCTTCGGGCTGTCGTCGTCGCAGGCGTTCACCGACGCCGTCGTGGCCCTGGCCATCGTCGTCGTCTTCGTCGCCATCGGGCGGCCGCTGCTGTTCGCCAGCCTCGACGAGGCGGTGGCCTCGGCCCGGGGCGTGCCGGTGCGGTCCCTCGGCTACGCCTTCTTCATCCTGCTGGGCATCACCGCCGGCGTGGCCACCCAGGCGGTCGGCGCACTGTTGCTGCTCGGGCTGCTGGCGGCTCCTGCGGGGGCCAGTCAGCGGCTCACCTCGCGGCCGTTCGTCGCCCTATGGCTCTCGGCCGGCATCGCCGTCGTCTCGATGTGGTCGGGGCTGACGTTGGCCTACCTGTTCCCGAGGATGCCTCCCAGTTTCGGGATCCTCGGCGTGGCCACCGGCGCGTACCTCGCGGCCTTCGCCGTCACCTCGGCCCGGAGGCGGTGGGGATCCCGCACCCCTGCCCGGCGGGCCCCGGCCGGCGAGCTCTCCATCCGGCACCCTCGCCACGGGGACCTCGGTGCCTCCTGAGCACGGGGCGGCCCCCCGCACAGACCGGGATGCCGGACGCCGTAGTGTTTCCGGTGTGAGCGCAGCACCTTCCGTCCACGAGCAGGTCGCACTGCGCCTGGCCGGCCTCGAGCAGCGGTACACCCCGATGCGCCAGGCCCTGGTGGCCACCCTGGCCGGTGCGGGCCGGCCGCTCTCCATCCCCGAGATCCTGGCCTCGACCATCGAGCTCCCCCAGAGCAGCGCCTATCGCAACGTCACCGCGCTGATCGACGCCGGGGTGGTCCGGCGGGTCTCGGGCGTCGACGATTACGGTCGGTACGAGCTGGCCGAGGAGCTGGCCGGGCACCACCACCACCTGGCCTGCGGGCGGTGCGGGAAGGTCGAGGACGTGGTGCCTTCCCCCCGCCTCGAGCGGGCGATGGCCGAAGCCGCCCGCGCCGTCGCCGAAGAGCAGGGCTATCAGGTCACCGGACATCAGTTCGACCTGGTGGGATTCTGCCCGGACTGCCGCCATGCGACCGACTGACCCGGGACCGGCAGACCCCACCCGCACCGTGGTGGGCCCACACGAAAGGAACCGAGCATGACCAAGGACGTTCGCACCGAGACCGACTCCATGGGGGCCATCGAGGTGCCGGCGGACCGGTACTGGGGCGCCCAGACGGCTCGCTCCCTGCACCACTTCCCGATCGGTGACGACCGGATGCCCGAACCGCTCGTCCGGGCCATCGGCGTGCTCAAGGAGGCCTCGGCCCAGGTCAACGCCGACCTGGGCAAGCTGTCGCCCGAGACCTCCTCGCTGATCATCGCCGCGGCGCGGGAAGTGTCCGAGGGGAAGCTGGACGACCACTTCCCCCTGAGCGTCTGGCAGACGGGCAGCGGCACCCAGAGCAACATGAACGCCAACGAGGTGATCGCCAACCGCGCCATCGAGATGGCCGGTGGCGAGATGGGGTCCAAGGTGCCGGTGCACCCCAACGACGACGTCAACATGTCGCAGTCCTCCAACGACACCTTCCCGACCGCCATGCACATCGCCGCCGTCGAGGAGATCACCCATCGGCTGCTGCCGACCGTCAAACATCTCCGGAACGCCCTGCAGGGCAAGGCGGAGGCGTTCGCCGGCATCACCAAGATCGGCCGCACCCACCTGATGGACGCGGTGCCGCTGACGCTCGGTCAGGAGTTCTCGGGGTACGTCGCCCAGCTCGACGCCGATCTCCATCGGATCGAGTTCACCCTCGACGACCTCTACGAGCTGGCGGCCGGCGGCACCGCGGTGGGAACCGGACTCAACACCCATCCCGAGTTCGGGACCAGGGTGGCCTCGGCCATCGCCGAGCTCACCGGGCTGCCGTTCGTCTCCGCACCCAACAAGTTCGCCGCCTTGGCGGCCCATGACGCGTTGGTGATGGCCAGCGGGGCCCTGCGCACACTGGCCGGCTCCCTGATCAAGATCGCCGACGATCTCCGGTGGCTGGGGTCCGGCCCCCGCAGCGGGCTCGGGGAGCTCTCGCTGCCCGAGAACGAGCCGGGCTCGTCGATCATGCCGGGCAAGGTCAACCCCACCCAGTGCGAGGCCATGATCATGGTGTGCATCCAGGTCTAC
>Ga0075520_1001942_pt1 | contig 10144 bp, 10 predicted proteins | sample NGEPerB_FD_75100 | JGI IMG/M metagenome (GOLD analysis project Ga0075520, IMG submission 75100) | Arctic peat soil microbial communities from the Barrow Environmental Observatory site, Barrow, Alaska, USA - NGEE PermafrostAB12-B | ecosystem: Environmental > Terrestrial > Soil > Wetlands > Peat ...
GGCTGAACCTGGTCGAGGTCTGGTTCGGCATCATCGAACGCCAAGCCATCCGGCACGGCAGCTTCAACTCGGTCCGCGACCTGAACGCCAAGATCCGCGCCTTCGTCACCGGCTGGAACGACCGCCGCCACCCCTTCGTCTGGACCAAGACCACAGACGACATCCTCAAGAAAGCCAACCGTCAGACCACTTCAAACACGGACCACTAGTTGGTTGCGGTACGCCGCCGATCCCAGTGGAAACCCTTCGGAGATCTTCTCGGCTGCAGTGAGGACTCGCCATCTGTCTGGGAGGGGGAGCTAGCCAGGAACTGGCCAAGGGACGAGGTGGCCGGACGCGTGGTCGGGCGCGGGCCTTCATTTGTCATGTAGGTGTGTGACGGAACGGGTGGAGTTCCGCTTCGGAAAGGCGTGAAAGGAGCCTGCGCGTGCTGAGCTATGAGGAGATGGACTACGAATGGCCGTACCCCATGACGGAGGTAGACCCGCGCACCGAGATCTACTGCTCGCGATGCGGCATCAACTCCAAGTGGAAGCCCGCCGAGCAACTAACCGTGATACGCCACCACCACGCTCGCCACAAGGACGGGCACTGGATGTGGTACTGACGGGAGCACATGCCGGAAGCCGAGTGGGTCGAGGGTGGCTCGCAGGCAGGTGTCAGGGGCATTGGGCCGACGTGCCCAAGATGCTGGGTCACCGTGCCAGCGGTGTCTCGGTGGTGCGACAACTGCGATCGGTCGATTGATGAGTGAGGGGTCGGCAGCGGACTTGTCGGCAGCGGACTTCTGTTTCGGAAAGGTATGAGATGGGCGAGCTCAATCGGCCGTGGGCCCTTGACGTCCTGAGGGACTACCTCGATGTCTCGACGAAGGTACCGACCGGGGAGCAGACCCAGTACGGCAACCCGAAGCTGGGCTTCAAGGTCACCAAGGACGAACTCCAAAAGCGCGTCCATGTCGTGAAACAGATCCTGGAACGAGTCTTGCCTAACTCGATTGACTGGCGGCACCGCTACAGTCCCGAGTCCTTCCGGGACCTTGCCCTCAGTGCCGTCGCCGAGCTCGAACGCGAGGAGGAACTCAGAGGCAACCTTGGTGATGAAGCCCCTTCTTTGCAGCCTTCGGAGTTGCACCCTTGGGTGTGGGACGGGGCGAGGCCCTTGTGGGCTGGTGGTTTCTTCAACGCGGCCATCTGGCAGGCCCTGATCCGGCTCAATGCGGAGGTACAGAACAAGATCGGGCGCCGGGATGTGGGAGAGGCAGACGCGTTCGCCCAAGCGTTCTCACTTGATGCCCCTCAGCCCGGCAAGCCTCGCCTGCGGCTGGGTGCCGATGACGGTGGCAAGACGTGGGGTAACCGCCAGCGGGGAGCGATCGCTCTTGCTCAGGCGATCTATGCCGGCGTCCGGAACCCGCTCGATCACGAGCCTCTCGAAGAGCCGAGTCACCAGGAAGCGATGGAGACTCTGGCGACGATCAGTCTGCTCGCGAGGTGGACAGACAACGCGAAGCTGCATCTTGCGGATGGGGATTGATCAGTTGGGCTAGGAGCAGTGGATTTACCGCCACCAGCGAATTCCAATCGCTCCCCGGAACCCGTCTTCGGCGGTCTTAGGTTCGTACGCTCAACGCCCACGTCAGGCGGAATGGCGGTCATCGCCAGAACTCCCTTCGGCGACCGACGGAGCCCTTTCCGCCACCACGACATCCACGCCCTGCTCACGGACGCCGTCGATAAAGGACGCCGGCGCAGCCGCGTCCGTGATCAGGTGCGTGAAGTCCCGGATCTCGCCCAGGCGGTAAATCGCACCCATGTCGATCTTGGAGCTGTCGACCAGCAGCAGTCGCACCGGCGCGGCGGCGATCATCGTCTGTTTCACTTCGACGATTTGGGAATCCTGATGCAGCGTGGCGTTTCCCAGGACGGCGGAGCAGGATGCGATCAGCACGTCGGCGTAGACGTTCGAGATCATCTGCTGGCAGAGGATGCCGAGGAAGGCCTGATACCGCGCCACGTAATCGCCCCCCAGCCCGATGAGTCGGTGCTTCGTCCTGGAGGTGACGTAGGCCATCGTCGGTACGCAGTTCGTGATCACAGTGATCGGCTCGGTCGGATCGACCGCGCGCAGCGCGGCAAGGGCCGTTGTCGACTCATCGAAGATCACGGCCTGCCCGACGTCGATGAACCGTGCCGCAGCGCGGCCGATCGCTGCCTTGGCCTCGACGGCGGTGGTGAGGCGATATTGGAGGTCGCTCTCGAAAATGCTCGATCGGGTCGCAGTCGCTCCGCCCCTGACCTTGCGCAGGACGCCCTCCGTCTCCAACGCATCGAGGTCGCGGTGCACGGTCATGCGACTGACCCCGGTGGCACGCACCAGCTCGTCGACCGTCACAGACCCGTCCATGCGGACCCTGTCGGTGATCAACTGATGCCGGGCAGCCGCCGATCTGTGGAGCCGTCCGGCCGACTGAAGCGTCCTGCCAACCATTGCCGTCCTCCCCTGGGTGCGTCGATGTTACTGTCCGCGCCTGATAACGCGCTCTGTGACAAGTATAGAACAAAGATCTCAGATAGGGGTTGCATTTGTAACATTTGTGTCGTAGCTTTATATCGCACGTACCACTGATGATCACGTGAGACCGATTGGGAGAGTCATGCCTCATCTGCTGAACGACCCTGCCGACTTCGCCGACGAGGCGCTGGCCGGACTTGTCGCCGCCCACCCCCGTCACGTCCGCGCCGTCCACGGCGGCGTCGTTCGTGCCCGGCGCGCACCCAAGGGCGAGGTCGCTGTCGTCATCGGAGGCGGCAGCGGCCACTATCCCGCTTTCGCTGGCTGGGTCGGTCCCGGCCTGGCGCACGGGGCCGCCTGCGGCAACATCTTTGCCTCGCCGGCGGCATCGCAGGTCTACTCCGTGATCCGCGCAGCCGACCGTGGCGCCGGCGTCTTCGTCAGCTTCGGGAACTACGCAGGGGACGTGCTGCACTTCGGCCAGGCCGCCGACCGGGCGCGGGCCGAAGGCATCGACGTCCGCATCCTGACGGTCACCGACGATGTCGCATCCGGTCCAGCTTCGGATCGGGCCCGACGCCGCGGTATCGCCGGCGACCTCGCTGTGTTCAAGATCGCAGCGGCAGCCGCAGCCACTGGAGCTTCCCTTGACGAGGTGGAACGGGCCGCGATTCGCGCCAACGACCGAACGGTCACGCTCGGCATCGCCTTCGGTGGCTGCACGCTCCCCGGAGCCGACCACCCGCTCTTCACCGTGCCGGAAGGTCAAATGAGTATCGGCCTCGGCATTCACGGCGAGCCCGGCTTGGAGGATCGCCCGACGGCTTCGGCCAGCGAAATCGCTGCACTGTTGGTCGGACGCCTGCTTGTCGAGGCGCCCGCCGACGACACCAAGCGCATCACCGTCCTTTTCAACGGGCTGGGCACCGTCAAGTACGAGGAGCTCTTCCTCGCGTACGGAGGCGTGCACGCCTTGCTCACCGAGGCGGGCTACCAGATCGTCGAGCCCGTGGTCGGCGAGCAGTGCACGTCGCTGGACATGGCCGGCGTCTCGCTCACCATCATGTTCCTCGACGAGGAACTCGAACAGCTCTGGCTCGCGCCCTGCGACACCCCGGCCTACCGGCTCGGCTCAGTCGCTGAACCCACGGGGGCCGAGGACGCCTATGAAGCCGATGAAGACGAGACGATGGATGCCATTCCCGAGGCGACCGACGCATCCCGGGTAGTCGCAAATCAGGTGGCTTCGCTCCTCGGCTCCGTCCGCGACCTGCTCGAGGCCAACGAGGCCCACCTCGGCGACCTCGACGCGGTAGCTGGCGACGGCGACCACGGGATCGGCATGGTGCGAGGAGTGCGGGCCGCAGCGAAGGCCGCCGCCGAGCTGGCCCAGCAGGGGGCCGGTGCGAAGACCACGCTGGCGCGCGCCGGCGATGCGTGGGCAGAACGCGCCGGCGGTACGTCGGGGGCGCTCTGGGGCGCCATCCTGCGGGCAGTTGCCTTGCATCTTGACGATTCGTCCGCGCCGGAAGCGGGGACCCTGCGACTCGCCGCCATCAGTGCGGTCAAGGCCGTGCGGGAGCTTGGTGGCGCAGAACCCGGCGACAAGACGATGGTCGACGCGATGGCGCCGTTCAGCTCCCAGCTTGAGGAAGCTCCCACGCTCAACGCTGCCATCTGGAGCGCCGCCGTCGCCGCCGCCAAGAACGGGGCCGAAAGCACAACAAACATCGTCGCTCGCCTCGGCAGGGCCCGGACTCACGCTGGCGCCAGCCTCGGTACCCCCGACCCCGGCGCCCTCTCCTTCGCCCTCATCGTCGACCGCCTCGGAGAGGCGTCCGCCGAACTTGACCACCTGCCCGCCAACACCGAGGCCTGAAATGACCCTCCCCACCGAACACCAAGCGCAAGGCCTTCGCCTCATCGTGGGCTGTGATGAGGCCGGTCTCCAGTACAAGGAGGCCATCCGCGCTGACCTGGAGGACGATCCTCGCGTAGCTAGCGTCGTCGACGTCGGCATCAGCGGGACCGAGGACACGGCGTACCCCCACGTTGCCGTCGCGGCAGCCCGGCTTCTCGTTGCCGGTAAGGCCGACCGCGCGATCCTGATCTGCGGCACGGGGCTCGGCGTTGCCATCAGCGCCAACAAGGTAAAGGGAATCCGTGCGGTGACTGCCCACGACTCGTTCTCGGTCGAGCGCTCGATCCTTTCCAACGACGCCCAGGTCCTCTGCATGGGCCAGCGCGTCATCGGCATCGAGCTCGCCCGCAGGCTCGCGCGGGAGTGGCTTGGCTACGCCTTCGATCCGGCCAGCAACAGCGCCGAGAAGATCCGCGCGATCTCCGAGTATGAGGAAGTGCCCGATTAGCACCGGTTGCCCCCACCCCCACGCAACTCACAAGGAGACAACGTTGTCCGGCCACACCACGACGCCCGCCCGGCGGGCACTGGTAGCGGTGAGCCTGAAGATGTACCTGACGGCAGCCGAGACCATAGAGTGGGTCCGCGACGTCCGCACGGTCGTCGAGGAGCGCGGGGCTGGGGCCATCGAGGTGGTCGTCCTGCCGAGCTTTCCAGTGCTGGAGTCAACCGCAGCGACCCTGGCTGGCACCCGTGTCCGCTGGGGCGCACAGGATGTCGCGCCGAGCTCTGCCGGCGCGCAGACCGGCGAAGTCTCCGCCGCCATGCTCGTCGAACTCGGCTGCACCTATGTTGAGCTCGCGCACGCCGAGCGGCGCAGCATCTTCGGCGAGGACGATTGTCTGGTCCTGGCGAAGCTGCGCCAGGTTCTCGGCGCCGGGCTGGCACCGCTGTACTGCGTCGGCGAGGAGGAGCAGGGGGCAACGGCCCAGGCCGTCGAGGGCTGCCTACGCGAGTTGGAACCGGTCTTTGAGTCGGTCCGCGGCCACGCGCCGACTCTGGTCGTCGCCTACGAACCGCGTTGGGCCATCGGGACCGAAGCGCCCGCGCCCGCTGAGCACGTCCGGCAGGTGTGCGCTGCGATCCGCCGGGCCGCCCCCGACGATGCGATCCGCGTGCTCTACGGCGGTAGCGCCGGGCCGGGGACCTTCACGGCGCTGCAACCCGACGTGGACGGCGTGTTCCTCGGGCGGTTCGCCCATGACATCAAGGAATTCGCCGCTGTCCTCGACGAGGTCAACGACTGCAGGACCAACAACCCCTAAGGAGACCACTCATGTACACAGCAGAGACCTGGCCGATCGCATGCAACATGCTGTCCTTCGGCAGCACGCTGCGCGACGGCACACCCATGAAGGACGCTCCAGCGGAGGTGTGGGACGACGCGATGAAGCAGGTTGTCGACCTCGGGTTCGATGCGATCGACCCCACCGATGCCTGGGTGCCGCTGGCGGCGATGAGCGACGAGCGCCTCAACGAGTTCCGGGACGTACTGAGGTCGAACGATCTAACGATCCCGTCGATCTCGATGACGCGGAGTTCTTTGGTCGACGCTGAGAAGGGCGACTACTACCTGGATTTCGCCCACAAGACCATCGACCTCGCCCCGACGTTCGGCGCCAACATCGTCAACATCGGCTTCATGCAGGCCCTCAAGCCGGCTCAGGCGAAGTCTCTCTGGTTCTGGCTCGAGGAGGGTCACCACGACGATCCGAGCCAGCGCGACAAGGCCATCGAGCGCACCCGCGAGCTCGCCGAGCACGCCGGGCGCCAGGGGATCCAGCTGTCGCTGGAGATGTATGAGGACACCTTCGTCGGGACACCGGCCGAAGCGGTCCAGTTTGTCAAGGACGTCGGCCACGAGTCCGTCGGCCTCAATCCGGACCTGGGCAACCTGATCCGCCTGCACCGGCCGATGCCCCATTGGAGCGAGATGTTCGAGACGGTGCTCCCGTACTGCAACTTCTGGCACATCAAGAACTACACGCGTGACTTCGACCCGGCCACCGGCGCCTACGCCACCGCGCCCGTGCCGCTCGAGTACGGCTACGTGAACTACCGCACCGTGATCCGCCGGGCACTTGAGCTGGGCTACTCCGGCCCGTTCTGCTGCGAGCACTACGGCAGCGATTCGATCGGCGTCTGCGCGCAGAACGCCCGCTACATCCGTCAAATTCTGTCGTCCGCACTCCGCTGACGCCCAACTTCGAGATCAACACAAGGAGAAACGCATGAAGCGGATCGAGACCGTCACCGTCGTCGGCGCCGGCTACATGGGTGGGGGCATCGCCCAGAGCCTCGCGCTTGCCGGCATGGACGTCACCGTCGTGGATCAAGACCCCGAGACCACCAGGAGCCAGTTCGCTCGACTGATGGACGAGGCCCAGCAGTTCGAGGACCAGGGCCTCTACCCCAAGGGAGCCGTCGAAAAGATCAAGCAGAACCTGAAGTGTGGCACCACCATCGAGGAGGCTGTCGCTGACGTCGACTTTGTCGAGGAGGCGGTGTTCGAACGACTCGACGTCAAGCAGGACGTCCTCGCGCGGATCAGCAAGAACTGCCGACCCGACGCGATCATCGGCACCAACACCTCGACCATTCCGGTGCGCCTGCTCGCACCGTCCGTCAGTAATCCGGAGCGCTTCCTCACGGTTCACTTCTCCAATCCGGCGCCGTTCATCCCCGGTGTGGAGCTGGTGGCAGGAGAGGCGACCCACCTCGATGCGATCGAGGCCGTCAAGGACGTCCTGGCCCGGGCCGGACGACAGGGCGCTCAAGTCGCCGACACCCCAGGAATGGTCCTGAACCGCCTTCAGTACGCGCTGCTCAAGGAGGCGACCGCCTGCGTCGAGGAGGGTGTGGCGACGCCGGAGGACGTGGACATCATCGTCCGAACCACGTTCGGCTTCCGGCTGGGTTTCTTCGGCCCATTTGCCATCGCTGATCAAGCCGGTCTTGACGTCTACGCCGGTGGCTTCAAGACCTTCGAGGACGCGTACGGTCCGCGGCTGGCGACCCCGGCCATGCTGACCGAGGCCGTGGCTGCTGGCCGAAAGGGAATCAAGAACGGCAAGGGCATCACCGGCGATTTTGACGACCAGACGAAGGCCGACCTGATCGCTTACCGCAACAAGGCCTACTCACGCATGGGCGAGCTCCTGGCCGAGCTCGGCCCGGCACCCCGCGGCACCAAGTCCACCGCAGCATCCACCGACCAAGGAAAGGCGTAGCGGAGACGACGGGCGGTCCTTCGCAGGATCGCCCGGTCCGCTCAGGGCAACACCATGGAGAAGGCACTAACTGCCAAGGTCACTTGGCGCATCATTCCTTTTGTGATGGTCCTCTACACCGTTGCGTACGTCGACCGTTCCGCCGTCGGCTTCGCCCAGCTGCACATGGGGACCGACATCGGCATCAACGCAGCTGCGTACGGGCTCGGTGCCGGCCTGTTCTTCCTCGGGTACTTCCTCTTCGAGGTCCCGAGCAACTGGATTCTTCCGAAGGTCGGACCCCGTAAGTGGTTCGCGCGCATCCTAATCACTTGGGGCATCATTACGGCCGCCATGGCGTTTGCGACCGGTCCCACGACTTTCTACATCCTGCGGTTCCTGCTCGGCGTCGCCGAGGCCGGCTTTTACCCGGGCATCCTCTACTACATCACGCTCTGGTTCCCGCAGCGCAACCGCACTCGCGCCACCGGCTCGTTCGTGATGGCCGCCCCCCTGGCCTTTCTCATCATGAGCCCGTTGGCCGGCTGGTTGCTCGGCGTCAACGGCTTCGGCCTGGTTGGTTGGCAATGGCTGTTCATCGTCGTGGGGGTCGTTGCGGTCCTGCTCGCCATCCCGACGCTGCTGTTCCTTAAAGACAGCCCTCGTGAAGCGGAGTGGATCACCGAGGAGGAGGCGACCTGGATCGACACGGAGCTGGCTAAAGACAAGGCGCGGTACGGGCTCGTCGACCACGCCAACCCCTTCAAGGCCCTACTCACCAAGCCGGTCATCATCTTCGCCCTGCTGTTCTTCCCTTCGACGGTCGGTGTCTACGGCCTGTCCTACTGGCTGCCACAGGTGATCAAGAAATTCGGCAACTCGGACCTCATCACTGGATGGCTGACGGCTATCCCATACGTGTTCGCGCTCATCGGCATCTACATCACCTCGCGGTGGGCGTCCAGGTTCCGTGAGAACTGGATCCCGCTGGCCGCCATATTCTTGGTGTCGGCCGTCGGTGTGGGTGCCTCGGCTCTCGTCGCCGACCCGGCTGCGCAACTCGCGTGCCTCTCCCTGGCAGCATTCGGCCTCTACTCGATCGCCGGGGTGTTCTGGGCACTTCCCACCCGCTTCGTCGTCGGTGCCACGGCGGCTGTCGGGATCGCTGCCATCAACAGCTTCGGCAATCTGGGCGGGTTCGTGGGTCCCTACGTCGTGGGTCTCGTCGTCCAGTCGACGGGAAGCACGCAGAACGGCATGCTGTTCTTGGCCGCGGTCCTGGTGGTCGGCGCCATAGCGACACTGGCGGTGCGGTACTTCTTGACCAGGAATCGGCCGACGGAGGTCGATCAGGAGAACGTTTCGGAGCCGCAAGCGGCCTAAGGTTCGCACGCTGTCACAACGGGTCGCCTCAAACGGGCGATCCGTTGTGACACTTCGTTCTCTTCATCCTCACGGTGGCAAGCCGTCGGTCGTGCCGGGGCAGTGTCATAGCGTCGTAGCAACGCTCCTGGCTCGGGGGGCCGTGTGGGAGGCGTTGGGGTGGGGTGTCGTCGGTTGTTGTCGGTGGCGGATCGGATAGAGATCTCGACGGGGTTGAAGGCCGGCTGGTCGCTGACGCGGATCGCCTCGTCGATCGGGCGGGCGACGTCGGTGGTGTCGCGGGAGATTCTCCGCAACGCGACCAAGACCCGCGGTTACCAGGTCGTGACCGCTGATGTGAAAGCCGAACGACGCCGGTCCCGTCCGCAGGCCCGGAAGGTCGCGGTCGATCCGGTGCTGACCGCGCGTGTGCTGGCCGACTTGGGCCAGTCGCGGACCCCGCGGCAGATCGCGGGCCGGTTGCGGCTGGAGGCTGCGGACCCGACAGTGGGGCGCCTGCGTCCGGGGTCGCTGACCTCTCCGCTCAGCGTGCACCCGAGGACACCGACCTTCCCGCGTAGTAGCCAGGCGTGTGAGGTGTGGCGGTGGCTAGGTTGCACGTGGATTGCACGGCCTCGCAGGTCTGAGGAGCCGGAAGGCCCTTTCCCCGCGTGGGGAACAGGGTTGGGGAGAGTGGAGCTAAGGGGATTCGAACCCCTGACCTTCTCATTGCGAACGAGACGCGCTACCAACTGCGCCATAGCCCCTTGCGGCTGCCAAGACTAGCACAGGGCCCCCCGTCGGACGGGAACCTCAGAGGGCGCCCAAGCGGGCCGACCAGGCACGTCGAGGAGCCACGAAGTGCGGCGGTTTTCGACGATCCTCGGCGTGTCATGACTCCTCGATGGCGTGGCCGGTCGAGGGGTCACCAAGTGCGCCCGAAGCGCTACTCGCCGGACGCGCGCCGGTGCTCGCGGACGTCGGCCTCGAGGCCCTCGTCGGCGGTCACGGGGACCACCGGACCGGGCGCGTGCGGGGCCGAAAGGTCGATCGTGCGTACGGTGCGAGGGGTGAGCGGGCGGGACACGTACGTGATCGGCGTGACGGGGATCGGGTCCCACAGACTCATCGTCGGTAC
>Ga0075520_1001943_pt1 | contig 10138 bp, 8 predicted proteins | sample NGEPerB_FD_75100 | JGI IMG/M metagenome (GOLD analysis project Ga0075520, IMG submission 75100) | Arctic peat soil microbial communities from the Barrow Environmental Observatory site, Barrow, Alaska, USA - NGEE PermafrostAB12-B | ecosystem: Environmental > Terrestrial > Soil > Wetlands > Peat ...
AACCCGGTGGTGGTCGGGCGGGTGCGGCGCTTTGACTGTAGCCAGGTTACCGATGGCGGGGCTGGTGTCGTGCTGGTCTCTGACCGGTGGCTGCGCCGCAACGGGGCCGGTTTGGCCGGGCCGGTGGCGCGGATCGCGGGTTGGGGGCATCGGAGCACCTCGCTGAGCCTGGTGGACAAGCTGGATGCCAGCGCGGATGCCGACTACGTGTTCCCCCATGTTCGTGACGCGATCACTGACGCGTTCGCGCGGGCGGGGGTGGCGGATGTCTTTGCCCTGGACGGGATCGAGACCCATGACTGTTTCACCATCTCGCAGTACATGGCCATCGACCACTTCGGGCTGACCAAGCCGGGGTGCAGCGGTGACGCGGTCGAGGCCGGGGTCACCGCCCGCGGCGGCGCGTTGCCGGTCAACCCCAGCGGTGGGCTCATTGGTGTGGGTCACCCGGTCGGGGCCACGGGGGTGCGGATGCTGCTGGACAGCTACCTGCAGGTGACCGGGCAGGCCGCCGGCTACCAGGTCCAGGGAGCCAGGCGCTTTGGGACCCTGAACATCGGAGGCAGCACCGCAACGGTGGTGTGCACCGTCATCGAGGCGGAGTAGACCTCAGGCCGTCGCCCACCAAGGGCGAGGGGCTGTGCGCTGCTCAGAGGTGCCCGCCGTGACGGGGATCCACGGCGGGCACCTCTGTGGTGGTTGAATCGGCCACCTCGGGCACCCCTATGCGCGTTGCCCGGTGCCTGCGGGGAGTTCCACGACGAAACACGACCCGTGGGCTCGTAGCGCGCGTGGCCGCCGTTGGCCTCGGCCAGCCCGCGCACGACCGACAGGCCCAGGCCGGTGCCCTTCTGGGCTCTGGTGGCCGCGGTGTCTGCGCGAGCGAACCTGCCGAACAGACTCGACACGAACTCCGGCGGCACGCCCGGTCCACTGTCCAGAACCCGAACCCTGACCAGGTCGTGCACCCGCACTGCCTCGACTCGCGCAGGCGGCTGGCCGTACTTGAACGCGTTCTGCAGGTAGTTGTCCAGGATCCGTGCCAGGTGGGCAGGGTCGACCCGCACGACCAGGTCCGGCGAGCACGACACCACCACGCTGGCGGTATCCCAGGGGCTCAGCTCCAGACACCGGTCGATGGCCGCCCTGACCACGACCAGCTCGGGCGAGGCGCTCAGCGCGCCGCCCTCGATGCTCGCGGAGGCGAGCAGGCCGTCCACGAGCGTGGACAGGTTGTGGGACTGGCGGTCGATGGCGGCGACGAACTTGCGCCGCTTCTCCTCGCTGAGCCAGTCCCAGCCGTCGGTGAGCAGCGCCAAGAAGCCAATGATCGACGCGAGAGGCGTGCGCAGGTCGTGCGCTGCCACCGCGGTGTAGCTACGGATCGCCTTGTTGGCCTCCTGAAGCTCCGCCGTCCGGGCCGCCACCTCCGCCTCAAGTGTTCCTTGATGGTGCTCGAGCAGGTCGCCGAGCTCCTTGAGCCGCAGGAGGTTGCGCACCCGCAGCCACAGCTCGGCCCGGTCGACGGGCTTGGTGAGGAACTCCTCGACCCCCGCACCCAGTGCCGTCAGACGTGCTTCGCGGTGGTCCAGGGCCGTCAGCATGATGATCGGGATGTTCCTGGTGGCCGGGTCAGCCTTGACTGCGCTGGCCACCTGCCGCCCGTCGACCCCGGGCATCAGGAAGTCCAGCAGGATCAGGTCAGGGCGGTCTTGTGCGATGGAGGCCAGCGCTTGCTTGCCGCCGCCGGCGGTCCGCAAGGCATAGCCCTCGGGCGTCAGCAGAGCCTCAAGCAGTCGACGATTCTGGCTCTCGTCATCGACGATGAGAATGCTGGCGGGCGATTTCATGGCTGTGCTCAGAATACGGCCACGCCATGCACGCCGTGCGCGCATTGACCGATGACCTCAGGGCCGTGCAGCGGCCGCGCCTGCCCAGGCGGTGGTGGCTCGCGCCCGCCTCACGACCGGTGTCAACAGGGGCGTCGTGCCATGTCGGTGGCGGCAGGCACAAGTAGCCCCCCGGGCAGCCCAGCTGGGGCCGCCAGACAGGGCAGTGCGCCGCTGCCGCTGATGCCGGCAACGGCGCGCCCATCGGCTGGCCAGCTGTGTTGGACGTTTGTCAGGGATCAGGTCCAGGCGTTGGTCGTGCAGGTCAGCAGGGTGCAGGAGTCTTTGACGGGCTCGGCCTGCCCGCAGTGGGGGGCCCACGCAGCGAGCTGGGGTCCCCCCGGTCGACGAGGTGTCCGTGAGGGGTAGGCGAACCCGTGCGCGATCGTGGGCCACACCGCCCCGACTCCATCCGGGCCGGCCATGGTGCTGACGAGGCCACCGGCGCCGCTGGTAAAGCTCACCTGTGTCTAGGGCCCGAGCGCGTCGTTCTCGGTGCCGGGTGGGGTTCCACCCGCAGGCCGGCCGGCCTGAGTCGGGCCCTCGTGCCGGGACAGGTCGCGGGCTACGGCACACACGCCGAGCACGGCTCCGCCCTCGTCGCGGTAGGCCGAGGCGTTGTACAGCATGTCGGTGCGGGCACCGTCGCGGCGGCGCAGTGTCAGCGGGTAGTTGGTGACCGACCCGTGGGTGAACGCCCGCCGGTAGCACTCCTGGGCCTGTTGGGTATCGGTGAAGTAGCCCGAGAAGTCGGTCCCGATGAGCTTGTTGCGAGCCATGCCGGTGACCTTGACCGCGGCCTCGTTGGTGTCGGTGATTGTGCCGTCGGCGCTGATCGTCACCATCGGGTCCAAGGCAGCCTCGATCAGGCTCCGGGCGTACCGGGCGGCGCGCCGCAGCTCGGAGCGGTCGCGGTAGATCACGGAGGCGCCGGTGACCACCCCGTGCTCGTTGTGCAGCGGTGAGATGGTCAGGGCGACCGGGAACGCCTTTGCGTCCTTGCGGACCCGGACGGTCTCGAAGTCGTCGACCGGCTGGCCCGCGCTGATCTTGGCCAGGACGGAGATCATCTCCGCGCCCCGGTCCTGCGGAATGAGCAGGCCGACGTGCTTGCCGATGATCTCCGCGCTGGAGTAGCCGAACATCGCGGCCGCGGCCGGGTTCCAGCTCGTGATGGTCCCGTCCAGCGTCCTGGTGATGATCGCATCGTCCGAGCTCTCGACGATCGCCGCCATGCGCTGGGCGGTCGCCAGTGCGCCCTTCTGCTCGGACAGGTCGCGGTAGATCACCGAGGCTCCGGTGACCGTGCCGTCGGCGTCGCGGACCGGCGAGGCGGACAGAGCGACCGGGAACACGCTCCCGTTCTTTCGGACACGCTTGGTCTCAAGCCCCTGCACGACCTGGCCGGCGCTGACCTGGCCGGCGATGTCGCCCATGTCGCTGGCCGCGTCCTTGGGGGTCAGGAGGGTGGCGGGCTTGCCGACGATCTCGGCGCTGGAGTAGCCGAACATCGCGGCTGCGGCCGGGTTCCAGCTCGTGATGGTCCCGTCCAGAGACCCGCTGACGATGGCTTCCCCGGAGTTCTCGACGATCGCGGCCAGGCGCTGGGCGACCTCCAGTGCGTGCCTCTGCTCGGTCAGGTCGCGGCAGATCACAGATGTGCCGATGACCGTGCCGCCGGCGTCGCGGACGGGGGAGACGGACAGGGAGACCGGCAAGAGGCTCCCATCCTTTCGGACCCGTTCGGTCTCGATGTTCGCCACGTGCCGCCCGGCCTTGACCTGTTCCAGGATGTCGCTGATCTCGTCGAGCCGGTCTGTGGGGGCCACGGGCTGAATAGCCCTGCCCACGATCTCGGCGGCGGAGTAGCCGTACATCCTTTCCGCGGCCGGGTTCCAGCTCGTGACAATGCCATCGAGCGTGCTGGCGATGATGGCGTCGTTCGAACCTTCAACGATGCTTGCCATGCGTTGCGCGGCTTCGAACAGCTGCCTGTGTGTGGTCACGTCGCGGGCTGCTGCGAAGACGCCGAGCACGTTGCCGTTCGCGTCGCGGTAGAGCGAGGCGTTGTACAGAACGTCGATCAGGGTGCCGTCGCCGCGGCGCAGGGTCAGCGGGTAGTCGATGACAGACCCCTGCGCGAACACCAGCTGGTAACCCTCGTGGGCCTTGTCGGGGTCGGTGAAGTAGCCGGAGAAGTCGGTCCCGATGAGCGTGTCGCGGGGGACGCCGGTGGCGTTGACGGTGGCCTCGTTGACGTCGGTGATCGTGCCCTCGGCGCTGATCGTCACCAGTGGGTCCAGGGCTGTCTCGATCAGGCTCCGGGCGTACTGGGCCGCATGCCTCAGCTCGCTCACGTCGCGGTAGATCACGGAGGCGCCGACGACCGCGTCATTCGCGTCGCGGATCGTCGAGACGGTGAGCGCGGCCGGGAACGCGGTTCCGTCCTTGCGCAGGCGCATGGTTTCCAAGGTGTCGACAGGCTGGCCCGCGCTGACCTTGGCCAGGTGGGTGATCACCTCCCCGGCTCGATCCGCGGGAATGAGCACGGTGATGGGCCTGCCGATGATCTCTTCGCTGGAGTAGCCGAACATCCTGGCCGCGGCGGGGTTCCAGCTCGTGATGGTCCCGTCCAGCGTCCTGGAGATGATGGCCTCGTCCGAGCTCTGGACAATGGCCGCCATGCGCTGGCCGGCCTCGAAGGCCTGCCTTTGCTTGGTCACGTCGCGGTGGACGCAAGAGGCACCGACGATGGTGCCGTCCTCGCTTCGGATCGGCGCGGCGGCAATCGAGACCGGGACCGCTGTCCCGTCCTTGCGCACAAGAGTGGTCTCAGCGTGCTCGACGTACCGGCCGTCCTTGATCCTGTCCAGGATGGGGTTCAGCTCGCCTGTGCGGTCCTGCGGAGTCAGGAGGCTGCCGGGTTTGCCGATCATCTCCGTGCTCGAGTAGCCGTACATCCGCTCGGCGCCGGGGTTCCAGCTCGTGATGATGCCGCCGAGCGTGAGGCCCATGATGGCATCGTCGGAGTACTCGACGATTGCGTCCAAGAGCTCGGCTTTGGCGACCGCCTTCCTCTGCCGGGTCACCTCGCCCGCTCCCGTGATGGCCAGCAGGACGTCCCCGGTGTCGATCAGGGACATGGTGATGTTGACCGGGAAGTCGGTGCCATCCTGGTGGCGCCCGCTCAGCTCCAGGTCCAGCCCAAGGGACCGAGTACGGGGGTCCGTGAAGTAGTCCTGCCGGTGCTCGGCGTAGACCTGCCACAAAGGCTCGGGCACCAGCGTGTCGATGTGCTCGCCGATCAGCTGGTCGCGGTCATAGCCAAACAGGACTTCGGTCTGGCGATTGACGAACCGGATCACGCCCTTTTGGTCCACCCCCACGAGCCCATCAGGCACAGCCTCCAGAAGCTTCTCGAACTGCGTCGTCTTCGGAAACATCTGATTCCCCTTCGAGCTTTCACCAAGGGCTCGAAACGTGCAAGAAACTGCAACACCCTCAACCAACTTTAGCGCTGGGAGCTCCGCCAGGACCGGTGAGCGTCCGCCATATTCTGCTCGCAAGCGGATAGACCCCGCAGAGGCTGGACGCCTGGACCCCCAACCGGTAGTCGCCGGCGCCACGACGGCGCCACGACGGCGCAACGAGGGCGTCGCCCTGGTGGCGATCAGCTTGCCGAACAGGACTTCGGCAGCGCTGGCAAGCGCGGCGAGGTGCTCGTCGGGTGTCGCAACAGCAGCGTTCATCGTGTTGAGCCAGACGTGGGTCGCCCCTGCACGTCGCCAGCGCATCGCCTGCTCAGCCAGGTCGTCGGGGTCCCCGTGCCAGTTCGGCCGGCCCTCCATGCCCAGGGCCGCGGGGTCGCGTCCGGCCGCTGTCGCGGAGTCGGCCACAGCTGCCGCCGCTGCTGCCAGCTCCGGCCCAGGGGCCATGACCGGGAACCAGCCATCGGCGAGCCGGGCCGTCCGCCGGCAATCCGGAGCGGACCCGCCACCGAGCCACAGTGGGGTCGGCCGCTGGGTCGGCAGGGGCCCACAGGCCGGCTCCGTCGACCTGGTCGAAGCGACCCTGGTAGGTGAGCGACGACTGAGTCCAGAGCTGAGCAAGGAGGTCGACCTGCTCGTCCAGGCGGCGCCCCGGACCGCGAAGTCCTGGCCAAGCGCCACGTACTCCACCGGATTCCAGCCCACGCCGACCCCGAGACGCAGCCGGCGGTCACTGGGCAGATCGAGTTCTGCGGCCTGTTCGCCCAACACCAGTACGGTCTCGCGCTGGGGCAGGATCAACACGCCGGTGGTGAAGTGCAACGACGTGTTGCCTGCGAGGAATCCACAGCGCACGAACGGCTCGTGGAGCTGCGTCCGCACGTGACAGGGACCCTTCCAGCCCCGGTGGATGGCAGGGTTCAGCGCCGACCACGTGGTCGAACGCGGCACATGGTGGTAGCCGAGCTGGTCCGCGCACTGGCCGTAGGCCCGCACGGCGCCGACGTCTGGCCCGATCTCGGTCTGTGGAAAGACCACGCTGATCTTCAGGCGGTCCAGGATATGGGAAGCGGTACCGAGTCGAGTGCGGGCGAGCCCGCAGCGCCGTCGCCCGAGGCCAGCTCAGGGCCGGGTCAGGAACAAGGAGCCGGACCTGGCGCGGGGCCAGTGGCAGCTCACACCCTGCTGGGGTCCGCGACCGCCAGAGTCCCCAAGGTCCTGCGATGGCCCAGATCCGCGGGGGGTGGAATCCGCGGGGGTGGAATCCGCGGGCGTCCTGAGCTGGGACATCGCGCCAGCGGTGCTGCTGTGGGGGGTAGGTCAGGAAGCGGTGGCAGGCGGATAAGAGGCCCGCCCGGTGATCTGATCCAGGGGGCACGGCTTGCCGTCTTCGCAGATGCAGTCGCGGCCCAGGGTGTCCTGGCATATCTTGTGGAACCTTGCGGCGAGGTCAGCCTCCCAAAGGATCTCGGGGTTCAAGCAGATTCTCATGCCTCGACGCTACGCCGGAGCGTGGTTCAGTGATGGGGGAATGGCACATACCCATGCGACACACACGGGGCCCTCGGCAGGCCACCGCCAGGTTCCTGCCCTGGTTGGCCGCCCCGACCAGCATCACCGCGGCGACTGTGGCGGTGGTGCATTCCTTGCGCACCTGGAGCCAGGACACCGCCCCAGAGGGCGCCGTCACTGGCCGAAAAGGGCCCGAGCCACACCGTTGAACCTTCGTCGCGGCCGGCGCCGTGTCAGGATCCGCCGTTGCGGGGTCGGACCGGACCGGCCTGCGATACTATCTACGCATGCATGCAGTTAGTAGAGGGTCTGACGGGTTGCCGATCGAGGCGGCCGAGCTCGCGGTCGAGGTGTTCCGGATGCTGTCGGACACGACCCGTGTGCGCCTGCTGTGGGTGCTGATCGATCAGGAGCTGGCGGTCAACGAGCTGGCTGCCCGGGTCGGTAAGCCGGCGCCTTCGGTGTCCCAGCACCTGGCCAAGCTGCGGATGGCCAGGTTGGTGGCGACCCGGCGTGAGGGGACTCAGGTCTTCTACCGGCTGGAGAATGAGCACGTGGCGCAGCTGGTCCGCGACGCCGTGTACAACGCCGAGCACGCCGGCCCCCAGGCTCCGCGCCATCACGGGGAGCAAGGCGTCGTGCCGCTGGAGTCCGTGTCCAGGTCGAGATCCCGCGTCCCGGGCTGACCGCGGTCGCGGACGTTGTAGCGGGCGCAGTCGCCCGCACCCGGGTCACCACCACCATCACCTCGCTGTGAAGGCAGACGCAGATGACTGAGCACCACCTCGACGGCGGTCAGTCCGGCCACGGGCACCCGTCGGCCGACCATGACCAGGACCATGACCATGACCAGGACCAGGACCAGGACCAGGACCAGGACCAGGACCAGGACCATGGGGACACCCATGACCATGGGGACACCCACGACCGGGGGGACACCCACGACCAGGGATGGGGGCAGCGTCAGGCTCACGGCGGTGCTCATGAGCATGGTCATCAGCACCAGGGCGGCCTGGTGGGTTTGGCACTGTCGATCTTCGGCCCGCACAGCCACGACGCGGCGGACTCGGTCGACTCCGCCCTGGAGGCCAGCACCGCGGGGATCCGAGCGGTCAAGATCAGCCTGGTTGCCCTGGGCGTGACCGCGATCGCGCAGCTGGTCGTGGTGCTGATCACCGGGTCGGTCGCCCTGCTTGCGGACACCATCCACAACTTCTCCGACGCCTTGACCGCGATCCCGCTGTGGATCGCGTTCGTGTTGAGCCGGCGCGCGGCGAACCGCCGGTACACCTACGGGTACGGGCGGGCCGAGGACCTGGCCGGCGTCTTCATCGTGGCCATGATCGCCTTGTCCTCGATCCTTGCGGCCTACGAGTCGATCCGGCGACTGATCGACCCCCAGCCCATCAGAGCCGTGTGGGTCGTGGTCGCGGCGGGTCTGATCGGCTTCGCCGGCAACGAGCTCGTGGCCGTCTACCGGATCCGGGTCGGAAACACCATCGGCTCGGCTGCCCTGGTTGCCGATGGGGTGCACGCCCGCACCGACGGGTTCACCTCCCTGGCCGTGGTCCTTGGGGCGATCGGGGTCATGGCCGGCTTCCCGCTGGCCGACCCCATTGTCGGGCTGCTCATCACGGTGGCGATCCTTGGCGTGCTGCGTGGTGCGGCCCGGGACATCTACCGCCGGCTGATGGACGCCGTGGACCCCGACCTGGTCGACGCCGCCGAGGCAGCGGTAGGCGATGTTCGCGGAGTCCGCAGCGTTGACAGCGTCCGGCTGCGGTGGATCGGGCACCGGATGCGCGCCGAGATCACGCTGACCGTCGACGACACCCTCAGCGTCGTCAAGGCCCACGCGATCGCCGACGAGGCCCAGCACCAGCTGATCCACCGTGTCCCGCGTCTTGACGATGCAACCGTGCACGTCAACCCCGCAGCCCTGCCCGGCGTCGACTACCACGCGGCCAGTGGACACCACCGGGCCGCGGCGGCCTCGGACACCTGATAAACGGACAGGGTCCAACCACCCGCGGTGACATGGCTTCCCAGCCATCGACGGGCCTTGACCAGCCGATACCAGACGCAGTGCCGACCTGTTCTGGGACCGTTCTCCCAGGCAACAGCACATCGCAGGCACAGTCGGCCGGCGGGACAGGGCTGACGTGTCACTGACCCCTGTGCTTCGAGCCTGCAGCTCCGCGGGCAGCCCTGGCCGGCATTCGCGGTCCCGGCGGGGAGCCAGCACCGCCGCGTGCGGGGCCTGCTCCCGTCGACACACCAAGGCAAACCCCGGTCGCACCGAAATCGTCGCGGGCCGGGCGCCGCGCGCCGACGGCTAAGCCCGGCAACCGGGGCGCGCAGACCTGGGCGTGCACCCCAGCGGCTCTGCCAGGTCTGCCTTGTGGGCTGGCGCGATAGCCGCTCACGCCTGGGTTCTCACGGTCCCTGCGATCAGCCTTTCCTGCCGGCTGCGGTGCCAACGGGCAGACTCACAGGTCATTGCCCGCGTACGAGAGGTTGAAGCTCTTGTTGGTGACGGGGAAGTCGGGCACGATCGTGCCCGACAGGGCCAGGGGCAACGCCGGCCAGTTGAACCACGAAGGGTCCACGATCTTGACCCGGGTGAGGCGTTCGTCGGTGTCGACCTCGACGCGATGGACGATGGTGCCGCGCCACGCCTCGACGATGCCGACTCCGCTGCGCACCGCGCCCGGGGGTTGGTGGGCTCCTGCTTCCTGCGCTGGTGCTCCCCGGAAGCTGAGCTGGTCGGCGGTGCCGATGAGGTGGGTGGCGAGCCGGGTGGAGGCCGCGAACTCGGCTGCTCGCAGGGTGAAACGCGCGAGCACGTCCCCGCTGGTCTGGGTCAGGGGTGTGACGGGCAAGCCGCAGGTGGGGTGCTCGGTGCGTGCGTCGGTTGCCAGGGCGCTGGCGCGGGCGACGTAGCCCAGGCATCCGAGGTCGTGGGCCTGCTCCAGGGTGAGTACGGCGGTTCCGGTGAAGCGGTCACGGATGACCGCGTTTTCCAGCGTGAGCTGGGCGACCTTCGCCAGGTCGTCGGCGAGCCGGGCCAGCTGACCAGGGTCGGGCAGGGCGAGCAGCCCGACGGAGCCGGGGCCGATGGCGCCGCGGAGCAGCCGGTGCCCGGTCGTGGCGCTGTTGATCCGCAGCAGCTCCTCGCGGATCCGTAAGGCGTGGGCGTTGGCAAGGGAGAAGCCGACGTCGTTGGCCAGTGCGCCCACGCCTTACGGA
>Ga0075520_1001944_pt1 | contig 10133 bp, 8 predicted proteins | sample NGEPerB_FD_75100 | JGI IMG/M metagenome (GOLD analysis project Ga0075520, IMG submission 75100) | Arctic peat soil microbial communities from the Barrow Environmental Observatory site, Barrow, Alaska, USA - NGEE PermafrostAB12-B | ecosystem: Environmental > Terrestrial > Soil > Wetlands > Peat ...
ATATTTATTTATCAGATCAAGAAGCAGTTGAGGTATTCTTCTTATTTTACCTTCGTTATTTGTACAGGCGTGAATGGTATAGCCCTCCACTAACAGTTTTTCTCTATTTTCGTCCCATATCCTGGAATTAAATCTGATACTCGCCCTTTTGATATAATCATACTTGGTTTCGACGGTTAGAAACTGATCATATCTTGCGGACATCAGATAGTTACAACTGACTTTTGTCAATGGAAGATTGAGACTCAGTTTTTCCAGTTCAGTATAGGCAACTCCCAATTGACGCATCAATTCATTACGGCCGTGTTCAAACCATCTGATGTAGTTTGTATGATAAACCACCCCCATCGCATCGGTATCGGCATAAAGCACTCTGACTTTGGTAAAATTACTAAGCAATAAACGCTCTCCAATCCTTTATAAATTTTTCCATTAATAAATGGCCGGGAGAAATTAAAATAGAACTTTCTTTAGCGTTTATTTCATTAAAAGGCAAACCTGCCGCTTTGTTTTCATCCTTAATTGATGATAAAACCGCAAACGGACTGGGATCGCTCACATGGGTTTTTAGATCCAGCGGCGTCGGATGATCGCTTAAAACAAGAAGCCGGTAGTCGCCGAACGATCCAATTTTATTTAAAATCGGCCCCACTATTTTTTCATCAAAAAGCTCAATTGCCTGAATTTTACCGGCGGCGTTTCCTTCATGCCCCATTTCATCAGGGGCTTCCAAATGGACAAAAACGAAATCCATAAAATTCAAAATATCCAGAGCCATTTTAGCTTTGCCTTCATAATTAGTATCAATGTAACCGGTCGCCCCTTCCACAGGGAAGACTTTTAATCCGGCAATAATGCCGATGCCTTTGAGGAGATCAACGGCGGAAATCATGCCACCCTGCAGGGAATATTTTTGTGTAAGGGGAATAAGCTGAGGTTTCTTCCCCTGTCCCCAAAGCCAGATGGAATTAGCCTGTTTTTTGCCTGCTTTCTGTCTTTGAACGTTAACAGGATGATTTATTAAAATTTCTCCGGCACGCTGCATAATTGAGTTTATTTCCTGGGCAGAATCTCCGCGCGGAAGATAAGACGCTATGGTTTTTCCCGTTATATCATGAGGCGCCGTTGTTTCAGGAGATGAAGGGGCGTCGCGCCAAACGAATAAATGGCGATAACCGACACCGGGGAAAAATTGATACGGAGACGAACCCAGCGTTTTATTTAGATCGAGAATAATTTCTCTGGATTCTTCATTAGAGATATGGCCGGCAGTGAAATCCTCCATAAACGCGTGCTCAGAATCCTTTTCTCCTATTGTTACAAGGTTACAGCGATAGGCTACATCATTTTGTCCGAGACTTATTCCCATGCTGGCCGCTTCCAATGGTCCACGGCCGGTATAAGTTTCTCGAGGATCATAACCCAGCACACTCAAGGTGGCAACATCGCTGCCCGGAATGAATCCCTCGGGAATCGTATCCACACGGCCTAATGTGCCTTCCGCAGCAATCTGATCAATATAAGGAGTAAAGGCGCACTGCAGCGGAGTTTTTCCGCCAAGCATTTTAGTCGGATAATCGGCCATTCCATCGCCAAGTAATACTACATACTTCATATTAATATTTAGAGAATCTTCTTTGTGAATAATTTTAATTTAACTCATCCTCAATTCTAATTAAAATAGTTTTGTCCTGCACCATATCCAGTTTATCTATCTTTTTGAGCGCCTGGCGCACATTTTTTTCCTGAGCCTTGTAAGTTGTCATGACAATAGGTACGGCGACACCCTCTCCCCTCGCCTTCTGAATACAGGTGGCAATACTGATATTATATTCTCCGAGAATGCCTGATATTTTAGAAAGAACACCGGGACGGTCAAGAGCGGAGAAATGAAAATAATATTTTGTTTCAATATTGTCCATCGGTATAAGCTTTATTGGGGTCATAGCTGTTTCATTGATTGATCGCAGGGGCACCCGGCAAGTAATACCTTTTAAAATATTGCGGGCACTGTCGATTATATCACTGAAAACCGCGCTGGCTGTGGGCATCATTCCCGCCCCCTGCCCGAAAAGAAAAACGGGACCGGAAGCATCACCCATGATGTGAAAGGCGTTATAATTCTGATTAACATTGGCTAGAAGATGACTAGAAGGAATCATTGTCGGATGAATTCTTGCTTCCACCGCGTCATTCTTAAGCATCGCTATTGCCAGCAATTTTATCCGGTAGCCTAACTCCCCGGCAAACCCGATATCGTCGCGGCTGATTTTAGTGATACCCTCAAGATAAATGTCTTTCAGGTTTACTTTTTTCCCATAAGCCAGTGATAAAATTATTGCCATCTTATGGGCGGTATCAGTTCCTTCGATATCGAAAGTAGGATCTGCCTCGGCAAAACCAAGCTTCTGCGCCTCTTTTAAAACAACATCGAACATTTTGCCTTCGTCAGTCATTTTGGTCAAAATAAAATTGCAGGTGCCATTCATAATGCCCATGATAGAATTTATCTTATTGGCAACAAGACTTTCTTTGAGAGTTTTAATTATCGGAATAGTTCCGCCGACACTGGCTTCAAAACCAATATCCACAGCCTGCTTCTGGGCTGCCGAAAATATTTCATTCCCATAAGTCGCCAGAAGCGCCTTGTTGGCGGTAACTACATGTTTTCCCTTGGCGATTGCCTCCAGAACAAACGTACGAGCCGGTTCATACCCGCCCATCAGTTCAATGACAATGGAAATATCTTTATCGTTGATTATTTCCCGGGCATTAGTCGTCAGTAGATTTTTATTAATTTTAATGCCGCGCGGTGTGGTAATATCGATATCAGCAATTTTCTTCAAATCCAGTTTGGCTCCAAGCTTTTGAGTAATAAGATCCTCGTTTTGCCGCAGTAGTTTTACTACTCCGGTTCCAATTGTACCAAAACCAATTAGGCCGATATTAATATTTTTCATCACCCGTACCTGAAATCATTTGAATAATTTATATTTTGCCCACTGAAGGACAATTATTTAGAATGCTTTTCCTATAACAAAAACAGTCGTTTTGTCAAACAAATATAAATTATATTTAAAGCGTTAACTGATGAAAATCCAAAGAATTAAACAGAGGAATTCATAAATTAAGAATTTTGTTTTGATGGCTGTTTACTTAACCGTTATTGGCTTATTCACCACACCAGCGTAGAAAACGATAATTTCTGCCGTTACCGTGCCCTCGTTTTTTCCATAATGCGCTTTATTGACAACCTCAACAATGGAATCTCCGGCTTTGAGATGCAGTGTTTTGTTGTCTTCCGTGACTACTGTTAATTCTCCAGCGAGCAAAACACCCGCGTTGATTACCGGATGATTGTGAATTTCTAACTTTGCGCCGGCGGGAATTTTTATTCTCAAAATGGTAACTTCCGGCTTGCCTTGAGGATATTCCGGCAAAGATTCTCCATCCCAGCTTTTACTTGATTTCGCTAATGTTTCCACAACGACACTATTTAAATTCCCCGTACAGGCAGTCATGAATAGAAATGATGATAGAAATATTGCTAAAAATATTTTTTTCAATTTTCTTTCTCCTTTTATGCATGACGTAAATAATCAAAAGTAAAAGTTTACGCCTTATTGATTTTTAGAAATGATTTTGTGAGCTTTACGGCGCCGGGTTGTTTTCCTACGGAGTTCGGTAGAAAGGACACTTATATTCCCATCAACTTCCAGTACCGACAGATCCACCTCTGATACTGAGGCAATACCGTGCTCCCGGATCACTTCCATCAGTTCATCTTCCGTGATCCCAGCGTTCTTCAGATTTGAAGATAATATTTTCCCATTGAACACCAGCATGATGGCTTCACCCTGGATTGCCTTTCCAAATTTAGGAAAGCGTAATTGCAATTGTTTAAGAATATAATTGACCACAAATAAAGAAGCCGCGGCGACAATACCGCCTGTGAGGGTTGAATCGGGACCTACCATCGCGTTTTGTACCGCGTTGCTAATCAACAGGATGAAAACCAGGTCATAAACGGAAAGTTGCGCCAGCTCCTTTTTCCCGAACAGGCGTATGGCTAGGATGATAAAAAAATAAACGCTAACAGAACTGAAGATGATCCGAATGTAGTTATTTTGTAAAAAGTCCATGGTTAAGACTCCTATCACATTTGGAGTTGGAAATAAATTTCATCATGCAGTGGCGTGGGAATACCTGATTCCCTGCCTGCTTTACAAAGATAAGCGGTCAGTGCGTCTATTTCCGTCTGCTTTCCTTTTTCTCTGTCGATCTGCATGGATGTTTTTGAGTTGTGACCAAAACCGGCGACCATTTCCATCGCTTTGTCGACTGCATTTTCCTGCAGAATAATATGACGTGCTTCGGCAACTGCTACGACTTCCAGCATCATATCTCTTGCCTTCTTCCTAAGTGAAGAATCGGCCCATACAGCACCGTATGTCTTGCCGGTGGCAGACATCAGAGATGCCAGAGAGCACATCAGCAGATATTTTGTCCACAATGCCTCAGAGATTTTGTCCGTTAGTACGGCGTTAATTTTTGCCTGTAATAAAATATCCAGAATGTATGAATACTTTTGGGCGGATTCCTGATCATCCGTACCGAATGTCAGTTTACATGTGCCGTCCTCCTGACGGATAACACCTGGCTCTTCAATGTGGGAGATGATATAGACACTGCCACTCAAAACTTTCGCCTGCGGTAATACGGCGCAAATTCTCTCCGCGCTGTTGACGCCATTGAGAAGAGGGATCACAACTGTGTTTTTATTGATACAGGAGCTGAATTGTTGCACTGAGCTATCCAGTGAATAACTTTTCGTGCAAAAGAAAACTAAATCGAAAACGCCCGCCTCTAAAGGATTATTCGTGGCGATTATGGGTCTGGCAATATAATCACCTTCACGAGTAAATAACTGCAAACCTTTTTTTTGAATAGCTTTTAAATGCCCCCCGCGCGCGATAAAAATTATTTCGTGCTGTTCAGAGCCCTCATATTCACGGGCCAGCTTTCCGCCGAAATATCCCCCTACCCCGCCTATGCCAACTATGCCTATTCTCATCCCATCCTCGCCAAATCTAACTTTCCCTGCCATTTCCAAAGCAGGGTTTCTTTTAAAATTATGTGTTCGGACTTTTCTAAAAACGGGTCCCTTTCCGCTAATTGGAACGCGTCCTCTTTGGCATCGTTTAAAATGCGGGCGTCACGAATGATGCTGGCGATACGAAAATCAGGAAGACCGGATTGGCGCGTACCTAAAAAATCACCGGGGCCGCGAATGGCCAGATCCTCTTCGGCAATGGCAAAACCATCGTTAGTTCTTTCCATCACCTTTAATCTTTTGCGCGCGTCCGCCGAACATTTATAATCCGCCAGTAAAATACAGCTTGAAGGAATATCTCGGCGCCCTACCCTGCCACGCAATTGATGCAGTTGCGAAAGGCCGAATCGTTCAGCGTGTTCAATAACCATCAACGATGCACGCGGCACATCAATTCCCACCTCGATGACCGTTGTGGAAACAAGAATTTGAATTTTATTTTCCAGAAATTCCCGCATTACCTCATTTTTCTCTTTTTCTTTCATTTTGCCGTGAATGAGACCAATTCTGTTATCAGGAAAAATATCTTTTTGCAGATGTTTGGCCATATTGGTCGCGTCTTTCAAATCAAGAACTTCCGATTGCTCCACTAAAGGATAAACAATAAAAGCCTGATGACCTTTGGCCAGTTCCGCGCTGATTGACTGATAAACTTTGTCTCTTTTGCTCTCCGTCAGCACAACCGTGCGTACCGGCTTTTTGCCGGGAGGCATTTCATCAATTACAGAAACATCCAAATCGCCGTAAACAGTCATCGCCAACGTCCGCGGAATTGGCGTTGCCGTCATTACGAGGACATCCGCGTTGATTCCCTTGGCCCGTAAAGTCGCCCTCTGCATAACGCCAAAACGATGCTGTTCATCAATAACAACCATGCCCAGTTTGTGAAAATCGACATCTTCCTGAATTAAAGCGTGCGTGCCAATGATAATATTGGCTTCACCGTTTTGAATTTGACGGAGAATTTCGCTTCTGGCGGAGTTGGCCATACTTCCGGTTAGCAAAACAATTTTAAAACCGATTTTTTCAGCCCATGAGTTGATGGTTTCAAAATGCTGTTTTGCCAGAATTTCTGTTGGCGCCATTATCGCCGCCTGATAGGAATTTTCACAAGCTGTAATCATTGCCGCCATCGAGACAATCGTTTTGCCGCTGCCGACATCACCCTGCAAAAGCCTGTTCATCGCGGTTTCTCTGCCCATATCGGCTTGTATTTCGTTGATTACTCTTTTTTGCGCCGCCGTCAAATCGAAAGGCAGAAGCGCGAGAAATTTATTTAAAATAGTTCCCTCAATATTGAATTTAATGCCGGCATCTAAAATCCGACCTTTCTTCTTTATGGCCATACCCAATTGAAAAAAGAAAAATTCATCATAAATCAAACGCCGGTGCGCTGATGAGCGAGCGGATATAAATTCCTCTATTGATTCGCTATTGCCTGGAAAATGAACGGACAAGAGAGCTTCATGGATATTGAGCAAATTGCGCTTTTCGCAGATATTATCCGGTATCGGCGAAGCCATATACCGGGAATAATTTTCCAACGCGAAATTCACTACCTTGCGGAAATATTTTTGATGAAGTCCTTCTGTTTCCGAATAAATGGGAACGATTCTTTTAAAATTTAATAGATTTTCCGCCTCATCGTCTTCTAATATTTCATATTCGGGATGGACCATTGCTTTACCGGAATAATTAGGCGTCACATTTCCCGTAAATATTACCTCAGTTCCTTTTTTAAAAGTACCAACCAGATAAGATATCGAGCCTTTGAACCACTTGGCAGTTAAATTAGCGGTGTTATCGCCGACAGTAACCTCTAAAATACGTTTCTTTCCGTAATATCTGATCTCTGCATTGATTACCTTGCCGGCAATTGTTTGAGTTTTCCCAACTTCCAATCGATTGATTTTCCGGATCTCACGTCTGTCCTCATATGTCCGTGGTAAAAAATATAGCAAATCTTCAACGGTGGCAATTTTTTTAGCGGCAAAGCGAGCGGCCATTTTCGGCCCGACACCCTTTAAGTATTGAACCGGCAGGGCAAGTTTGGCCAAAGCTTCTTTTAGATCGGATATCCTTTTTATTGTCTGCTGGTCATGAGGATGAACCGGACCGGGCGATGGTGAATGATTAATAAAGTTTTTCAGTTTTTCCAATATAACTAAAGCTTTTTCTATCTTATTTTTTCTTAATTCCAGCTTTTGCCAATCATAGTCGGAAAATACTTCCAGCAATTCTTCTACATTACCGGAAAAATCATTATTGGAGGCCGGCGGCAGGGAACTTTTGAACAATGACAATAAATTTAAAAGGGATTTGCCTAAGTCTTTTATGTGAGATAAGTTTTTATAATTATCTTTAGAAGCAAAATTCAACGGATGCTCTATTTTTTGCAGAAGATTTTTTAGTGAATCCATTTAAGTCTCCGCTGTGGAAAGTTGGCAAACCTAACCCCAATAAATGGGATAAGTGCGTTAACGAAATTATTTTCTGCCAGAAAAGCGCAGAAAATAATTTCTAACTTACTAAATAATTTCCGGTCAATTGGTTGCTTTTTGTTAACAAATATATTTTGTTTGCGCAAGGAATGATTGACTTAAACGTTGATTTACGTTACACGAATTTATATACTTTGTATCACGGGTATAAACCCCGGGGTATTATACCCTCCGCTTGTAGCGGGATTGTTTGACTTACAAATTTCAATACACCTATAGTGACCTTTAGGTTATCCGTTTTTGAAATTTGAGTCTCACAATAAATAATCAAATTCATACAGAGGCAACATGACAACTAAAACTACATATAAAGACGCGGGAGTAGATATTGATACCGCCAATGAATTTGTCGAGCGCATTAAATCATCGATTAAAACAACGGCACGCAAAGAAGTTATTTCCGGCATTGGCGGTTTTGGCGGTCTTTTTCATCTTAATTCAATTGATTTAAAGAATCCGGTATTAGTTTCTTCTACCGATGGTGTAGGCACTAAACTGCGGATTGCTCAATTAGTGGATAAGCATGATACTATCGGCATCGATCTTGTAGCCATGTCGGTGAACGATGTCGTCGTTCAGGGCGCTGAACCTTTATTCTTTCTCGATTATCTGGCCACGGGGAAAATAGAACTGGAAAAAAGTGTAAAAATTGTCGAAGGCATTACTCAAGGATGTATCCAGGCTGGCTGTACTCTTCTGGGGGGTGAAACCGCTGAAATGCCTGGTTTTTATAAAATCGGCGAATATGACCTTGCCGGCTTTTGCGTCGGCGTTGTAGAAATGGATAAATTAATTAATGGGTCATCAGTCAGCGTCAATGACCGGGTTATCGGACTTGCTTCCAGCGGTTTGCACAGTAATGGGTTTTCTCTGGCCAGAAAAGTTCTTTTGGAAAAAGGAAATTTGAAAGTTAACGACAAAGTCGCCGGTTTAGATAAAACGATTGGTCTGGAAATGCTGGAACCGACAAGAATTTATGTCAAACCGCTTTTGAATCTTTTTAAGAGGTTTAATATTAAAGGTCTTGTGCATATAACCGGCGGTGGATTTTACGACAATATCCCGCGAATAATTCCTCAAGTCTGCCGTTGCGTTATTAGTAAAGGAAGCTGGGATATACTGCCTATATTTGATGTTATCCGGGAAATAGGTAACGTCGATGAAAAAGAAATGTTTCGTGTCTTCAATATGGGCATCGGAATGATGATTATTGTCTCGGAAAAAGAATCGCAGGATGTCATTGATCATCTTAAAATGCTGGGTGAGAAAGCTTATATGATTGGCGTAATAGAAAAAAGAGACGATAAACAGGATCAGGTTTATCTTTGTGAGAGTTAGAAATTTATGTCTGGTTTATTGAAATTGGGGGTTTTGATTTCCGGAAACGGTTCCAATCTACAGTCAATTATTGATCATATTGAAAAAGGCTCATTAAAAGCAATTATCAAAATTGTTATCAGTAATAATCCCGATGCTTACGGAATCACCAGAGCAAAAAAGCACGGGATCTCCATCGTTGTTTTAAAAAACGGGGACTTTAAAAACAAAGAAGAATTTGATTTAGAATTAATAAGAATTTTAAAAAACAATTGTGTGGATCTGGTTATTTTAGCCGGCTTTATGCGTATTATTACTCCTACCCTTTTGAAAGCTTTCCCCCATAAAATAATGAATATACACCCTGCCCTCCTTCCATCTTTTCCCGGGATTCATGGACAGAAGCAGGCTTTGGATTACGGCGTAAAATTATCCGGCTGTACAGTTCATTTTGTTGATGAAGGCGTGGACACCGGACCGATCATAATTCAAAGTGCTGTGCAGGTTTTTAATGACGATACTGAGGAAACATTAGCGGCAAGAATATTGAAGGAAGAACACCGGATTTATTCGCAGGCAATCCAATTATTTGCTGAAGGCAAAATTGAAATAAAAGGACGTAAAGTACGGATTAAAACTGAAACATAAATATCTCCCATGTTTTATATAACCCGTTTTAAACTGGCTGAGGAAATGAACTAATTAATGTACGATCTAATTGTCATAGGAGATGATCTTTCTTCTCATGTTGCCGCGGCAGTTTCTTCCCGCAATGGCATCAATACAGCGCTGCTTTCTGAAAGCAAAATCGGAGAAGAGGTATCTTTAAATGGCGATTCTGTTTTTAATGTTGATCCTACACCAGTTACCGGGCTGGGAACCGGTCAGCCCCTTCTTTCACTTTTAGCAGAACTGGATATTCCTACAGGAGAAAGCGAAAGCCTTTTGTTGAATCCTGCTTACCAGATAATCCTACCTGAACACCGGCTGGATTTTTTCAACGACAAAGAATCACTGGTCAAAGAAATGGTTAGGGAATTTCCCCAACTCGCCGGGGAAATCAATTCCTTTTACGATGCCGTTGTAAAAAACTCAACTATCGTTGGCAAATGGCTGCATGATCATCCATTTATTCAGCCGAATAGTTTTAAGGATTTTTTTGACTATCTTAAGCTAGCACCATATTTAATCAGGTATAAAAT
>Ga0075520_1001945_pt1 | contig 10131 bp, 15 predicted proteins | sample NGEPerB_FD_75100 | JGI IMG/M metagenome (GOLD analysis project Ga0075520, IMG submission 75100) | Arctic peat soil microbial communities from the Barrow Environmental Observatory site, Barrow, Alaska, USA - NGEE PermafrostAB12-B | ecosystem: Environmental > Terrestrial > Soil > Wetlands > Peat ...
ACGGACGACAGAGCGCCGGGGGCAGAAGATGCTCTATTCCTGCTATGCCTGAACCCACGGGATTCATGTGAACGCAATCACGTGAGCGAGAGGGATGGGTTCCACGAACTGACGAGGATCCACAAAAGCCATCCCAGCAGCAGCATCTCAGCGATGTCCCAAACAGCGACTGCCCAAATTGCCCCGATCTTGCCATCGCCTGAGGCAACGTCGCCGCTAGCGCCCCACTGGTCGAAGCGGCCTGACACTTCACCGAAGGCCAGACCTCCCCAGTGACAGACGGCTGCGAAAACCAGAAGTGCCCGAAGCATAGTGTTTGCAGTGAAGTACAGGTAAGGAAGGACCAGAAGGTAGTAGAATGCTTCAACCCTGATCGCCCGCCGCAATCTGCGTGCTTCAGCCACTGGCTTGGATCCGAAGCGGAGAAGTGTGGCTATGGCCAACGCGGTCCGCCACTCGGCCACATGAATCATCAACATGAACACAGTTACGAGGAACACCGCAGCCAGGTATCCGGTCATTTCCAGCGAAGCGCCCACTCAGGTTCCAATTCCACTCTTGATGATGGCTTCGACGTACGCCTCGCGAGATGCCCCTTCGCTGAGATCAATGGCCACGACTGGCCAGCACCGTCTCCTGCGGCGGCATCGGTGAAGGTGCCATCCGCGAAACCTTGATTCGGAATTCGTCAGGGTCCGGCGCCTCGTATTCCCAAGCCAGTTCGCCAGGGCGTAGTTGTTTCATCTGGGCATGTAGAGGTTGCGGATCGCGATTATTGACCAGAAGGTGTCCCGCCGATACCCAGCTTGTCGAAGGCATAAGATACGGTGCCGTGGCGGCGTTCGCGAGAGGTCTGTCGCAAATCCAGTATCCGGTCACTGAGAGGCCAGAGCGTTCCAAGTAGAGCTGTCGCTCTGCTTGATCATGGTCGTCAGCAGGCGCGAATCCTCCATCTGGATCCGGCGAGAGATCTCGCCGTAGGTGGAATCGTGGATTGTGTTGATGTCACGTTGCGTCATTTTCATACAATGACGTCGACCGGCTGCGGTGGATAGGACTTAAGTCACACCTCTGCGAACCAACCAATCGTGGGCTCTTGTGACAAAAGTCATAGCATCGGCCACCCGGATGGAGCCACTCTGAAACCAGAGCCGACGAACGGCCCAGTCCGAAGATTGTCGATTCCGCACAGAGAGGGAGAATCATGGCTTATGTGATCGCCGAGCCCTGTATCGGCGTAAAAGACACTGCATGCGTGGATGCCTGCCCGGTGGATTGCATTCATCCAAAGAAGGACGAGAGCGATTTTGAAGGTGCGCCACAACTATACATCGATCCCCAGGAGTGCATCGATTGTGGCGCCTGCGTGCCGGTCTGTCCGGTATCCGCGATCTTTGCACTCGACGACCTGCCAGCCCAATGGAGCCGCTTCGAGCAAATCAACCAAGAGCACTATCGGAAAGCTCCCGCGCATTGACGCATGACAAAATGACGGTTCTCGACACTGAGGCGGGAAGGCCAGGATGCTGGAACCGAACTTGTTCGCATTCATGGAGAGGACGGCGGACGCCGCATTCGCGGTAACCAGGGAGGGCGAGATCTGCTCGTGGGACCACGCTGCAGAACGGCTCTTTGGATATTCGTCCGCGGATGTGCTGAACCGGATCTGCCATGAAGTTCTAGACGGCCACGGCGGCATCGGAACGCAGGTTTGTACCGGGGCTGCAGTGTTCAGCAATGCGCTGCGCAGAACCTGGAAACTCCCGATTTTGACCTCGAGGTCAAGACACGCTCCGGCGAAAGGCTCTGGGTGAACGTTTCCACCCTGGCATTTGAAGAACCCCGCCGCAACCGCCGCCTGGTTGTGCATCTGACTCGAGATATTTCCCGTCGTAAGAAGAGCGAAGAGTTGCTTGCCAAGATGCTGGAGATCTCCAAAGAAATGGTCGCCGCCTCCAGCCAAACGCAACACTCGGGCGGCGCCCGTCTCGCCGTTTTCCGAACAAGAGCAGCGAATCCTTAGCTCATTCGCGCAGGCCAAAAACTCTTCCGAGATCGCTCGCGAACTGGGTATCACTCTGCCCACGCCGCGGAATCAGCGGCACAGCATCAACGAGAAACTCCGCACTCACAACCGCCTGGAGGCCGTGATGCATGCCATGCAGAACGCCCTCATATAGAAGCCTCCGTGCCGCCTGCGGCCATAACGAATGTTCCTAGGTACGTGACAAACGCATCATTGTGATCTTCCCTCAAAGAGCCGAGAGTAGGGAAGAGGAGGCAGAATGTTGATCGCGACGACGCCGCAAGGCCGAAAACAATGGATTGTGGAACGCTTGGGTAAGGGCGCGGACTCTCCTTCCAGCCTCATGGCGGTACTAGCCGCGCCGGAAGACCGGACCGCATTACTGCGAATCATCGGCCCGTGCAAGTGGGAACTGCACTGGATAGGGACGTGCGAGGAAGCAATTGAGGTATTCCACCGGACAAGCCCTGCGATCGTGATCTGCGACAGCCGGTTGGCGGACGGCGATTGGCGTCAACTCTGGGATATCCTGGCCCGTGGGCCCAAGCCGCCTATGTTCATTGTGACTTCCAGGTTGGCGGACGATGCGTTGTGGGCCGAGGTGCTCAACGTCGGCGGTTACGATTTGTTGCTGAAACCATTCCGCGCGGAAGAAGTAATTCGCGTGGTTCATGCTGCTGCAACGCAGTGGCAACCGGACTGCAACGCCGTGAGTGCTGCAGGGAGTGTGCGATGATGAGAATCCTCAACGTAGTAAAACCCCGTTGAGCCCCACTCACGGCCCGGAACCGATTCGCCGAAAGACAGCTTCCACGACGCGGTCGCACCGTGACAGGTGAAACGGAAAGGCCTGAGCTGCCGTCACGCCGGCACGCCGGTGGAGGTCCTTCCGCAGCAAAGACCTGGCCCGATGAAGTCTGGTTTTGACAGCTTCCAGACTGATGTCCAGGCACGCTGCGGTCTCAGCCACGTTAAGGCCTTCGACGGCGCGCAGCACAAAAACTGATCGATAGGTGGGGCGGGCATCCCAACTTGAGCGGCCAGCACCGGACCGAGGAATACCGCGGCGGATTGGCCGATGTTTCCCAAGCCATAGACTCCCAGCGCACTGCCCTGCCGGTCAGGGGGCGTCCATCGGGAGACGTAGCCTACCCCGATAGCGAAGGAGGAGCCAGCCAGCCCCAGCAGGAACGCGACCGTGAGCAGGCTCAGATAGGTGGGCTGCTGCGGCACCAACCAGACGGGCACCGCCACCGCAACCATCAGGATCGAAAAGACGGCGCGACCGCCAAAACGGTCGGTGAGAATGCCCATCGGGATTCTGGTCAGTGATCCCAGGAGCACAGGAACGGCAACCAGCAATGCGGTCTCCGAAGCCGTTAGGTGGAGGATCTCGCGGAAACGGGGCGCGAAGGCGCTGATCAGCCCCCATGCCGCAAAGCAGACCGTAAATGAGATGGTGCCGAGTGCGACGTGGCGGCGATTAAGCATAGCCCTCCTCCTCGTAAGTCTAAACCCTGCTGGATTCGATCCGGGTGACTGAGGTCACGATCACGACGTTCGTCACCGGATTGCGCCAAGATTGAGAGACGAAGACGGCAGGACGGCGACAGTCTCTAAACTTCCCTAAAACGACCTGGGGAATACTAGTGGCCCCTTTGGTCACCGGGCGCGGCGGCAGGCTCTCTGGCCGGAGGAACCGCAGTGCCTGTTGCGTCTCGGACGGCCGGAGAACGCAACCGGGGACAGGCCGAGTTTACTTGCCTTTTGCGGCCTTTTGGAGAGCCGAACCCTTGTGCATCGCTAAATGGTCCGTCTTGTCGCTCTTAATCAAATACTGCGGCTCTTCGCTCGAAGCATGAACCGTGTAGCCCTTGAACGTGATCTCGGAGGTATGCTTCTTCTTGATCGTCCCCCGGACTCGCCCTGCTTCCGAGTTCCATTCAACGTGATCTCCTACATTGAAGTCGTCTGCCATCGGTGTGATCTCCTCTTGCTCTACCCTTTGCGTTCAGCAGGATAAGTGACCTGCGTCCCATCAATTTTCCCCCAAGGCGTCAGCGTATGAGTTTGTGAACGAGTCGCGCTGGTGATTTCGCGTACTTCAATCCCCCGTGCCAGCAGCGCATCGGCTATCAAGGAGCGGTGACAGCGCCAGGGAACGGCTTCGGCGCACACGATAGCAGTCCGTTCTGACTCGGCAAGCGCGACCAAATTATCCAGGTTCTTGCGGAACTCAGGTGTCTGCATGTAATCGGCGAAGCCACGGAAGCTGGCGTTATGCCAGCCGGTGTTGAGGGAATCCCGATGCGCGCGCCGAAAGCCGCCCAGTCCGGGCATGTACCGGTAATGAAGGCGAGCCGAATGGAGAGCGGTCGACAATTCGCTTCGGTTGAACTGCGGATTATGTCGCGAACGTGGGACGGTGCGCACATCGACCAGCCGCCGTACCTGGTGTGCTTTCAGGATGTGGATGAACTCCTTTGCCGAGCGCGTGGAATGCCCAATGGTCATGACGATCAACGGTGTTGGTGATGCGCACTCTTTCATGCCAGACACCCATCCTGAGTCGTGACGAATAACAGCCCGTCAACATCGGCCCGCCGGTTCATTTCAGAGTATTCCGTTCTCTGGCACTTTCGCTTGTTGGCGCAGGTCCCGCACGTAAACGTATGCGTCACTCATTGTTTCATCACTCTTCTCGATCGTCGCATATCGGCGGGAGCCGAAGTTACGTATTACGATAGATGTTTGCCACAGAAAATCGCAGCTCTTTCAGAGATTGCACTATTTGCAGCTCTCAGCGAAAGTGAAATTCAGGGACTGGCGCAGCGGGCTATGGAGAGGCGATTCGCTCCGGACGAAATGCTCTTCTGGGAAGGAGAGCCGTGCGACGGCATCTTTCTGATCGTTCAGGGGAGCGTGAAGATATTTCGGACATCTCCTGCTGGACGCGAGGTAATGCTGGCAATTGAGACTGCGCCTGCGACCGTGGCCGAGTTGCCGCTGTTCGATGGCGGGCCGTACCCTGCATCCGTGCGGGCGGTGGACCCAGTGGTCTCCCTATTCATCAACAAGAACGACTTCCAACAGGTTTGCCGGCAATACCCAGACGTCGCGCTAAAAGTCTTAGCCGTCGTGGGGCGGCGACTGCGGCACCTCGTGGGTCTGGTTGAAGCCATGACATTCGGAAGTGTCACCCAGAGGCTGGCACGGCTGCTCTTGGACACATCCAAGGGAGTGGGCACCGAGAGCTTCGACCTCCCGTTGACCCATCAGGAGCTTGCTTCCCGGCTGGGAACAGTGCGGGAGGTGATCTCCCGGAATTTGGCGCGCTTCCGCGGCGAAGGGCTGATCCGTATTCAAGGGCACGAGGTGCAGATCGTGAACCGCCCGGGACTTGAACAGGAGGCGGAGTCTCAGGGCTGAAGCGCAAGAGCCCTCGGAAACAGAATATTGTTTTCGAGATGAATGTGCATATGAAGATCGCGCTCAAGCGACCTAAAGTCCTTGAAAAGCGCCCGGTAGGTATGACAGGCATGAGATGGAATCTCGTAATTCCTAGTAATCTTACGGATCCGGTCCAATGAAGCGCCCGCGCTTTCGTGCTCGGCCAGCATGATGTTGATCGGATTTGCGAACCTTCCAAACGGAAATGGAGGACGGTTGGCGCCTCTCGCAGCTCGTTCCGACTCCTCAATGGCGGGGAAAAGCATTCGCTCCTCCTTGTGCATGTGCACTTCGAGCTCTCCCTTTAGCAGGAATACTATCTCCGGCAGAGGAGCCAGCGTAGAGGCGTCGCGCTGCCGGTAAGTTGCATAGACTACAGCCAACCGCTTCTGGATTCTCGGCAATTCGAGCCTCAGATACTCGTGATGCACTGAAACGATGTGGCAGATCAGTGCGGCGAGCGGATCTGCCTTCCAGTCGCGTGTCCCTGGCGCAGTGGAGAGCATCGTGTCACCGATGGCTTGAAGAAGCCCTTCCGGGTCCACTCCGGCCGAGCGGCAGGCTTCCGTGATGGACTGCTCTCCACCCCAGCAATAGTCTATTCCGAAATCCTCCAACACCCGAATCGATGCCATGGAGGCCGCAGCAATTTCTCCCACCTTGCTATTCGAACGGAGTTCCATGAGACGTCCTTCCACAGCGATATTGCGCTCTTCGCGCTCCAATTGATGTGACTGCTGTCACCGGGGCAGGAATCGCGCAACTTCCCCTTGGGCCAATGTGTGCGGGTTTTTGACTGAGCCAGGGTAGCTCGGCAAGCCGGGTTTCGTCCCTGATTCTGGCCAAGTTCTTCGACCGTTGCAGTCACGGACCCCACGTTCTTGCCCCATCACATTTTTGGGCTGCAAACGCATTATGTATCGTGGTACGATATAACTATGGAGGCTGCGCAGGATCTCTCTAGCGACCAATACCTTGATCTAGCCGAGTTCCGAAGACAGATCCGACGATTCCTTCACTTCAGCGAGGTGACTGCGAAAGAACACGGTCTTGAGGCGCAGCAACACCAGCTACTGCTTGCGGTACATGGCCTTCCGGAGGACGTAAAGCCGACTATTAGAGAGATCGCCTCCCGGTTATTCATTCAGCATCACAGCGCGGTAGAACTGATCAATCGGCTGGAGCACACAGGCGCGATTGCGAGACATCCTGGTCCTGACGATAAGCGCGAGGTGTGGGTCCGCCTAACGCCGGCAGGCCGTGCGGCCCTCCGTAAACTGGCACTGGCGCATCGAACTGAGCTTGAACGTTCCGGTCCTGAACTGGCGTACGCGCTGAATTCCATCCTGCGAGATTCCAAGGGGAAAATGGCATCGTGAGTAAACATCACAAACAGAGTTCGCAAAAACTCGGCGATTTCACCACGACTGCGCGAGTGGTGCCGATTTCGTTGCTCGCGATCGGCATCGGGATCTTGAGCACTTTCGTGGCATGGGCGTTGCTTCGTCTCATCGCCTTTTTCACGAACGCCTTCTACTACGGGCGGATCAGCACCGCACTTGTTTCTCCAGCCGGAAACCATCTAGGCTGGTTTTCAGTTCTAGTTCCCGTGGCCGGTGGCCTCGTTATCGGCTTCATGGCATATTATGGCTCCGAGCGCATTCGCGGTCATGGTATTCCCGAGGCTCTTGAATCTATTCTGATTAACGGCAGCAAAGTACAGCCACGGCTGGCGATTCTGAAGCCTATCTCCTCAGCAATCTCGATCGGATCAGGCGGTCCGTTCGGAGCCGAAGGCCCGATCATTATGACTGGGGGAGCCATCGGATCGGTAATCTCGCAACTATTTCACTTGACCGCGGCTGAACGAAAGACGCTTCTGGTTGCGGGTGCGGCTGCGGGCATGTCTGCAACATTTGCCACTCCCATTGCGGCGGTGCTGCTAGCCGTTGAACTGTTGCTGTTCGAATGGAAGCCACGGAGCGTGATACCGGTGGCTCTGGCGAGCGCCGCAGCAGGCGCGGCTCGCCGATACATTCTGGGTATTGGCCCGCTCTTCCCGGTACCGCAACACGCGATTTTTCTTGGCCCACAGGGCTTGGCGGGATGTGTCATTGCGGGCCTTCTGGCGGGTTGCCTTTCATGCCTGTTGACGCTGGGCGTGTATGCAGCGGAAGACTCATTCATGAAGCTACCAATTCATTGGAAGTGGTGGCCTGCGATTGGCGGCCTCGCAGTCGGATTGGGCGGGATGATCTTTCCGCAGGCATTAGGCGTTGGCTACGATACAATCCAGTCGCTGCTCCAAGGCGACGTGCCACGCGCTGTGATCGCAGGCGTGTTGCTGGTCAAATCGGCAATCTGGGTAATTTCGCTGGGATCGGGAACGTCCGGTGGTGTACTGGCGCCTCTACTCATGATGGGGGCGGCGCTGGGGGGCGTTGAAGCGACCTTCCTGCCAAACGAGGGTGCTGGTTTTTGGCCGCTGGTCAGCATGGGGGCGATTCTTGCCGGCACTATGCGGGCGCCGTTCACGGCGATTCTCTTTGCGCTGGAACTGACCCACGACATTAATGTACTGCTTCCACTGCTAGTGGCCGCAATCCTGGCTCATGCAACCACCGTGCTGCTGCTGAAGCGGTCCATCCTGACTGAAAAGGTTGCGCGCCGGGGATTTCATCTTACCCGCGAGTATGCGACGGACCCGCTTGAGGTCCTATTTGTACGGGAAGTCATGCGGACGAACCTGGTGGTGCTTCCGGCAGGGGCAACGGTAAATGAGCTACGCGATACGCTGATCCGCGAGCCGGCCCAGCGCGGACAGCACCTCTATCCGGTAGTGGACAACGAAAGACGTATTAGAGGCGTGATTACTCGCAAGCAATTGCGTGAACTCACTGAATCCGCGGTGTCAGGAGTTTCTCTAGGTGATGTACTGGTAGAACCCATTGTGGCTCACCCGGATGAGCCGTTGCGCGTTGTGGTCCTTCGCATGGCCGAGACAGGTTTTACACGTCTTCCGGTAGTCGATAGCGATACAGGGCAATTATCTGGAATGATATCGGTCCATGACTTGTTGATGGCTCGCGTGCGAAACCTCAATGAAGAACGACATCGCGAACGGGTGTTGCGACTACGTCTTCCATTCGGGAACCGCGCCACCTTGACCAGAGATTAAGACACAATTCACTTGCCACCGTCAAACGCGTTTGCGACGGCACCGCGGGCTCTTGATGGCGGTACGCGCCTGACAACATGCGCGAGGCGAACGAAGCCGCTCCGCGCGAACTCAGACCGCCGGTCCCGGATTGAACTGCGATTCGGCCGGGATTCGGGTCCCCGGCCTTGGCAGCTTCCTCCAATTCCGTCATCAGCCGGGCCCCTTCGGATAAGCCGACCATCCTGGGCTTGAGGTGCCCATCGGCTGCCCAGCGGCGCATTCACTACCTGATTTCATGGACTTGGCGCGTACCGTGTTGATGGGAGGACATTATCGACCGAAGAAGCCTATTCCTGGGGCGGCCGCTTCGGTCGCTGTCCCATCCGTCCGTCAGATGTCGGATTTGCGATCCAAGTCGGAAACCGTTTTTGATTTCTCGGCCGAAACTCGTATCGATACGTAATCACGTTCCGGCCCGGAGAAATTCAACCCCGTGCTCATAGCCGTACCCTGCTGTTTTGACGCCAAGCCCATAGCGGCGTCACTCCGAGCCGTAGACAAAATCGGTATGGCCAGGAACGGAGGCTTTTGAACAACATTGCCGGGGTGACGCCTGCATTGAGAGAATAGTACGTTCCGAAGGGCACAAAACCATAGCGCCCCGCGCGAGTAGGATGCTCCGGCCTCGCGCGGTAAGAGTTGCGGCGCCATCCAACACGATGATCGAATCCGGACCATGGGCCGCCTGGCCCAGGTATTGCCTTGCCCGTCGCCAGGTCGATGCGGCTCAACTCGAAGTCGTCAGACGGGATATGGGATTGTGCCAACCACCGTCCGAAGCGATAATCGCGTCAGCCTCTTTCGGCCCCCAACTTCGGCGCCTGTACGGGCGAACCTTGTGGTGCCCTTTAAGGACCGGGTCGGCCACTGCCCAGGCGGCTTCCACCGCGTCCTCACGAGTGAAGAGGGCTCCATCGCCGCTCATGGCGTCGCCCAGGAGCCGCTCGTAGGGCGCTTCCTCTCCCGTCCGTTCCTCGGACAGGTAGAGCTCTCGCTGCTCCCCGACGAACTCCTTCCCGGCGAGTTTGACGCGAGCTGCGATGGCGATGGCTGAGTTGGGGGAGACCCGGAAGCGCAGGTAGTTGGCCGGGCCGGCCGGCGGCGCTGAGTCGGCGAAGAGCCTCTGCGGCGGCGGCTTCAGCTCCACCAGGACCTCGGTCGCGGTTTCGGCGAGGTACTTGCCGGAGCGCAGGTACCACGGCACTCCCTCCCAGCGCCATGAGTCAATAAAGAGCCGCATGGCGCAGAAGGTTTCGACGTCGGAGTTCTTCGCCACGCCTTGCTCCTTCCGGTAACCGGCATACTGGCCGCGCACCAGGTCGTCGCGCTTGAGCGGGCGCATGGCTCGAAAGACCTTGGCTTTTTCGGTTTGTACGGCTCCAAAGTCCCTATCGGACGGCGGCTCCATGGCGAGCAGCGCGACGATCTGGAAGAG
>Ga0075520_1001948_pt1 | contig 10122 bp, 9 predicted proteins | sample NGEPerB_FD_75100 | JGI IMG/M metagenome (GOLD analysis project Ga0075520, IMG submission 75100) | Arctic peat soil microbial communities from the Barrow Environmental Observatory site, Barrow, Alaska, USA - NGEE PermafrostAB12-B | ecosystem: Environmental > Terrestrial > Soil > Wetlands > Peat ...
GGTGAGCGACCCTTCCTTCGACGAGCGCGCCCAGGTGGGCGGCGCGGCGGTGCTCGGCGCGGAGGAGACCTTCAGCGCGCTCGTCGAAGGAAGGGTCGCTCACCTGGTCCTCGACCCGGAGCACGACTTCTCGGACGTCGCCGACATTATTCACCCGGCGATCGGCGGCCCTGCCGAGATGATCGGAGAGCGAGCGGTCGAGACCGCGGTCGGCGCCGGCGCCCAGGTCACCGCACTGGCAGGCGCCGCCTCGCAGGACCTGCGCGACGCGGGCGCCGTTGTCGCTCTTCTCAGGTACTGAGGGCCCGCGCTTACGGGGCTATCGCCCTTGCCGGGCGGGCCGTGGAGCACGGCTTCCAGGGCGTAGGGCGCATAAACTCGATCAGCTGTGTTCCCTCTGACGCCGGCAGGAATCACGTGGTCGAGCCGACCGGGTAGCTTGCTCCGCGTTGCCCCACGCGCGCGTAGCGTGACGATTGGGTTTATGCGCCCTACGGGCCCTACATCCTCTACCGGCGCCGCTTCCAGCGCGCTGGCTGAAAGCCCACCTACCACCGACCCTTGAGCATGCCGTGCCAGTACAGGGCGGGCAGGCCATAGCGCTTGAGCTGGTACATGCTCCAACGCTCCCTGGTCTGATCGAACGGGAACGTCGGAGTCGGTTTCTTGTCGTAGTCGAACTCCGCGAGGATCAGCTTGCCATATCCTGTTATGAGCGGACACGAGGTGTAGCCGTCGTAGCTTCCAAATGCTTGCGGTCCCTCACCGCGCAGCAGCGCGAGCACGTTGCCGGCGAGGACAGGCGCCTGCTTGCGAATCGCCGCCCCCGTCTTCGACGTCGGCGCGCTGCTGGCGTCACCGAGCGCGAACACGTTGGGGTAGCGCGGACTGCGCAGCGTGTGCCTGTCCACCTCCAGCCAGCCGTCGGCATCGGCCAGCGGGCTCTCGCGCACGATCGCGGGCGCTCGCTGCGGGGGGACCACATGGATCATGTCGTACGCCAATGTCACCCGCTCCCCTCGCGTGTGGTCGACGAACACCGCCTGCCTCTCATCCGCCCGCAGCTCCACGAGCTCATGCCCGTAGAGCGTCTCGATTCCCTTGCGCGCGATCACGCGCTCCAGCGGCTGCGCATACTCCTTCACCGGGAAGATCACCGGGGTGGCGGCCGCATACACGATGCGCGTGCGCTCGCGCACGCCCCGCTTGCGCCACGCGTCATCGGCGAGGTACATGATCTTCTGCGGGGCGCCTGCGCACTTGATCGGGGGAGGGGGCATCGTGAATAGCGCCGTGCCTCCTTGGAAGCCGCGGATCGTCTCCCATGTGCGCTCGCACTCCTCATAGGCATAGTTGGTGCAGACCCCGTTGCGGCCCACGTTGCCCTCGAGGCCGATCACCCCTTTCCAGTCGAGCTCGATGCCGCATGCGACCACCAGGAGCTCATACTCGATCCGCTCGCCCTCATCTGTGAGCACCTGGTTGGCATCCGGATCGAGCTTGCTCACGCGGGCGCGTATCCAGGTGGCGCCCCGCGGAATCAGCCCGGCCTGCGGGCGCGCGCTCTTCTCCTTGGGCACCACGCCCGCGCCCGTCAGCGTCCACAATGGCTGGTAGTAGTGCGTCTCGGAGGGCTCCACTATCGCCACATCCGGTTCTCTCAGCGCCCGGCAGAGCCGCGCAGCGACGCTGATCCCGGCGGTGCCTCCTCCCACGATCACCACCTGATGGCGGCGGACCGCCTCTGCGCCTGCCGTGGCAGGTTCAGGGTCGCCGATCGTCGAGTTCATGTCGCCCTTCTTGATCGAAAGTTGAGTGCCTTTCGGCAATATAACGACGGGCGGGCCTCTCAGGCGACAGCGCGGGCAGGCACTCCCGGTCCTCGGGGCGGCGGCCTTTCCGCGCAGCTCGCCGCGAGCGGCGCGGGTCTGGCCGTGGCTGTGTGCTTCTACGGGATGCCGCCCGGGCGTGAGGAGGCGCAGCGAATCTCGTGTCCGCTGCTCGGGCTCTACGGCGGCGAGGACGAGCGGATCACGAGCCAGGTGCCGGCCTTCGTCGAGACGATGCGCGACCTGGGCAAGCCGTTCGAGCACCATGTCCACGAGGGGGGCGCCGCACGCTTTCTTCAATGACACGCGTCCCTCCTACCGGGTCGCGGCGGCTCGAGACGCGTGGGCGCGGACGCTCGCGTTCTTCGCCCAGCACGTCTGAGCCGGACGCGCCGACACCGTCGCGAGAGGAGCTCCTCGCGCACCATGTCAGCGATCAGGATGCGCGCCGGCAGCTTCCCCGCACGGATCTGTGGCGGCGGGTCAGAGGAGTTCCCACGTCGGCTTCGCCGATCGCTCGCGCCTCGCACGCGCCACAGTCGCCCGCCGTACGCGAATCGAAGCCTCTCCGGGTCTCCGCGTTGCTCCCGCTTCGCCGTATGCAAGCGAGCGTCCGCCACCCAGCCCAGCGCACTCCCGCACAGGACGAGCGGCAGTCGTACTAGCGTAGGCTCGGCACACGCTCGCGGCGACGGAACCCGCTTGTGCGAGCTGGTCGAGCACCTCTCGCAAGACGCCCCAGGCCGGTTTCCTTCACGCCGTTGAAGTAGATCTCGCGCCCGCGCGGGGTCGGTAGATCGCCGCGTGTACTCGGCGGCCGGTCGCGGATGCCCTCCGGCGTGCGGGATGGTTCAATCGCTCACATGAGCGCGAAGAACGCGCCAGCCGCGGCGCGCGTCGGTGACTGGCTTGAGGCCCGGGGCATCCACGGTGAGCCCGCCCGTCGGGGGCGGATCGTTGAGATCCTCGGCGAGCCCGGGCATGAGCACTACAGAGTGCACTGGGACGAGCAGCACGAGTCGATCGTGTACCCCGCCGACGGCGTACTCATCATCCACAAGAAGAGCCGCTAGTCACGCGCTGGCGCGCTCCGCGCCGCTCGCTAGTGCACCCCCCAGCGGCCGAGGCGGCTGCTTGTCGTCTCTATGAAGGAGGGCCTCCTCGGTGGCACGCTCTGCATGTTTCGCGACGGTGGGCGATGCGGCTTGAGGAGTCGCTGGAAGGGCCGTTTTGCGCGCCAGGTCCTTTTCAGGTCCTAAACCTGAGGGTGGTTGAGGGTTTGCGGCGGCGTGTGGGCTCGTAGGGCGCATAAGCCCGATCGTCACGCTACGCGCGCGTCCCCATGCCGGCGGCCACGTCTCTCGCCCGCCGACGTTGCAGGAGACACAGCTGATCGAGTTTATGCGCCCTACGGATCGAGTTCTGGTCCCAGGCGCCCGATCGCATGCACGACCGGCTGCTGTTTGAGCGAGCCGGCGAGCGCTGGCGTACCGCGCGGCTGGTGCGCCCGTCCGCGTTTCCGGGAGAATCCCCGCATGCACCTCACCGCAAAAGCCGACTACGCCGTCCGAGCTGTCGTGGAGCTCGCCCACAGCAGCCAGGACTCGCCCCGCAAGGTGGACGAAGTCGCACAGGCACAGGGCATTCCCGTGTCCTTCCTGGAGAACATCCTCACGCAGCTGCGCTCCTCGGGGATCGTCCGCAGCCAGCGTGGGCCTGCGGGTGGCTACTGGCTGGCCCGGCAGCCCGATCAGGTCAACCTCGCGGACATCATCCGGGCGGTCGAGGGACCGCTGGTCGGTGTGCGCGGGCAACGACCGGAGGAGATCGAATACGTCGGCTCGGCCGAGGCGCTGCAGCAGGTCTGGATCGCGCTGCGGGCCAACCTGCGCAAAGTGCTCGAGCACGTGAGCGTCGCAGACGTCGCCGCGGGCAAGCTCCCAAAGGATGTGCTCGCTCTGACGTGCGAAGAGGAAGCCTGGCAGACACGCTAGGGCGTGAACACTCGCGGCGCGGGCAGACGCACCGAGAGGATCTGACCCTCCCTGAGCTCGAGCTGCTGCGCGTTCTCGCGTGTGACCTGGGCCCACACGTCCCGCCCGTCGTGCAGCTTGAGCTCGACGCGCACCTCGAAGCCCAGGTGCACGACCCGTTCGACGAGCGCCTCGGTCCCGGTGCTGTCGGAGTCGGGCAGAATCTGGATGTCGTGGGGGCGCAGGAAGGCGTCTCCAAGGCGGTTGACCGGGCCGATGAACGACATCACGAACTCGTTGCTCGGGCTCTCGTACAGCTCGCGCGGAGTTCCCGCCTGCTCGATCCGCCCGGCGTTCATCACCACGATCTGCTCGGCCACGTCCATCGCCTCCTCCTGGTCGTGGGTGACGAAGATCGTTGTCACGTGGATCTCCTCGTGCAGCCTGCGCAGCCATTCGCGCAGCTCGGCGCGCACCTGCGCGTCCAGCGCCCCGAACGGCTCATCGAGCAGCAGCACCTTTGGCTGGACCGCCAGGGCACGGGCGAGAGCCATGCGCTGCAGCTGTCCGCCTGAGAGCTGCGACGGGTAGCGCCCGGCCAGGCCCTCCAGACGCACGAGCGCGAGCAGCTCCTTCACGCGCTCGTTGATCTCGTCCTTCGGGCGTTTGCGCACAGACAGGCCGAACGCGACGTTGTCGTGCACGGTCATGTGCTTGAAGGGCGCGTAGTGCTGGAAGACGAAGCCCACGCCGCGCATGCGCGCCGGGGCGTGGGTCACGTCCTCCCCGCCGATCACCACCTCGCCGCTGTCCGGCGTCTCCAGGCCAGCGATGATCCGCAGCAGCGTCGACTTGCCGCTGCCGCTCGGTCCCAGCAGAGCCGTCAGAGCGCCGTCGCCGACCGTGATGCTGACGTCCTCGAGTGCGACGAAATCGTCGAAGCGCTTGCTCACGTTGCGAACCTCGATCGCCATCAGACAGGTATCCTGCGGCGGGTTCGTCGGGCCAGGAGGTTCATCGCCAGCAGCGTGCCGAGGGCCAGCAGCGCAAGCACCACCGCGGCCGTGTAGGCACCGGTCGGGTCGAAGTTCTCATAGCGGGCCTGAACGTACAGCGGCAGTGTCTGCGTCTGGCCCTCGATTCGCCCCGAGACGATGCTCACGGCGCCGAACTCGCCGAGCGCGCGCGCGGTCGTCAGCACCACGCCGTAGACGACGCCCCAGCGGATTCCTGGCAGCGTGACGCGCCTGAAGGTCTGCCACGCGCTCGCGCCGAGAGTCTCGGCCGCCTGCTCTGCATCGATGCCGAGCTCGCGCAGCACGGGCATCGTCTCGCGCACGACGAACGGCAGGGAGACGACAGCCGTCGCGATCACCATGCCGGGCAACGAGAAGATCACCTGGATTCCGTGTTCGGCAAGCCAGTCGCCCAGCCAGCCGGTATTCCCGTAGACCAGCACCAGCGACAGCCCGACCACGACCGGCGAGATCGCGAACGGAAGGTCGATCAGCATCCCGAGCAGCGCCTTGCCCCAGAAGCGTCCTCGCTCGAGCAGGAGGGCCATCCCTATCCCGAACACGGTGTTCAGCGGCACGGCGATCGCCACGATCTCCAGCGACAGCCAGAAGGCATGCTGGGCGTTCGGCGTGGTCACCGTGCTCCACACCGGCCCGATGCCGTGTTCGAAGGTCCTGTAGAAGATCATCACCACCGGCGCCAGCAGCAGAAGCGCGAGATAGCCGAGGGCGATCGTGCGCATTCCGAGCCGCCTTGTCCTCGCTGCCTTGGCGCGCGCGGCGGCGGCGTCGGGCGCTGGCCCGCGCTCAGAGAGCCGGCCCGTCGGGGCGGGGGGCAGGCCCATCGCGCCCTGGCCGCTAGAAGACATGCCTGGACCTTCGGCGCAGCACGAAGCCCAGCAGTCCCAGCACGACGAGAGCCGCCAGTAGCAGGAGCACCGACACGGCCGCCGCCGCCGGGAGGTTTTCGTTCTGGATCTGACCGAATATGTAGACTGAGGCGGCCTCGGTCTTGAACGGCAGGTCCCCCGTGATCAGCACCAGCGAGCCGAACTCGCCGACCGCCCGCGCGAAGCTGAGCGCTACGCCCGAGATGATCGCCGGCGCGAGGGTCGGCAGGACGATCCGGCGCAGGACCGTCAGCGGGCCGGCGCCCAGCGACGCGGCTGCTTCCTCCATCGAGAGGTCGAGCTCCAGCAGCACGGGCTGGACCGATCGCACGACGAACGGAAGCGTCACGAACAGCAGCGCCAGCGCGACCGACGCGCGCGTGAATGTCACGTCGATGCCGATCGGGCTGCCCTTGCCGTACAGCGCGAGCAGCACGATCCCCGCCACGATCGTTGGCAGCGCAAACGGCAGGTCGATCAGGGCGCCCACGATCCTCTTGCCCGGAAACTCGTCGCGCACCAGCACCCACGCGACCAGCGTTCCGAACACAGCGTTCACGGCGACCACGATCACCGACGTCACCAACGTCAGCTTGATCGCCGCAACCGCCTCGGGATTGGAGATCTCCCGCCAGAACGCGTTCGTCCCGCCGCTGCCCGACTTGGCCAGCAGCGCCGCCACTGGCAGCAGCACCAGCACGCTCAGGTAGATGCCGAGCAGGCCCTTTCCGAGCACGCTCGCGCCGCGCGCGCCCACCTTGGGCGCGCGTCGACGTCCGAGCGCCAGGGTCGCGGGGCTACTTGGCAGTGGAGACGCCAAGAGACTGCTCGATCTTCGTGACGATCCCCGTTTCCGGTTCGAAGAACTGCTTGGTCACCGTCTTCCAGCCTCCCAGCGAGTCGATCGTGAATAGTCCGGGGGGTGTCGGGAACCTGGAGGCGCCCGCGACGCCGGCGATCACCGGGCGATAGCCCTTGGCCACCCAGATGACCTGGCCCGCGGGGGAGAGCAGGTATTCCACGAACTTCTGCGCCTCAGCGGCGCTCGCGCCGCTGCCGACCACCGCGATCGGGTTCTGGATGAGGATCGTGTCCTTCGGGATCACATATTCGATCGACGCGCCCTTCTTCTGATCGGTGATCGCCTCGTCCTCGTAGTCGATCAGCGCGTCGCCGCGGCCGGCGAGGAAGGTCTGCAACGCGTTGCGTGCCGAGCTGTCCTGGCTCACCACGTTGTGGAACAGGGCCTTCAGGTAGGTCTGAGCTTCGGCTGGGGTCTTGCCTTCCTTCAGCTGCGCGCCGTAGGCCGCCATCACGTTCCAGCGCGCACCTCCGGACGTGAACGGGTTCGGCGTCAGCACCTGCACGCCCGGCTTGACCAGGTCGGACCAGCCGGTGATGTGCTTGGGGTTCCCCTTGCGCACGATGATCACCGCGACCGAGTCGGTCACGAAGCCATGGGTGGCGTTGTTGTTCCAGCTCGCGGACACCAGGCCGGCCTTGACGAGCCTTTCGACGTCCGGTTCCAGCGAGAAGTTCACGACGTCGGCATGCAGGCCGTTGGCTACCGCCCTGCTCTGTTCGCCGGACGGTCCGTAGGACTGGCTGAAGGCGACTCCCTTACCCGCCGGGGTTTCCTCGAACGCCGGGATGAGCTTTTCGAAGACCCCCTGGGGCGTCGAATAGGCGACGAGCGTGAGGTGCTTGGCGCCCCCGCTCGAGGATCCGCACGCGGCGAGGCCGAGTGTGGCGGCGATCAGGGAGAGGGCAGCGGCAGCGGTGCGTTTGGACATGGTCACTTTCTGCGTCGACGACATGGGAATAAGCAGGAAGGTGAGAAATCCTACCGGAGTCAGGCAGAATCCGGAAAGCCGGCACGAGAGGACGACGGGATGCTCGCGTCGCGCCGACGGCTGAACCTTCCTCAGTAGTCTGATAATCTTAGTCAAGAAGTGACTGATACCGACGCTCCGAGCGTCAGACGACACCCGCCGCAAATCGGGCATCAAGCCACCCGTAGCGACAGGACGACCGGGGTGGCCTGCCAACGCGGCCGATGTCATCCGGGAGCCGGTTGCTCGGCCACGTGGGCATGCACGTAAGCGCCAAGGTCGATTACGCGGTGCGTGCCGTCCTCGAGCTCGCTGGCACCAGCCGTCAGTCGCCGCGGAAGTTGCGCGAAGTCGCTGATGCCCAGGCTCTTCCGCCCGCCTATCTAGCCGACATACTCACTCAACTGGGCTCCGCCGGGGTCGTAGGCAGTCAACGCGGAGCCGACGGGGGCTACTGGCTTGCGCGTCCTGCCGAGGAGGTCGACCTCGGCTGCGTTATCCGCGCGGTCGAGGGGTCGCTGGTCGAGGTGCGCGGGCAAGCGCCAGACGAGGTCGAGTACGTCGGCTCCGCCGTGGCCCTGCAGCAGGTCTGGGTCGCCTTGCGCAACATGCTCGAGCTCGTCACCGTCGCTAACGTCGCCGCTGGGGAGCTTCCACAGGACATGCTGGCGCTGACGCGCGGCACGAAGGCGGCCGAGTCGCTACTAGCTGGCGAACACGCGGGGCTCGGGTAGGCGCACGGGAAGGATCTGCCCCTCCGCAAGTTCGAGCTGCTGGGCCTCCTCACGGGTGACTTGCGCCCGCACCTCCTGGCCGTCCCACTCCCCGGCGGACAGCTGCAGCGCATGGCCCTTGCGAGAGCGCTCGCCGTACAACCCAAGGTACTTCTGCTCGACGAGCCCCTCGGCGCGCAGACTCGCGACAGTGCTGCATCCCCTGCAATGCGAGCGTCCCGATGCAATGGGGGCAGACTTCTGAGTTGGACGACGGCCAAGCGCGTCGGCTGAGGGCAGCGAGACGCCCGCTTACTCGGCGCATTGCGGAAGTCTCGGCGCAGCTGCGCTCGAGTGCTCAGTCTCGTCCAAACCGTCAGCGCGCTCGGCGTCTGCGTCAGCTCTCGCTGGGCTGCAAATGCGGAACCACGGGCGACGAGTTCGAGCGTCCCATACTTGCATATCGCGCGGGCCTCCGAAGGGTCCATTTTCCGTGCTTGGTCAGCCGCTCAACCCGACCCGAACGCCGTCGCGAACGCTCGTGCGATAACACCGTAGCCCGCCTTGTTGGCGTGGATGTTGGGTCCCACGGGAGCGCGCGCACACATCCACGTGAGTCTGCACACTGCGGCGACCGCGACCGGCACCGGATGGGGCTGCCCTGCCAGGCTCGTCTTCCTAGATAGGTCATAGGTGCGGAAGGCCACGTCGACATGTGCGACTCGGAACCCGCTGGCGCGGTAGAGCCGCGCGAGCCCTTCGTTGACGTTGCGGGCGTATCCGTCGCTCGCGATTGCTTCCGCATGGCCGCCATGAGTCAGGTAGAGCTGGAGAAAGGGGTTGTACAAGGTCATTGCGGCCATTGGCGTGCTGGGTGCCGCAGCGCGGCGGAGTCGGCGCATGATGATGGGCAGGTTGGCGTTGATGTGTTCCGCGCCTCTGATCACGCAGGTTGCGTCTATCGCTTCTTCGGCCTCGCACCCGTCGATGTCGTTGGCGCCGATGTCCAGTGTCAGCAGCGCCACTTCGCCGCTGCGGCGATGTTCGCGTAGAAAACGCTCCGCCGCCACCATCTGCGAGCCGCCCGCCGGATTGCAGCCGAGCAGGAGGGCGTCGCCGGCGTTGCCGTGGCCGGTGAGAAAGCTCGTCGTGGTCTCGCCTCCGCAGCCCAGCTTGACGAGCTTCAAGCGAGGGATCTTCCGCTTCTCGATTGCGTACAGCTGGTCGGCGTATCCCTGATCGGTGTTGATGGTGAGGCCGGCGGCGTCGGGCTGCATGCCTTGTGCCAGCGAGTCGCCCAGCGATAAGTAATAGCGGGCCCTCGCAGCATCGGCGGGCGCGGCCGCCATCAGCGCAAGCACGGCCAGGCAAAGCGCGAATCTCGCCAACCGGAGACGCATTGCCCCGAATGTAGCGTGGTGGGCGCGGCAGGCGTCGGCCTGCAGCACATCAACGCGGCGCTCATCGACATGACGACACTTGCGCAACCGACCCGGCACTGCCCGGTTCCGCGGACAAGCGAGCGTCCGAGCGGGGGCCGCGCTCACGCTCGCAATGGACGGTGGGTGTCGCTCAAAGTTGTCGCGGGCGATGGTTGAGCACCCAGCGGCGTTGAGGGCGCTCGTCGAGGTCTGGCGCTGCGCGCCTGGCTGGGTGTGCGTGCGGCCCAGGTGCCGTTTCAGGCCGCCTGGGTGGCTAGGTGGTGCTTGTGGAGCTTGAGCAGGTTGTGAGTCGCGGTGATCAGCCGCCACTCAGAGCGTGCGGCGGATCTGCCTCGCCGCTGGAACTGGTTGATGCGCCGGTTGTGCTTGGTTTGGGCGAACACGGGCTCGACCATCGCCTTGCGTTTTCGGTAGAGCCCGCCGCCGA
>Ga0075520_1001949_pt1 | contig 10120 bp, 10 predicted proteins | sample NGEPerB_FD_75100 | JGI IMG/M metagenome (GOLD analysis project Ga0075520, IMG submission 75100) | Arctic peat soil microbial communities from the Barrow Environmental Observatory site, Barrow, Alaska, USA - NGEE PermafrostAB12-B | ecosystem: Environmental > Terrestrial > Soil > Wetlands > Peat ...
GGCGCGGTCGTGATCGACTGCTCGACGATCGCCGCCGAGGCCGCGCGCGCGATCGCGGCGCGGCTTCTGGAAAAGGGCCTCTCCTTCCTGGACGCTCCGGTGTCGGGCGGACAGAAAGGGGCGGTCGAGGGAACTCTCACGTTTTTCATCGGCGGAGACGTCACGGCGCTCGAGAAGGCGCGGCCCGTGCTCGAGGCGATGGGCCGTCGCCTCACGGCGCTCGGGCCCTCGGGCGCCGGCCAGCTCGGCAAGGCGGCAAACCAGATTCTCGTGGCGAACAACCTCATGGGAGTCTCGGAGGCTCTCGCCTTCGCCGCGAAGGCGGGCCTGCCCCTGACGTCGCTCCACGAGGCGCTCACCTCGGGCGCGGCGAACTCCTGGGCGCTCGAGGTGCTCGGAAAGAAGATGATCGACCGCGATTTCAAGCCCGCCTTCGCGGTCAAGCACCAGCAGAAGGACCTCGCGATCGTCCTGAGGACCGCCCGCGCACGCGGGATTCCCCTTCCCGGCACGGCGCTCGTCCATCAGCTCCTGACGGCGCTCGAGGCGTCCGGCCGCGCCGAGGACGGCACCCAGGCCCTCCTCACGGTCTACGAATCGCTCGGCGGCGGGCGCTAAGATCCGCGCAAACGGAGGTCCTCATCATGCACCGTCTTCGCCTCGCCGCTCTTGCCGCAGCGCTCCTCGCGTCCTCGCCGGGTTTCGCCGAGTCGGAAAAATTCGACCGCAGCTATTCCTTCGTAGGCGACAAGGACATCAAGGTCGGGATCAAGGTCGGAGACGTCACGATCGACTCCTTCCGCATCCGCCATTGGCCCGACGCCGACGACTTCGCCAAGTCCGAGAAGGACCTGAAAGACACGCACACGATGGTGCTGGAGTTTCACTACTCGAACCGGGACCGCGACAAGGACTACAAGTGCAAATACGTCGTCACCATTCCCGGCGGCAAGGACGGCAAGCCATTCGGCGAGAACGACCGGACGGCCACGCTCGACAAGGGCAAGATCGACGACACGAACTCCTTCTTCGTGAAGATGTACACGAACGACTACAAGGTCGCCAAGACGATCAAGGTCAGCTTCGAGATCTGGAAGAAGTGACGTGTCAGGCGCACACAGCCGCCCCGCACGGTCTATGAGAAGCTGTCGAACCCGCGTTAAGATCGCCTCAACTTCGAGGGAGGACTGCATGAGACCCGTACGCTTCGTCATCGCCGCGGCGGTCGCCGCGCTCGTCTTCACCGCGCTTCCGTCCCGTGCCGAGGACGGAAAGATCGTGCGCAGCTTTCCGTTCTCCGACAAGGAAACGAAGGTGGGCGTCAAGAGCGGTGACGCGCTCATCGGCTCCTTTCGCATCCGCCACTGGCCGGACCCCGAAAACATGGCGAAAGGCGAAAAGGACCTGAACGACAATCACTCGGTGGACGTGGAGTTCACGTACGCGAATCGCGACCTGGAGAACGACTACAAGTGCCGCTACACGATCGAGATCCCCGGCGGAGCGGACGGAAAGCCGTACGCGCTGGCCGACCAGACCCGCACGCTCAGCAAGGGCAAGGTGGACGACACGAACAAGGTCTCGCTCAAGATGAAGACGCACCAGTACAAGCTGGCCAAGACGATGATTGTGACGTTCGAAATCTGGAAGAAGTCGTAACGCCGAGGGGTCAGGCGCAGGCGCTGTTTCTGTCCCTCTCGCGGGCGCGCGCGGCGGTCTGCTCCGCGCGCCACTCCGCGCGGCGGCGGCAATAGTCCTCGTCGGCCTGGCGCGCGAGGACGCGGCGATAGTCGCCCTTCAGGCGCGCGATCTCCTCGGCAAGCCGCGCGCGGTCCGCCGGAGGAACGTCGCCGGGAGGGGCTGCCATTTCCGCTTCTCGCATCTCGATTCGTGCTCTCAGGACTCTCGCCTCGTGAAGTTCCGCCGCCGATTCCATGATTCCCTCGTTCACCTTTTCCGCCCGCGGGGGCCTCGTCTCTGGAAAGAAGACGCAAAAAGCCCGAAAAGGTTTCACGATCTAGGTCACGGCCTCTACGGTTGTCCTGCTTCGAAGAAAGCCGCGTCGGGGACGCCCGAGCGCCCGTGGTTGACGAGCCACGGATACACGCCGAGATAGAGCCGCGCGAGCTTCCGGAACTCCCGCACGCGTGCCGGCTCGGACAGGGAGAGATCGCGACGGCCTTCCGGATCGGCACCCGCGTCGTACAGCATCTCCTCTCCGAGCGAGCCGCCCTCGCCGCCGGACACGCGTTCCCAGGCGATTACGGCGTGGAAGACGCGCGACACGGTCGCGATCGTGAGCATCTCCCCTTCGTCGCTCCAGGAGAACACCGGCCGCTCCGGATCGCACGCCGCGGGATCGAGACGGTCGCACCCCACGCCGCTCGCGGGCAGATCCACGCCGAGAAGACCGAGAAGCGTGGGCGGAACGTCGGCGAGCGACGACGGACCCGGGACAGCGGGTCTCGCAGGCAGCAGCGGCGAATAGAGGATCCAGGGCACGCCGTGGCGGAGCTCCGCGAACCGGTGCAGCGAAGAGATGCCTCCGAGCGGCGCGATGGGCAGGCCGTGGTCGCTCACGATCACGAAAACGGTGCGCGAAAACCAGGGCCGCGCGCGAACGCGGTCGAAGAAATCGCCAATGGCTTCGTCCGTGTAGTGGATCGTCCGCAGCATCGGCACGGTCCGGCCGCCAACGAGGTCGCGCCAACCAGGCACGTGAAAGCTCCCCCTCTCCTCGGCGGCGGGAACGTCGAGCTGCGTCTTCGCGTCGGAAGGGAGCTGGAAAGGATGGTGGTTCGAGATCGTCAGCACCATCGCCGCGAACGGTTCCTCCATCCGGTCGATCGCGACGGCCGCACGGCGCGCGAGGGTGCGGTCCGAAAACCCCCAGTTCGTCCGTGGCTCCGCCGGGTCGAAGTCGCGGCCGTCGATCATCCGGAATCCTCGCGGGAGGAAGAAGCGATCCTCGCCGAAGAAGGTCTGGTCGCTGTTGTGGATCCAGAGAAACGATCTCCAGCCCGCGCGCCGGAGGATCTCGGGAAGTCCAGTCATGGAAACGCGGGGATGCAGCGTCATCACGATCTCGCGCGGGACGGCGAGCAGGCCGTACCACAGCGCCAGCTCCCCCTCGGGAGTGTGCGTGCCGGGGCTCCAGACGCCGTCGAACCGCGTGCCCGCGACGGCGAGCGCGTCGAGATTCGGCGTCACGCCGGGAACGGAGCCGCCGTATGCGCCGACCTCGTGCGCGCGGACGCCCTCCATCACGAAAAAGACGACGTTGGCGCGCAGCCCCGGCGGGAGCCGTGGAGCGGCGGCGGACCTCTCCGCCGGACGGTACGCGAGAGGGAACAGGGGATCGAGGAACCGGCGGCGCGAAGGGTTGGCGACGATCTCGCGAATCGCGGAAAGCGGCACCGTCGGAGCGGCCGCGCGGGGGCCGCCGGCGGCGCGGCCCGCCTCAATCGAGCGGGAAAGCGCCGCGGCGGCGAACGCCGGGTTGCGCGCGGTCGCCGCGAGGTTGACCGGGACGGGCAGGAGAGCGAGCGCAAGCGCGGCCGCTCCGAAGCTCGCGAGCCCCCCCGGGGAAACGGCGGCAGGTCTTCCGCGGCCCGCCAGGTGGGCGGCCGCGGCCAACAAGAGCAGCACCGCGCCGACGGCCGCCCCGGCCCGCGCGAGCTCGGCAGGGCCGATCGAGAATCGCCAGAACGACTCGCTCGCGGCAATCCGGAGGTCTTCCGCGCGGGGGGGATGCCCGAAATAGACGATCGCCTCGCCGAGAAGAAATGCGCAGAGACACCAGACGAGGACGAACGCGCCGAAGGCCCGTGCAACCAGACCCGCAATTCGCCCGCGCGCGAAAGCAGCCGCAGCGGCCGCGGCGAGCAGAAGGACGCCCGCGTCCTCGCAGAGTCCGAGCAGGAACCAGCGCGCCGGCTGCAAGGAAGGGAGCGGCGACGCAAAGTGGATCCGCAGCCGCATGGCAAGTCCGAAAAGAACGCCATCGAGCGCGACGGCCAGGATGAACCGGCGCCAAACCGCGGGATCGGCGGACTTCCCGTACGTGCGCCGCAAGACGTTCAGTGTAGCCGCCTCACTCCTCTAGAACCTTCCCCGCGCGCGCTCCTTCGCCGGCAGGATCTCGAGACAGGTCGTCCACCAGCCGGTCTCGATCGTCTCGACGAACTCGCCGGGGAGCCCCTCGCTCCGCATCTCGCGCGCCAGACGCGCATGGTCGTATTCGACGGGAACGAAGTCGACGGCGACGTCGCCCGCGCGCTCCTCGAGGATCGCGAACCACACATTCGGCTTTCCGTCGTTCGCGGGGCGCCCGAGCGCTCCCACGTTCACGACGCCCCGGCCCGGGCCCGTGAAGCGTTGCCACTGGAGCCCGGTGTGCGTGCAGACGATCAGATCGGCGGCGTGATCCGAAAGCAGCTTCTCGATGAACGGCCGGGGCGTCGTCGTCTCCCAGAGGAACTCGTTGATCTTCCGGGGAGAGCCGTGACAGAGAAGCAGGCGCTTCCCGGCAATCGTGAGGCGCAGATGCGGCGGCAGGGTCGCCATCCAGGCCTTGTGCGCGACCGCCGTCTTCTCGCGCGTGTAGTCGTACGAGATCTGGGCGAACGCGTTGTCGCTCGGGTCCGTGTAGCCGCAGTGGCAGTCCTCCGCGGCCGTCGCGAGCGATTCCTCGTAGTTGCCCTGGATCGTGGGAATTCCGCTCGCCCTGAGGATCTCGACCGTGCGGTCCGGGTGGGGGCCGAACGCTCCGAAGTCGCCGAGGGCGATCATCGCGTCGACGCCACGCGAGCGGGAGATTTCCATGGCCTTTAGAAGGGAGAGATAGTTCGAATAGATACCGCCGAAGAGAGAGATTCTTTGAAAGGTCCCCAGGTCGACGGTCGTCATGGAATTCGCTCCGCCGACGCCAGCGCACGGGCGCATTCACTTTCCAAGAAAATCCCCCGTCCTCCGAACATCACGTCCTGCACGAAAACCTCGTCTCGTGGCACGTGAAGCAGGCTTGATGACTCAGCTGAAAGGGCCTCATCGTGTCTTTGAGCGTCTCTCCCATCTTTGCATCCGGTGAATCAATCAGGATCGGGCAGACATACACACCCTTGCTCGTCACCATCCGGCAGCCCGTGCACTGCAGGACACCGGCCTCCTCCGGCGTCAACTCGCGGCCCTTGAGTGTCTCCCACGACTCGTAGGCGCGCAGGCGCTGCTCTTCGGCACCGATGCGGAGGAGCGGCATGATCTTCAGGCGCGGCTGCGGCAGGCCGATGGAACGGAGGAAGTCGAAGAAGCGCGTCCGGCCGTCCTGCGTGGCCGCTCCCTCGCAGGCCTCGGTCACCGTGATGACGGGATTGAGCCCGGCCGAGGAGAGCGCGCGGACGCCGCCGAGGATCCTCTCGAACGTCCCCGCGCCGCGAATGGGATCGTTCGTCGCCGCGTTCCAGCCGTCGATCGAGATGCGGATGTCGAGGCTGTATTCCGAGGCGTCCGACAACCTCTTCAGGCGCGCCGCCGTGTCGGCCCGGATGAGGACGCCGTTCGTCAGGACCGAGACCGGTCCCTGACAAAGGGTCTCCTCGAGGATCTCGAAGATCTCGTGATTCATGAAGGGCTCGCCGCCCGTGAAGTAGTACTCCTTCACCCCGAGCGCTTCGGCCTCCCGAAGATGGCGCTTCACGTCGGCGAGAGTGAGCATCTCGTGGGCGTGATTCGTCGTCGAGCACGAGATGAAGCAGTGCGTGCACTGGAGGTTGCACAGCGTCCCGGCCACCTGGAACCACAGAGTGTCGAGGGCGAAGAGGGGCGCGATCGGAAAGCCGGACGAGGCGCTGGTCTGGGCGTTCATAAAATCCTCAGTTGACGACCCGCGGAAAGACGTCGGAAACGGCGGCCGCGCCCGGAGGCGGGACCGAAGGTCCTGGCGGCGTTTCGCCTTCGCCCCGCGCGAACAACACGATCTTCTCCCGTTTCATGCGAACGGGAATTCTGGCTTCATCGCCGATCGCGAGATCATTCGGGGCGTCGAGAAGAAGCTCCTGCCGCCCCGCGTAAAGCCGCAGGCGCTGCACCGGGCCGAGGAACTGGGCCGAGGCGAGCGCGGCCGTGAAGTCCGCCTCGGCCGGGCTGACGACCTCGAGATCCTCCGGGCGGAGCAAGGCCCAGCACGGCCCCGCCTCCGAGCCGGCAGGCGCTTCGATCGTCGCAAAGGGAAGACAGAGATCGTCGCCCCGCGTCGAGACGTCGCCCGCGACGAGGTTCGCCGCGCCGAGAAAGCGCGCCACGAACGGTCTCGCCGGGCGGTGATACACCTCGGCCGGACGTCCCGCCTGCTCGATACGTCCCTCGCGCATGACGACCAGCTCGTCTCCGAGGGCGAGCGCCTCGGCCTGGTCGTGCGTCACGTACACGGTCGTGAGGGCGAGCGCGCGGAGAAGACTGAAGAGCTCGGCTCTGAGGTCCTCCCTGAGTTTCGCGTCGAGTGCGGAGAGCGGTTCGTCGAGGAGCAGAATGCGCGGCCGGAACGCGAGGGCGCGCGCGAGCGCCACGCGCTGCTGCTCGCCGCCGGAGAGCCCGTCGACGGGGCGGCTCTCGAAGCCCCCCATCCGGACCGTCTCGAGAACCTCGCGGGCGCGCGCCGCGCGCTCGGTCTTCCCCACGCCGCGCGTGCGGAGCCCGAACGCAACGTTCTGAAGCACGGTGAGATGCGGAAAGAGCGCGTAGCTCTGGAACACCATCCCGATGTCGCGCTTCTCGGCGGGGACGTTCGTGACGTCCCTCCCATCCAGCAGCACCGCGCCTGCATCGGGATCCGTGAGCCCCGCGATCATCCAGAGGGTCGTGCTCTTCCCCGAGCCGCTCGGCCCGAGCAGCGCGGAGATCCGGCCCTCCGGGAAGACGTGACTCAGCGACACGACCGCTGCTCTCCCGGGGCCGTAGGCCTTCGACAGCCCGCGCACTTCCAGCTTCATACCGAGAGCCCCCGGCGGAACTCTTCGCCGCCGAGCGCCTGGATGGCCAGGAACGCGGGCACGATGGGCGCGAGGAAGATCAGCGTCGCCGCGGCGGCGACGGGGAACGAGTTTGTCGTGTACGTGAGGTAGAGCGCCGCGGGAAACGTCTGCACGATCGGAGTCGCGAGCAGGAAGCTGACGTTGAACTCCCCCCACGACACCGCAAAGACGAGAAGCGCCGAGAGCACGAGCCCGGGCACGAGACGCGGCAGAGTCACCCACGCCGCCGTCTTCCAGGGCCCGGCGCCCAGGGAGCGCGCCACCCGCTCGAGGTCCGCGCCCTCTCTCTCCAGCGCGTTGCTCACAGTCTTCAGGACGAGCGGCAGGGTATAGGCGAGGTGGCCCGCCACGAGGAGGCTGAAGCGCGGTGCCCGGCCGGCCCCGAGGAGCAGCCCCACGGCGAGCGCGATGCCCGGAATCGCGAGCGGTGTCATGGCGAGTGTCTCGAGAGAGCCCGAACCCGGGAACGGCCGGCGCCGGAACGCGAAGGCGGCCGGCGTCCCGATGAGAAGAGCGAGCGGAACGACCGTCCCAACGAGCCGGAGCGACGTGACGAGCGCCCCCGACCAGAGGCCGAGCACGTACCGGAACAGGCCGAGCGCGCCGCCCGCGGCGGCCCCCTCGGACCTCTGCCCGTACCAGTCCGCATGGACGAAGGCTCCCGCCGCCGTGACCACGAGCGGCGCCACGAGACCCACGGCGAGGGCCACCGCCACGGCGATCCCCGCCGTCCGCGCCACCCGCCGGGGCGAGATGGGAAGGCTCACGCCGACCTCCGCGCGAAGAGACGATCGACGCCGAAGGTGAGGGCCGCGAGCGCGATGCAGAGCGCCCCCGCGACCGCGTCGTTCAGGAACGCCGTCAGCTCCGTGTAGATCTCGAGCGGCGCGACCGTGAAGCGCCGCGCGAGAACGAGCGCGACGCCGAAGGAGCCCATCGAGGCCGAGAACGTCACGGCCAGCGTCGAGAACAGCGCCGGAGCGGCATACGGAAGCGTCACGTGGAGGAGCCGCGCGATCGGCCCGGCGCCCAGCGAACGCGCCGCGGCGTCCAGCTCCAGCGGAAAGTGGCGGAACGCGGCCTCGAGCGTCATGACGGCCCGTGGAATCTCGAAGTAGAGATAGGCGAGAAAGAGACCCGCCAGGGTGAACGCCGAGCCCGCGAATAGCTCGCGCCCCGTCAGGAGACCCGCGAGCTTCGGAACGGCTCCGATCCGCCCGAGCATCACGATCACGAGGAAGCCCACGAGGACGCCCGAAAACGTGAGCGGGAGCGAAACCGCAGTCCGCACGAGATCGCGACCGGGGAAACGCTCCCGCGCGAAGACCCACGCCGGCACGATCGCGAGCGCGACCGAGACGAAGGCGGCCGCCGTCGACAGAGCCAGCGAATTGACGAGCGACGTCCGGTAGCGCCCCGCCGCGAGGACCTTCAGAAACGCGTCCGGCGACGAGAACGCCCCGGCCGCGAGGCGCGCGAGCGGCCACACGACGCACAGGCCGAGGAAGACCGCGAGCGGAAGGGCAAGCAGCGCTCCCGCCGCGACGGAGCGGTTCCTGCGGCTAACGGCCAGTCCCCCGAATCTCGTCCAGCCAGGCTTTCTTCAGCGCGTCGGCCGCGGCCGCCATATTCGAGAGGTCGAGGGCGCGGGCCTTTTTGTAGTCCGCATCGGGAAGGAACTTCGTCGCGAGCTCGGCGGGCAGGGTGCCGGCCACAACCGGGCGGAAGAACGACTTCGCGAACTCCGCCTGCGCGGGGGCGGAGAGCAGCCAGTCGAAGTACCTCTTCGTCTCGTCGGCGTGCGGCGCTCCCACTGCGAGGCCCATGACGAGCGGCATCGTGAAGGTGCCTTCAGCGGGAATCACGACCTCCACCGGTCCGCCGTCCACGTACTTCATCTTGTAGCCGTTGCCGTCCGCGTTGATCCAGATCGGCACCTCGCCGCGCAGCACGGAGTTGTAGATCGACTCGCGGGGATACGACGAGACGTTCGCGTCGAGCTTCTTGAGGTACGAGAGCCCGGGACGAAAATCCTTCTCCGTGCCGCCCATCAGCTCGTTCAGCCCGTAGACGAACGTGAACGACGTCCCGCCCCAGGTCGGGTCGTCATAGGCGACCTTCCCCTTGTACACAGGCTTGAGGAGATCAGCGAACGACTGCGGAACCGGAGCGCCGGCGAGCGCCTTCGTATTGACGACGAACGCGATCGTGCCGGTGTGCACGGTCCACCAGAGCCCGTTCGGGTCTTTCAGGGAATCGGGAATTTTCTCCCACCCCTTCGGCTTGTAGGGCTGGTGAAGCCCCTTCTGGGCGGCCTGATAGCCGATTGCGCCGGAGTAGTAGGCGCAGTCGGCGACGGGGTTGTCCTTCTCCTTCTCGAGCGCTGCCATCGCGACGGACGAGCCCTTCGGATCCGGAGGGACCGTCACCCCCGCGACCTGCTTGTAGAGGGCCGTCACGCCACCCCAGTTCGCGTAGTTCGGGATGCAGTCGTACTGAATGACGATCTTGTCCTCGCTGGCCGCCGGAGGAGCGAAGGCGGCGCTCGGCGCGAGGAGAACGGCCAGGATGATGATGAAACAGGCACGGAGCAAGGCTCGGGACACGAAACGCAGCACTCGAATCCCCCTTCTTCTTCCCGCGAGGTCGTCGCGGGGCGGAATGCCGGACTTCCTAGAACGAGAGGAGGAAAGGGGGCGGCGCGCGAGAGGGCGGAGGAGCGGTGAACGGAGGAGGGCTCTCGCGAAGAGCCTCTCGCGGGGAAAGCGCACGTCGCCGGCCGAGGACGACCTCGAGAACGGCGAGGAGCCTGGCGTCCCGCTTCGCCGCGCGAAGCGCGTCTCTAAGTCGCATCGCATCCGCGCGGCGGTCGACGTCGAGAAGCTCCCCGAGGAGGAAGACCTTCGGCGCGTTGCCGAGGAGGGCGGCGAGAACGCGCGGCGTCCGCCACGGAACCCGTCCGAAGAAATCCGGGAGAGAGACGGCGTCGGCGCGGAGGCCGATCAGCCAGACTCCCCCATCGCGCGAAGGGCCGAGGACCCTGTCCGACACCGAAAGCGCCCGGAACGCCGCCGCGAGATCCCGCGCCGTGA
>Ga0075520_1001950_pt1 | contig 10120 bp, 13 predicted proteins | sample NGEPerB_FD_75100 | JGI IMG/M metagenome (GOLD analysis project Ga0075520, IMG submission 75100) | Arctic peat soil microbial communities from the Barrow Environmental Observatory site, Barrow, Alaska, USA - NGEE PermafrostAB12-B | ecosystem: Environmental > Terrestrial > Soil > Wetlands > Peat ...
CCAAGGCCGGCATGCTGAGCGCAAAGCGATGATCGACCGCAACCACGCACTGCCCCTCACGCGCCAGGCCGAGCTGGTGGGCATCAGCCGAGGCAACGTGTACTACTTGCCCCGCGCCGCGTCCGAGGCCGACCTGCGGCTGATGAAGCGCATCGACGTGCTCAACCTGGCCCATCCCTTTGCCGGCAGCCGCATGCTGCGTGACATGCTCTGCCGCGAGGGCTTCGCACCAATGCGCCCCAAGGCACCACGCGTTCCATCTCCTCGAGGAACTCGCGCTTGCGCGTCTCCTTCGTGGAGAGGTTCAGGCCGTCCCAGCGGGTTGTTGGGAATGATCACGCCGTGCCAGCGCAGCACCGCACGCATGACTTGCATGGCATAGACAGTTCGACGAAGACACGGTAACTTGCGAGAGACAACTGTGTGCACAACGTCCACACGTCCGGTATGATCCCGCAATGAGCACGACAGCCTCATCGGTCATCAATCTTCGGACACCCGCTGCGCAGCGCGAGTTGATCGACCGTGCCGCACAACTGCAGGGCAAGAGCCGCACGGAGTTCATGCTCGAGGCGTCGCGTGAGAAGGCGCAGCAAGTTCTCCTCGACCAGAACCTTTTCAATGTGACCCCGAAGCAATTCAAGGCCTTCCTCGTCCTGATGGACGCGCCACTGGCCAAGAACGCCGCGTTGCAGCGCCTCCTCTCGAAGCGGTCTCCTTGGGAGAAGTGAGCACCGCGGTTCTCGGTACACCGGTTCCGATCACCGCCGATCACGACACGGCGGGATTCGTGTGTCGTCAGGACGCCCTGAACGAATGGCTGCGCCAACGTGCGCTCGCCAATGCATTGAGCGGCGCCTCACGCACCTACGTTGTCTGTGCTGACAACCAGCAAGTCGTCGGCTACTACGCGCTGGCTGCGGGTTCGATCACCGCCGAATCGGCGCCGTCCCGGATGCGCCGGAACATGCCCGATCCCCTGCCCGTCATCGTGCTGGGGCGTCTGGCGGTGCACGAGGATTGGACAGGGCACGGCATCGGCAGCGGCTTGCTCAAGGACGCCGTGCTGCGCGCTTTGCAGGCCGCCGAAATCATCGGTGCGTGCGCATTGCTGTGCCACGCGATCGACGATGCCGCCAAGGCCTTTTACCTGAGGCGTGGCTTTGCGGAGTCGCCGCTGCAGCCGCTGACCCTGATGCTCGGCCTTCCGAGAAGCGCCCCGAGCTCGCCCTGAAGCCGAGGCACTCCTCGACCCCGAGGAACTGGGGTCCTTCGTCGCAGGTCTCGACTCTGCGACGCTGTCTGCGGTACTGGTGGAACTGGCACGAGACTTCGAACCCGTTCGCAAGCGCGTTGAACGCATGCAACTGGCCTCAAAGCCAAGGGCCTTGGCCGCGGCATTCAAGGCAACATTGACAGGCTGGCGGCGGGCCACGCGATTCATCGGCTATCGCGAGAGCCACGCGTTCGCCTGTGAGCTGGAGGGTTGGCTCGGCCAGATCGAGTGCGAACTGGTGCCACGCGATTCGGCAAGCGCGCTTGCGCTCGAGGAGTCGTTCATCGAGAGCGACGCCAAGTTCTTCGACCGAGCCGACGATTCCGATGGCGCGAGCGGTGACGCAGTGCGCGAAGCGTGCAGGCTCTGGTCAGGCTCTGGCTGCGCACGACCGCGCTCTGCAAGCCAACGCCTCATGGCTGGACCGAACGCTTGTTCCAGCTGGTCAACTTCGACCAGTACGGCGCACGAGATGAACTGCTGCGCAGTGCGAACCTGCTGCTGGACGAGAAAGAGCTGCGCGGGCTGGTCGACCGCTTCGACCAGAAACTGATCGCCGGCGTCAACGCGGCTGCCGACACCGGACACCTGCCGTCTTCGGTCTTCCATGCTTCGGGCTGTCTGCATTTGCTGTCGGAGGCACTGCGCGACCCCGATGTTCACGCGCGTGCAGTGCTGCGTTACAGCCCGCAGCCCAACGCAATGCAGCGCCAGGGGTTCGCCCGGTCGTACGTCGATGCCGGACGTCCTGAAGACGCATTGCTCTGGCTCGACGGCGATTGGGGTCATCTAGAAGGCTCCCGGCAACGATTGCAGGCCGAGACCCACTCTTGTCCAAGACAGAAATAGGCGTTGAGCCATCCCGATGAGTAGAGTAAAAAGTTTGTCGCCAAACAGACTTCCACCCCACGCACGAGAGGCCCAACGTGAATGCATCATGCAGCATCAGTAGTGTCCGGTTTATTTGATGCCAGCGGGCCGCAAAGCCAATGCTGATGCGGGTTTCCAGAGCTTCATGGTGAACGGCAGATCCTGCTTCGGCCTGCCGGTCACGATATCAGTCGAGATTCGGCGTTTCAAGTGCGGCAATGCATGCTGCGCTGTTCGGACGGTTGCCGAGCCTGTAGAGAAGCTGGCGGCCGGATGCAACGCCGCACGAATCGCCTCACGGAGGGCTTTGTGCCAGATTGGCTATTCGCTGGGTGGAGCGGCCGCTGGTCGCCCTGCTGCCCATCTTGGGTTTGGAGTAAGCGGCTCGGCTGGCATGGACGGCATACCACGCAGCGCAAACAAAGCGATCACCAGCGCTTCGTCGATACGCTGCAACGGATCGAACCGTCGATCGCGGTCGGTGGGAGTCTTGCCCGCAATTTTCTCGGCCTGATTCACCGGCGCGATCTGGCTGGATTTGATCAATGGTTGGACCGGCCGCGAAACTGCGTTGTACCCGAGCTGCGCCGCTTTGCGACAGGTCTGCGCGCCGACCTCGACGCGGTACGCGCAGCGTTCTCATCCCCGTGGAGCAGCGGTCAGGTTGAGGGTCATGTCAATCGACTCAAGTTCCTCAAGCGACAGATGTATGGCCGCGCTGGTCTTGACCTGCTGCGTGTGCGGGTCCTGCACCCGAACTGAGCAGAACCGTCACACAATGTGCGTAAGACCCAGATTTACTAATTTCGCCTACGCCACGGTCTCCGTCAACGGCCCGGGAGATGGGCGGCGAAGAAGGCCGTCACCCGCTGCACCGCATCCGCCTTCGCTTCGGGGTCACTGCCTTCGATCGGCACGACGCCGGCGCGGGTGCGGAAGGCAGGCACCTCGTGCACCGGCATGCCGGGCCAGTCGAAGTCGTGGTACGCGCCGGGATACACGTGGATCTCGGCGCGGGTCGAGGCCTCGTGGTGCTCGATCAGCGCGCGGCAGGGTTCGGCGGGCGTCCAGACATCGCTGGCGCCGATCAGCACCAGCAGCGGAATGGGGCTCGACCACGCGGCGCCCTGGCGCTGCGTGCTGCAGCTGGCGGGATAGAAGGCGACCGCGGCCTTGAAGTCGCCGCCGGGCAAGGCGTCGGGCCGCGCCGGGCTGTTCGTGCGAATCGTGTTCAGCACGGTGCCGCCGCCCTCTGACCAGCCCATCACACCGACCTGGTCCGCGAGCACGAAGTCCTGCGCCTGCAGGTAGCGCAAGGCCGCGTAGGCATCGAAGGGCCGCGCGTAGTAGAGGGTCGCGTCGAAATGCGCCGGTGCGCACATCTCGCCGTGGTGGCGCGGGCCGAAGCTGTCGACCATCAACACGCTGATGCCGGCGGCATTCATGCGCGCCGCCCAGTCGCGCTCGCGCGCATTGATCGCGCCGTGTCGACCGAAGAGCCCACCGCAGCCGTGCAGAAACACCAGCGCCGGATTCCTGCCCTCTCCCACGGCGCGGAACAGGCGGCCATCGAGTGTGGCGGCATGCGGGCCGGCCAGCGACGGGAATTGCACCGCTTCTTCTGCGCGGCATGCGCCGATCAACAGCAACAACGCGATCAGGGCCAGAAGACGACGCATGCGATTCATTTTTGGTGACGAGACCTCCTCAACGAGCCGCCGCCGTCGCCGATGACAGGCGGCCGCTGCTTTACCTTGCTTCGCGCCACACCTTCCCCTGAGGTCACTGCAGGACAGCGCTTGCTCGCCTTCGGCCAACGGCGAGAGGCCTAAAACCGATCCGGCATGCCCGGCGACGTTCGCCCGACAGTGGCTTACGAGCTTGGGCCGGCTGACTGGAGGCCGGCGTTGATCGGGCTCTCCACCACCGGTGCCGCGCTTGCGCGTCGGCGCCCTTCTGCCGGCGAATCGGGCAGCAGCGCCGTCAGCAGCCCCAGCAGCGGCAGGTAGGCGCAGATCGCGTACACGTACTCGATGCCGCGCGCATCGGCCACGGCACCCAGTACGGCGGCGCCAAGGCCACCCATGCCGAAGGCGAAGCCGAAGAAAAGACCCGAGACCGTGCCCACCTTGCCCGGCATCAGCTCCTGCGCGAAGACGAGGATGGCAGAGAACGCGGACGAGATGACGAAGCCGATGATCACCGTGAACACGGTCGTCCAAGCCAAGTCGAGGTGCGGCAGCGCCAGGGTGAACGGCGCCACTCCGAGGATGGAAGCCCAGATCACACGTTTGCGGCCGATTCGGTCGCCGATCGGGCCGCCGAGCAGCGAGCCAGCCGCCACCGCAAACAGGAAGGCGAAGAGATGCATCTGCGCCGCTTCCATGCTGGTGTGGAAGCGCTCGATCAGATAGAACGTGTAGTAGCTCGACAGGCTGGCGAGGTAGAAGTACTTGGAGAACAGCAGCGCGAGCAGCACGGCGACGGCGCCGTATATGGTCTTGCGCGGTAGCTGCGGCAGGGTCGCGCTCGTAGAAGAGGCCGTCTTGGCGGTGGCGAGACGATGCTGCCGGTACCACCTGCCGATGCGCCAGAGCAAGGTAATGCCCACGAACGCAGCGAGGGCCAGCCAGGCCACGGCGTGCTGGCCGAAGGGAATGACAAGGCTCGCCGCGATCAGCGGCCCGGCGGCGCTGCCCATATTGCCGCCCACCTGGAAGATCGACTGCGCGAGGCCGTGCTGGCCACCCGAAGCGAGGCGGGCGATGCGCGAGGCCTCGGGGTGGAACACGGCCGATCCGGTGCCCACCAGCATGGCGGCTACCAGCAGCACGGAATAGCTCGGCGCGAAGGCGAGCACGAGCAGCCCGAGCAAGGTCGAGCCCATGCCGAACGAGAGCGAGTACGGCAGCGGGTGCGAGTCGGTGTAGCGGCCGATCAGCGGCTGCATCAGAGAAGCGGTGATCTGATAGACGAGCGAGATCGAGCCGATCTGCGTGAAGCTGAGCGCGAAATTGGCCTTGAGCAGCGGATAGATCGCGAGAATCGTCGACTGCGTCATGTCGTTGAGGAAGTGCGCGACGCTGAGCGCGGAAAGGACGCGAAAGCTGGTCGATTGGAGAGTCATGTGTACGTGCTTGTCGGCGGTCTCGTAACTCTAGCGTCTTGCGCTACGCGGCAGCGACGCGATCGGCCCACGGAGGGCCTGCGGGTCACGGATCCCGCGAAAGCCTGACATGCCGGATTTGGAATGCCGCGGCAGCAACTTCGCCGGCACGAAGGGACCGACCTCGATTTTGTTCTGGGGACGCCGGCCGCCAGTCCGTAATCTGGGTGGCTTGCGAGCTCGAGCGCTTCCGCTTCCGTGTCGAACCCTTTGACACCGGCCTGATTGGCACGTTTGTGAAGACGATCCTGGTCCAATCCTGGTCCTGGCGACGATGCGAAGGTGCGAGCAAGCGCTGTTTCGCTGTTTCGCAACGCGCGCTACCGCTTCAGCACTTTACGATGGGGCGCATCTGCGGCGGGTCTTGTGGCCTCGGGGGCATTGGCTGAAGCCTCTGATGTAGGCTTCCCGAGGCCGCCTCCATCCCATCGCTTGCGACGGACCACGCCCGACTCACCGCATTCGCCGCCGCGACGCTGCCGGGCGGCCTGGCGCGCGCCGCAACGGGCGATTCGAGGGCGCTCAAGGTCGGGTTCATCAGCCCGCGCACCGGCCCCCTGGCGGGCTTCGGCGAATGCGACCCGTACGTCCTGCAGCCGTAGACCGAAGCAAAGTCGGGTCTTCCGCACTTTGTGTGACGCCGCTGGCCCGTGAAGGATGATCGCCGCCACCCTGACTCCAACGTGAGGTTGCGATGAATGACATCCCTGGCCTGAGCCGACCGCTCGCAGACGCGGGCAAACGTGTGGACAGCTGGGACGACGCCGGCGGTCAGCTTGTCGTGGTGGCCAGTAGTACCGTCTCGCGGTCGACCTGCCCACAGTGCGCGGGGCAAAGCCGCCAGGTGCACGGTAGGTATCGTCGGCGCCTCGCCGACCGAACTTGCTTCGGGTTGCCCGTCACGATATCAATTGAGATTCGTCGATTCAAGTGTTGCAACGCGAGTTGCGCCCAGCGCACCTTCTCAGAGTCGGTGGGAGAGCTGGCGACGCGAAGCCAGCGTCGCACAAATCGGCTCACCGAGGCGCTACGCCGCCTTGGCTTCGCGTTGGGTGGCGCGGCGGCTGGTCGGCTTTCCGCCCATCTGGGGATTGGGGTCAGCGGTGACACCATGCTGCGCGTCCTCCATCGAACCGCTTGTCCGACGCCGAAGGAGCCCCCGGTCGTTGTTGGAATCGATGATTGGGCTATCACGCGGGGCCACAGGTACGGAACGATCATCGTGGATCTGGAAAGACGCCAGCCGATCGACGTTCTTGGTGGCCGTGAGTCGATCGTCGTCGCCGACTGGCTTCGACTGCATCCAACGATTCAGATCGTCGCGCGCGACCGCGCGGGAGCCTACTCGGAGGCGGTTCAGACCGTCGATGACAAGGTTCTACAGGTCGCCGACCGGTGGCATCTGATCGCCAACATGCGTGAGTCCATAGAGCGCTTGCTGCTTCGGCAACATGCCAAGCTGCGTGAGGCCGCGAGGACGCTGAGTGAAGCTATTCGGACGGAGGGTCATCCTGTCACGGCCAACTCGCTGGCGTGCCGCCGATCGGGAGAGGTGCACCACGCGATGAGTGCCAGCAACGCAAGCTGGATCGGCAGGCGCAGCCACAGCGCCCACAGCGGAATCGGGAACAGTTCGGGTCGCTCCAGCATGTAGATGTGGCATGGCGTGACTGCGATCGTCAGCAGGAACAGCCCGATACCGGCCGCACGACGCGTCGGTCGCCAGATGAGGCCCGCCGTCCCCAGCAGTTCGAAGACGCCACTCACCAGCACGGCCGCGCGCGGCCAGGGAATGTAGGGCGGCACGATACGCATCTCCGTCTCGGTCGCCACGAAGTGCGCGATGCCACCGACGAAGAACCACAGGAACACGAACGCCAGACCAGCAAGCTTCAGTCGCGAGGCGGGAGTCGAGAGCATCGCGATCATTCACCAAGCAGATGAAGCGCGACTTCGCGACGGTGCGGCCGAAGTCGATGCTCCCAGAGATAGATCCCCTGCCAGGTGCCGAGCACGAGCCGGCGACCCGACAGGGGGATCGACAACTGCACGGCCGTGAGGGCCGCACGAACATGGGCCGGCATGTCGTCGGCACCCTCGTCCCGATGGCGAAAGAGCGCATCGCCATCCGGCACCAAGCGCGCGAAGAACCGGTCGAGGTCGCCACGAACATCGGGATCGGCATTCTCCTGAATCACGACACTCGCCGAGGTGTGCCGAATGAAGAGCGTCAAGAGACCTGTCTCGAGGCCCGCCTCGTCGATCCAATCGAGCACCGGTCGCGTGATCTCGAGCAGGCCGCGTCCGCGGCTTTCGAACGTCAGGGAAGTGGAGAACTGGCGGAGCATCGGCACAGGATAAGGCACCCTGATACCTGCTCTTTTCGGCCCGGCAGCCCTTGAAACTCGGGACTGTTGAGGGTCGCCGAGGGGATGCCAGAGCCCGTCAGGAAGCTTCCAAGCCGATAACGAGGCGTCGACCGAGTGCCTCGACAGCCTGGGCGATGCGTGGCAGCTTCGACCCGTAGTGCGGATCGAGCAGACGACGCACTTCCTTCTCATCAATGCCAAGCCGCCTGGCCAACTGCACCTTCGTGATTCCAGCGTCCTTCATGGCCACGTAGAGCGCGGCCTTGGCCATCGTTTCGGCCGGAGGCGACACCACATGCTCGCCCTTGCGCGGCTTGCTCGGCGCGGGCAAGACCAAGCCGCCATGCATATAGGCGGCGAAGACCTCATCCATGGCATCGGCAGCTTCAGTCAATGCGTGTTCCAGATCCTCGCCCTGCGTCACCAGCTGCGGCAGATCGCGACACGAAACCACAAAGCCGCCTTCTTCGGCCGGCGTCATGCCCACTGCGTACTGAAATCGTCCCATGTAGCTCTCCTCAAAGGTCCAAGACCTTGATACCGATCTGCGTGCACATGCCGTGCAGCGTGCCCGTCTTCAGCTCGTCCTTCGGATTTCGGACCACTGTGAATGCCGAGCCGAAATAGAGGGTCTGATGACTGCCCTTGCCCCGGGGCGCATTGAGAACCACCGTCATCCCGCGTCGTTTGCCGAGCGCCCTCACCTTGCGGATGAACTCGTTGCCCGTCATTCGGAGGGATTGTCGGTCGAAAACGTCCGATGGGCAAGTGTTCAATAGCGGAGGGCGAGCGGGGGTCTGGCCGTGATCGACAGGGACTACCGCGCTGCCCTCGCCTCCCAGAACTTCTTCACCGCCTTCATAGGTGCCGCTTACCGGCGGCACGATGCAGTCGACGAACAGCTTCTCGCCGGCGATGTGGACCTGGCGCATCGAGCGCTTCAGGCTCTGCGCGAAGGCGCGGTACTTGATGCAAAAGCTCGTGTACTTGTAGGCCAGCGCGTTGTCGCGGGCGTACTCCTCCCACAACAGCTGCAGCGTGACGCCGGCGCGCTTGAGCTCCTGGTGCACGAGCGCGAAGTCGGGGGGCGAGTTGGTGGCTCGACCGCGGCACGGGCGGCCGGAACAGCCGCGCCTCGAGCTCGTCGTCGCTGAGCGTCTGGGCAAGCTCGCAGTCCACGCCGGCCGCACGGGCCAGCGACACGTACTTGCTCGCCGAGCTCTTGGAGATCTTCAGCGCACGGCCGATCTCGTCGTAGCTCAGCCCGGCCTGCAGGTGCAGGCGCAATGCCTCTTTGATTCGGCGCATGGTGACTCTCTTCGTGGGCATCGGCTCGTCCGCAAAAAGCGGTGAGCCTATGCCGGGTTCAAGAAATCACTTGCGCGCCCCCCAATCGTCCGCGATCAGCCTGAAACAGCGTCCGCGATCAGACTGAAACGCCGTCCGCGATCACGCTGAAATGCCGTCCGCGATCAGCCTGAAATGCCGTCCGCGATGGCCTGAAATACGCATGTTGCCATGTCTGGGCCTGCGATAAGTTTTGATAGGTAGCACGCCGTTGTGCAGGGTGAGGTCGTCAGGTGGCTCGCGCCGAAAAGGGCGAATTAAGGGGTCGGGTACGGCTCGCGGTCAAGCGTCGCCTATGACTTAGTGGTAGTCGTCTTCCAACTGATGGCGAACCGCCAGGATGTTGACCTTGGACGCGCCTTCGATCTCGTAAAGGACGACATATCCTGCGCTCCTGAAAGGGATGAGTAGCTCCCGCAGGAACGGGCTATCGCCTGCCTTGCGGTATAAAAAGGGCGAGCGACTCAGATGCAGGTCTGCTGCACTGGCGATGGCATCGATCGCCGCCTGCGCCCCCTCAAAATCCTCGACGGTAAGCGCACGCTCGAGCAAGAAGTCAAAGAGCCGGAAGAGGTCGCTTCGCGCCGAGTCGGTGTAGCGGACCTCGAACCGCTCGGTCACCCGAGGACCTTCCCACTACGTCGTGCATCGAGCCGTTGCTGCAGCTGCGCGACGACGGCCTCAGTGCTGTGGTAGACCCCCGAGCGCTGGGCCTCTGCGCTTGAGCGCAAACCGCGGGCCAGGAACTCATCCTGCGCCCGCCGACGGTGGATCGTCTCGCGCACCGCCGTTTCGATCAGGTTCGTGAGCGTTTCGCCCTCGCGCAGAACGCTCTCTGCGGCCTCGCGCAAGTCGGCCTCGACGCGCAAGGAAGGGAAGGTTGTCGTTTTCATGATTGCGTTGCAAGTGCGACGCAAGGATTGTAGCCCGGTTCGGGGCGCCGCAACACGTGGCCAGCCGGCGATGAGCCCTTAGCCAGGGCGCAAGGGCAGGGCGGACGGCCGACGAATAAGGGGGCTGCGCATCGACCGAAATGGCTTGCCAATCGCGAGAGGGCCTAAAGGACAGTTTTGAGGGTGGGGGTGCCTGGAC
>Ga0075520_1001953_pt1 | contig 10120 bp, 7 predicted proteins | sample NGEPerB_FD_75100 | JGI IMG/M metagenome (GOLD analysis project Ga0075520, IMG submission 75100) | Arctic peat soil microbial communities from the Barrow Environmental Observatory site, Barrow, Alaska, USA - NGEE PermafrostAB12-B | ecosystem: Environmental > Terrestrial > Soil > Wetlands > Peat ...
AATTATAATGCGAATAGTGTTGGTTATAAACAAAATAATATTATATTCGCTGGACTTGTGAACAAATTATTAACAGCCTGAAAAAATGCCATATCGCCGATTACCCAACACCGATTCTGCCCGAATGAAAGCTTTAAAGAGTGCTTTGGAGAAAGGACAGGAACTGCCACCGAACCAAATGTCATATTCACCAAAAATTCTTATCCGCCTAAGGCATTTTCTTCCTCTTTTCGAGCATTCAATTCAGCTTCAAAGACAATCAGTTGCATCACAAGGTAAGAGAAGCAAAGATTATAATGAAACTGTCAGAAAAGCTCGCATGTATCTCACGCATTTTATCAGGGTAATGAATATGGCAGTATTACGGGGTGATCTGCCGGCAGAAGCGAGGGCATATTTCGGACTTGCCACAAATGAATCTGTTGTTCCCTCGCTCAATACTGATAATGATCTGGTAAGTTGGGGAAAGAGGGTAATCGAAGGTGAAGAGTTCAGATTAAAAAAAGGCGGAAGCCCGATAACAAACCCTACAATTGCAGTCGTTAAAGTGAGGTATGAGAAATTTATAGAAGCATATAGTTCCCATAAAAGCCTCATCAAAAAAACACTCGATTATGCTGAAAGGACAAATGATATGAGAAAGGAGGCTGACGATTTAATCCTCCAGATCTGGAATGAGGTTGAAGCAAAACAAAGCTCACTGCCAGAGGATATCAGGAAAAAGGAGAGTGAAGAGTACGGAATGGTATATTTTTATAGAAAAAATGAGCTTAAAAATTCCGGCGCTCCTGAGACTCAGAGCCCCGTTCTGCTGTAAGTTCTGAACTTTGATCTTTGTACCGTTTCATTAATAACATCCATTTTGACTATTGGAAACATATCGCTGGGTGAGCGACCTCTCTTTCTTGCTCCAATGGAAGATATCACTGATCCTTCTTTCCGGTGGATTTGTAAGATCAACGGCGCTGACTTCATGTATACTGAATTCATCTCCTCTGATGGCCTGATAAGGGATGGCGAAAAAAGCGTCAGGAAGCTTGATATTTATGATTTTGAGAGGCCAATAGGCATTCAGCTTTATGGTCATATTATCGATGCAATGGTTGAAGCAGCGCTCATCGCTGAAGAGGCCAAGCCTGAACTAATCGATATTAATTTCGGATGCCCGGTAAGGAAAATCGCAAACAGGGGCGCCGGCGCCGGCATGCTGCAGAATATACCGCTTATGGTTGAAATGACTTCGGCAATTGTCAAGGCTGTTAAGCTTCCTGTAACAGTGAAAACCAGGCTCGGCTGGGATGATGAGAGTAAAATAATTGTGTCTGTTGCAGAACAATTGCAGGATGCCGGCATAAGCGCTATAACCATTCACGGAAGGACCCGCGCTCAGTTATATAAAGGCACCGCCGACTGGACCCTGATAGGGGAAGTAAAAAATAATCCAAGGATGAAGATCCCGGTCATCGGGAATGGTGATATTGACTCGCCAATAATAGCCAGGGAGATGTTTGACAGATATGGTGTTGACGGTATTATGATAGGTAGGGCGTCCGTAGGCAGACCCTGGATATTCAGGGATATACGACATTACCTCGAGACTAGTGAACTATTGCCCGAACCTACAGTAAGCGAAAAAACCGATCTCGCACTTCTACATCTTGAAAAATCACTCGAGTACAAAAAAGGCAAACGAGCAATCTATGAGATGCGGAGGCATCTTTCAAATTATTTTAAGGGTCTTCCCCATTTCAAGGATACCCGTCTTAAGCTGCTGACCACTCTGGAGGTTGAAGAGGTAAAATCAATTCTGGCAGAAATAAAGGAAATGTGGGGTAATTTCAGGAGTGATGAAAAAACATCGGTTTATGGAACCTGAATAATCTGGTTCCTGTTAACCCTTCCAAAGATTTCAGAAAAATTATTCCATTTAAATATCCTGTTCATTACTATGATGATCAGTACTCCCATAAGTATCATTGTAGAAAATTCGAACCAGGGATAAACATTATGCTGTACAAATAAAGCGTTTGTCTGCAGGGCAGAAGAATCATTTGTCATCATTATGCAGAGGAAGGCATTGTTTGCAGCATGTGCCCCGATAGCAGCTTCTATCCCGTCATCCAGAATCGTCATAATCCCGAAAATGAGTCCGAAAAGAACATATTGAGGAAGCATGGTCCAGAATCCGAATGCCTTTACCTCAGGGTTCATTCCATGCATCAGTCCGAACAGGACTGACGTCATTATAAGCGGGGAAAAACGGTTTTTGAACAGCACGGTAAATCCCTGCATCAGGTACCCTCTAAAGAGAATTTCCTCGAAAGCCGCCTGGAACGGAATAAGCAATACGGAAATAAGGATCAGGGGTATAAGGGTCGCGCTTTTGTTGTTAAGCGAAAAATTTGAGGGATCTGCCTTAAGGCAACCGAACAGGTATATTGCCGACATAATCACCCAGATCAGGGCAGAGATAAAGAACCTGTTCCAGCGGAACGAATCTGTTCCGTTTATAATTTTTTTCAGGGACCTTCCATTCAGGGGCTTTACAAGGAGAATAAATGCCAAAAGAGCGATTATGAAAGGAACAAGCATCATTACCAGGCCTGTGTTGGAACTGATTCCGAGGACAGTAAGATCATTTGGATCAGCAGCCAGCCTTTTAAGAACAGCAGGATCTGCGGCTGAACTTATACCCATGCTTATAAATATTGGGATAGAACCGATAGTATTTGAAGCGGCCAATACGGCCAGGATCATTAAGAGATACCTCCAGAGAGCGTTCTTGCCGGAAAAGGATGATTCAAGATGATTCATGCACTGATTTTTTCAGAACTCTGATACGGCATTCTTAGGGTAGTCTATAGAATAGTGAAGGCCGATGCTTTCCTTCCTGGCTGTTGCATGCTTAATTATAATATATCCCACATTGATCAGATTTCTTACTTCGCATATCTTCTTCGAGATGAGCGACTGCTTATAGAGGCTTTCCGTCTCCTGGTAAAGTATTTCGAGGCGAACCATGGCCCTTTCAAGGCGAAGGTTCGACCGTACAATACCCACATAATTGCTCATTATCATCTGCACTTCCTTGATACTCTGTGTGATGAGCACCATTTCCTCGAGATGAGTTGTACCCTTATAATCCCATAATGGTATATTTTCCTCGAAAGTGAGTTCCCCTATTCTTTTGCCGGAATGCATTGCAGCCCTGTGGGCATATACGGCAGCTTCAAGAAGAGAATTGGAAGCCAGTCTGTTAGCCCCATGCAAACCGGTAGAGGATGCTTCGCCAAGCGAATATAGCCTGTCGATACTGCTCTGTCCATCCATATCAACTTTAATCCCTCCGCATGAGTAGTGCTGGGCAGGCACAACCGGTATCATGTCTTTTGTAATATCGATGCCCTTGGCAAGACAATGTTCATAAACATTCGGGAATTGATCCTTCAATCCTTTCGGGTCAAGGTGAGTGCAGTCAAGCCATACATGGTCATCACCCCACATCTTCATCTCGCTGTCAATGGCTCTGGCAACAATGTCTCTGGGCGCCAGCGATTCGCGGCTGTCATACCTCTTCATGAATTTCTCCCCGGCTATGTTCTTAAGAACCGCTCCGTAACCCCTGAGGGCTTCAGTAATCAGAAATGAGGGTCTTGTATTAGGGTCGTAGAGCGACGTTGGATGGAACTGGATAAACTCCATGTTTTCTATTGTCCCCTTTGCCCTGTAAACCATCGCTATGCCATCGCCTGTTGCGATCTCCGGATTAGTAGTGGTGAGATAAACATTCCCCACGCCACCGGTTGCGACAATAGTCACTTTTGAAAGAAATGTAATAACCTTTTTGTTTTTAAGATCGGCAATATACGCCCCGAAGCATTTAATATCCGTGGTATTGTGCTTCACGACCTCTCCCAGGTGATGCTGTGTAAGTATCTCTATGGCAAAGTGCTGTTCAAATATTTCGATGTTGGGATCCTTTCTTACCCGTTCTATAAGCGTTTTTTCTATGGCTTCGCCTGTCCTGTCCTTATGATGAAGAATCCTGTACTCAGAGTGCCCGCCTTCCCTGTGAAGATCATAGGTACCATCCTCTTTTTTGTCAAAAGGAACGCCAAGTTCAATGAGGTCCTTGATCCTGTCAGGAGCTTCGCTCACCACCATTCTTACGACCTCTTCATTGCAGCAGCCGGCCCCTGCAATCAGGGTGTCATGGATATGTTTTTCAAAATTATCAGGTTCACTGAATACAGCAGCAATACCTCCCTGGGCATATCTTGTATTTGTATCTTCAAGATTTGCCTTTGTAACAACGCTCACTTTCCCGAATTTTGAAGCCTTCAGCGCAAATGAAAGTCCAGCGATACCTGAACCCAGAACAAGAAAGTCCGTTCTTTTTTTCATTGGATTAATCGTAAAGAAGAAGGTAAATATACAAATAGATTTAATGGTTTTTACCCCCTCTTCCTTTTCTGCCAGAAATCCATGTACTCACCCCTAACTTCCCTCGCTGCTCGTAAAGAGGGGACTTAAAATGCTATATACATGATCATCCCCCCTCTTTGCGCAAACAGAGACAAGGAGAGAAACGACGCAGTTCCGTGAAGCGGAAGAGCCTGTCTCGCTTCGGCGGGAGGTCGAAGCGTAGCGGAGATTCCGCGTCAGCGGAAGAAGGGGGTGAGTTCGTGAGATGCATGAAGGGGTATTGAGTTTAAACCACGTTGTAAAAGCAAAGTTTTTAAGTTACTTTTGCTTTCCGGTTAAATAAACAAAAACGATTATGGCTCAGGAAGATATTTTTAAAAAACTGGTTGCACACTGCAAGGAATATGGATATGTTTTCCCATCAAGTGAAATTTACGACGGGTTAAGTGCAGTTTACGATTATGGTCAGTATGGAGTTGAGCTGAAGAATAATATTAAAAAGTACTGGTGGGACAGTATGGTGCTGCTCCATGATAATATTGTCGGCCTCGATTCAGCAATCTTCATGCACCCGACAATATGGAAGGCTTCAGGACACGTTGATGCTTTCAATGATCCTTTGATTGACAATAAGGATTCTAAAAAAAGGTACCGGGCCGATGTTCTGATTGAAGAACACATAGCCAAATTCGAAGAAAAGATAAATAAGGAAATTGAGAAAGCAAGGGAGAGGTTCGGCGATGCATTTGATGAAAAGAAATTCAGGGAGACAAACCAGAGAGTACTTGCGAACCAGGCGAAGCTCGATGAAATAAATGCCCGTTTTTCAAAGGCGATGAATGCGACAGATCTCCAGGAATTAAGACAGATAATAATCGACAATGAGATTGTTTGTCCAATTTCCGGCACCCGGAACTGGACCGATGTAAAGCAGTTTAACCTCATGTTTTCCACCGAATTTGGTTCGACTGCCGAAGGTTCAACCAAGATTTACCTGCGTCCTGAAACAGCCCAGGGCATCTTTGTTAATTTTCTGAATGTTCAGAAAACCGGAAGAATGAAGATCCCATTCGGCATTGCCCAGATAGGGAAAGCTTTCCGTAACGAGATAGTTGCCCGGCAGTTTATTTTCAGGATGAGGGAATTTGAGCAAATGGAGATGCAGTTCTTCGTGCAGCCAGGCAGCGAACTCGACTGGTTCCGTCACTGGAAGGAAATAAGAATGAAATGGCATACGACTCTTGGTTTCGGCGATGAGAATTACCGGTTCCACGATCATGTCAAGCTCGCCCATTATGCAAATGCTGCAACAGATATCGAATATAAGTTTCCGTTCGGGTTCAAGGAGGTCGAAGGAATACATTCCAGAACCGATTTCGACCTGAAGCAGCACCAGCAATTCAGTGGTAAAAAGATGCAGTATTTTGATCCCGAAAGAGGAGAATCATATATTCCATACGTTATCGAAACATCTATCGGAGTCGACAGAATGTTTCTCCAGGTAATCTCTGCAGCCTATCTTGAAGAAGAGCTTAAGAAAGAAGACGGAAGTTCCGACACCAGGGTTGTCCTGAGACTTCCATCATTTCTGGCTCCTGTCAAACTTGCTGTAATGCCCCTCGTTAAGAAAGACGGATTGCCGGAGATTGCCGAAAAGATCGTCCACGACCTGAAGTTTGACTTTAATTGCCAGTATGATGACAAGGATTCAATTGGCAGGCGTTACAGGAGACAGGATGCGATCGGAACCCCGTATTGCATAACCATTGATCACCAGACGATCGATGATAATACAGTTACTATCAGGTATCGCGACACAATGCTCCAGGAGCGGGTAGGCATCGCGGGATTAAAAGACATTATTTCTGAAAAAGTCAGCATCGCTACACTGTTGAAAAAGCTTTAAATGAACAGAGTCCTTATCATCACTTATTACTGGCCGCCAAGCGGAGGCGCCGGAGTACAGAGGTGGCTTAAGTTTTCGAAGTATCTTCCCCAGTTTGGCTGGGAGCCGGTAATACTTACAGTTGATCCTGAATTTGCATCCTATCCTGCTATCGACCATTCTCTTGAGAAAGAGATCCCAAGGGGAATAAATGTTTACAGGACAAAAGCGACAGACTGGTTCAGGATTTACGGAAAATCAAAAGTCCCATCGGCGGGTTTTGCAAAGAACAGCGATGATACGATAAAGGGAAAAATATCCCGTTTCATAAGAGGGAATTTCTTCATCCCCGACCCACGCAGGGGCTGGAATAAATTTGCATTTAAAAAAGCATGTGAAATCATTGAAAAGGAAGAGATCAGGCATATTATAACAACAAGCCCCCCCCATTCCACACAGCTTATCGGGCTAAAGCTTAAAAAGAAATTCCCCTCAATAAAATGGATAGCTGATCTGAGAGACCCCTGGACAGATATCTATTATTACAGTAAATTCTATCCATCACTGTTTTCAAGGAAACTGGATCTCTATTATGAAAGATCTGTTTTGGAAAAATCTGATGAAATTATTACCGTTGGCAAAACACTTAAGAACTCCTTCTTGCAAGAACATAATATAGATGAAAATAAAATAACCGTCATTACAAATGGGTTTGATGAATCTGACTTTGAAGCAGAGACCTCAATTCGCCCCGGGAAGCTGATAATCACTTATGTAGGAACGATATCAGAATCATACCCGGTAACCGGACTCATCGGGGCACTGAAAGACCTGTATGAAAAGAAAATTGATTTCACTCTCAGGATTACGGGTGACTTATCCCAAAACATTAAGAACCTCATAACTTCAGAAATCCCCGCATCGTCCGTGGAATTCACTCCATACCTTGAACACAGTCTTGCTGTGAAATCAATCATGGACTCTTCTGTCGTTATACTGATAATCCCTGATCATAAAAGCAACAAGGGGATCCTTACAGGAAAACTGTTTGAATATCTTGCATCTGGTGTTCCTGTTCTTTGCCTCGGCCCTGCCGACGGCGATGCGGCAGAGATAATTGATAACTGCAAAGCAGGGATAACCATTGGTTATTATGAATCGGATAAAATCTCAGATTTCATTATCAATATCAGCAGATATTCTGCATTTATCGATAAGAATGCAATAAATGATTTTTCACGATTCAATCTGACAAAGAAGGTGGCGTCAGTTTTAGGTTGATGGAAATAATGATATCTATTACGGAATTAAAATAGAGAAACTGCATGAGAATTGGGATAGTTGTTGATAATGAGCTTAATAACGATAAGCGTGTTCTCAGAGAAGCAGATATTCTGAAGGAACATGGTTATGAGATCTTCATTCTGTGCTTTGGATTTGATAATAATATTTATTGCAATATTGCCGGCATCAATATCACCAGGATAAAAATCAGAAAAAGGACTAAGGATATTTTGTTCTTTATCCTGAACTCCATTTCGATATATGAATGGTTCTGGTCTTTGCGGATAAAGAAATTCATAATAAACAACCATTTGGAAGTGCTTCATGTGCATGATCTGTATATGTCACGGGCAGCACATTCAGGAAGAAAAAAAGCCGGAAAGAAAATTCCTGTAATACTTGACCTTCATGAGAATTATCCCTTTGCAGTCACAACTTATAACTGGACCAAAGGATTTTTGCGAAGCCTGATTTCCCGTCCGAAGGAATGGAAAAGAAAAGAAAAAGAATATTTGGGATACTCCGATAAAGTTGTAGTTCTGAGTGAAGAATTTAAAGAGGATCTGATAAATCGATATCCTGAGTTAAAAGAAAAAGAATTTCTGGTCTTGCCAAATGTTCCTGACTTAAGGCAGCTGGAACAATCAAATACGAATTTGGTAAAGATTCCCTTTAAGAAAACAGCTCCGATCATATTCTATTTTGGGGTAATTGCAGAAAGAAGAGGGGTCTTTAATGCCTTAAGAGTATTTTCAGAGCTGATCAAAGAAAATAATCGCGCAGTATTCCTGTTAATAGGCCCGGTGGACAAAAAGGACAAAAAGAGTTTCTTCACTATAATACATTCTGAAACGCTTGCCAATCATGTCCGGTATATTCCATGGATCGATCTTTCAGAACTTCCCGCTTACCTTGAAATTAGTGATATTTGTATTGCACCTTTTGAAAAAAATCCACAGCATGAATCAGGTGTTGCAAATAAAATTTTTGATTATATGTCAGGCAAGAAACCTATTGTTGCATCTGACTGTCGGCCTCAGCAAAAGCTGATTGAGAAATACAATTGTGGCATTGTTTATAGAAATGACACGGAAATGAAAAATGCTATTATTAAACTCCTAAGTAATAAGCAGCTGAATATGGAGATGGGATTAAACGGCTATAAAGCAGTAATGGAAGAGTTCAATACGGACAAAGTTAAGGAACAACTATTAAAATTTTACAGCGAAATTGAAGCTGTGGCAAGCAAGGACAGGAGCAAAGACAGTATATAAATGCACAAAGAATTTAAAAGTCTGTTAAGAAGCATCATTATTTACGGATTCGGAAACGTATCCGTAAAACTGGTTGGTCTTGTTCTTTTACCTCTTTATACCAATCCTAAACTTCTTTCTGTTGATGAATATGGAGCAATGGGGCTCTTGGATATTTCTGCCCAGATCCTAATTGCTCTGTTCAGTCTATCGCTGTATGCCGCCTATGCCCGGTGGTACTGGGATAAGGAATACTATAACAGCCGGAAAACAATTTTTTTCTCTTGTTTTTCGACCCTTACACTTCTTGCAATATTGCTTTCGGCCTCCGGAATCTTTGCTTCTGAACCTATTTCCCGTTTGCTTTTCAATAAGGATGCCTTCGCTTCCGCGCTTAAGTTAATGTTTATTGCAGCCAGCATGCAGCTCCTGATTGATTTCACTCTGACCCAAATGAGAGTTGAGGAAAAACCGGGTTTCTACATAACAACAAACATTATCCGGCTGGTTGTAATTCTTGCAACGACAATCTATTTCCTGAAATATGAACACAGAGGACTAACCGGCATTTATGAAGCACAGATTATCGGGAACAGTTTGTTTCTTCTGATCACTAGCCGATATATTTTCAGAAGTATGGAGGCTCGTTTTTCATTTCCTGTTCTGAAAGATATAATCATGTTTAGCATGCCTCTTGCACTGGCAGCTTTATCAAATGTCCTTCTTGCAGTATTCGACAGGTACGTTCTCAACTATAAATCTACCCTTCTTAATGTGGGGATATATACCCAGGCATACAAGATCGCAAATACCACAAAAGTCTTCATTATCAGCTCAGTTCAACTGGCTCTTGCCCCGGCAATTTTTAAGATAATGTACCGTCCTGATCATAAGTTGATCTATTCAAAGATCATGACCTGGTTTACAATTATTGTGGTTTATTTTTCACTTTTTCTCTCACTTTTCGGTTTGGAGATAACCAAAGTCTTCACAACAGGTACTATTTACTGGGACGCTTACAAGCTTATTCCGATCTTATCGCTCGGAATAACTTTCAGCATGCTTAAGGATGTCTCAATTACAGGCCTTCAAATAACAAAGCGGACAAAGATAATTGGCCTCATGCTGACGATCATAGCAATTTTTAACCTTGGGATAAACATGCTTCTTGTTCCGGTACTGGGAGTTTATGGAGCAGCTTTATCGTCTCTTATTTCCCAGTTTATTTTCTTTATAGTATTATATTTCTATGCGCAGAAATATTACCCTATTC
>Ga0075520_1001956_pt1 | contig 10116 bp, 6 predicted proteins | sample NGEPerB_FD_75100 | JGI IMG/M metagenome (GOLD analysis project Ga0075520, IMG submission 75100) | Arctic peat soil microbial communities from the Barrow Environmental Observatory site, Barrow, Alaska, USA - NGEE PermafrostAB12-B | ecosystem: Environmental > Terrestrial > Soil > Wetlands > Peat ...
ACGGACTATGCAGGGCCGATCGCCGTGATCCTGGCGGATAACGGGTCGAGCGATGGCACCTGTGCCGAGGCTGTCAAGAGCGCAGCAGAAGTGGGCGTCTCGCTGCGCATCATCTCCGAGCTGACTCCGGGCAAGTCGAACGCGCTGAACACGGCGCTGGAACACGTCGATACCTCGCTAGTGGTGACGGTGGACGCGGACACCCTGCTGCATCGGGAGTCCCTGCGCCGACTGGTCTCGCGCCTGGAGTCGGCACCGCCGGACACCGCTGCTGTTGCAGGCACCGTCCTGGTGCGCAACTCCCGGGTGAACCTGCTCACGCGGATCCAGGAGTGGGACTACTACCTCGGCATCGCCGCGGTGAAGCGGATGCAGGCTCTGTACCAGGCGACACTGGTAGCCCAGGGTGCCTTCTCCCTCTACCGCACAGCCGAGGTGCGGCGAGTGGGCGGCTGGCCAGACGCGATCGGTGAGGACATCGTGCTGACCTGGCGGCTGATGGAGCATGGCGACCGCGTCTTGTTCGAGCCGACGTCCGTCGCCTTCACCGATGCGCCCGCCGGAGTGCGGCATTTCATGCGACAGCGGGCCCGGTGGGCGCGTGGAATGCTCGAGGGCATCGCCACGGTGCCGCCGTGGCGTCAGTCGCGGCGGTTGACGGGGTTCGTGGCGGGCATCGACCTGCTGATCCCCTTGCTGGACGTGGGCTACATCCTGATCTGGCTGCCCGGCTTGGTTCTGTTCGTCCTCGGGTACCCGCTGATCGTGTCGGCGTGGACCCTTGCCGTCCTGCCGGTCACCCTCTTGGTGTACGGCGGGCTGCGGCTCTTCCAGAGCCGGCACGTCTTCGGTCCGATGGGTCTGAAAGTCCGCCGCAACCGGCTCGGGTACGTGGCGTTCCTGCTCGGGTACCAGGTGCTCTGCTCGACGGCGAGCCTTGACGGATACGCCCAGCATCTGGCAGGGGCGCATCGGCGCTGGAAGTAGGCCGCATTGCGGACCCAAGGGTGGTCGCGTATGCCCCAGTCTTTGCCCAGATCGTCTTCCTGAGTGTACTGATTCACTGCCCTGCCACCTGGACGGCTCCAGACACGTCGCGGCTGGTCGCCGTTGAACCCAAGCAGATCTGACCGTAGTCAAGGCATCGTAAGCGGAGCACCGCGCCCACGAACGGCTGCGATGTTCAGTCAGGTGTGCTCGCCATCCTGGGGCAATCTGCACCGCAGAGCACCTGATCACTGACCTGCTGAGGTTGACTTGCCTCTATCCGAGGTCACGATGGCGGAATGCTGCCAGTCCGGTGCCCAGGAGTCCTACGCCGACCAGGGTGATGATCGCCAGCGGTAGAAGAGTGAGGGTGGCAGCCGGCAGGTGGGGCGTCTGCTGGAAGGGCGAGAGGTCCTGGACCCATGTCGGCACTTTGAGCAGCTCTCCGAAGAAACCCAGCACAAAGTAGGCCGCCATCGCTACCCAGGCCGCACCCATGGCTTGCGGGAGGAGCCCGAACAGGGCCGTGCTGAGGCCTACCAGGAGCCACACGGCTGGGAGATAGGTGAGCATCGCCGCGATGATGCGGGGGACCTGGCCCGCGTCGCGGGTGAGAACGGCGTACGGCGCGGCCGCGCCGAAGCCAGCAGCGAACAACACGACGACGCTGCCGACCAGAGTGACCGCGACGTGGCTGGCGACCCATGCGCAACGAGATGTTGGGGTTGTTAGCAGCTGCTCGGCATGCAGGAGGGTCTCTTCGCTGCGCAGTCGCTCGATTGACTGGACCCCGTAACACGCCGCGACGATCGCCATCAGGAACAGGGCGGTGCCGAGGTAGGCGTCAACCAGGTTCCCTGCGCCCATTTGGGCAATGATCTCCTTCATCGTCTGGCTGTCGCCCACGAAGCTGCTGATCGCGTTCGCGACCGAGCCAAACCCGATCCCGAGGATGAACATGGCCACGGCCCAGGTGAGCACGGTGCCGCGGTGGAGCCGGATGGCCAGGCCTAACGCGGTACCAAGGGTGCGTGGTGCCCGGGCCGGTCCGGGCCGAGGTTGGACCAGGCCTGCGCCTATGTCTCGCCGCGCGCTGAGGGTTCGAGCCACATACAGAAAGACCAGGGTGAGCGCGAGCGAGATCAGCAGTGGCCACCATCGGTCGCCAGCGAACGGACGGGTCTTCTGCGACAACCCGATCGGTGACAGCCACGACAGCCGGCCGTCCCCTATGTCGCCGAGCGCTCGCAGCATGAAGGACCCACCCAGGACCGCGCCGGCCAGCCCGGAGGCCACATGACTGTTCTCGGTGACCTGGGCCGTGGCCAGCGCGACGGCGCTGAAGAACATGCCCAGAGCCACTGACGACGCCCCGAACGTGAGTGACCCGGCGACCGGCAGCTGCTGGCCGATTAACCCCGCGACGGTCAGGGCCCCAATCGTAAGGTTCATCGCGGCCACCACGACCAACGCGGCTGCTATCTCGGCATGGCGCCCCAACGAGGTGGCGCGCAGGAGCTCGGTGCGCCCGCTCTCCTCCTCGGCTCGAGTGCAGCGTGTCACCATGAGCAGACTCATCAAGGCGACGAGGATCAACATGCCCGTCCCCACCTGGAACGCCACCTCGCCGCCTACGGTGGCCAAGCCCTGCACCGGGCCGTTGAAGACGATCACCGCGTCGTTGGCCGCGGAGGCGACGGCGGCTTTGTCCAGGTCGCCCTGGGTGGGAAACAGAGCCTTGATCGCCGGCGCAGTGACAGCCACGAGCAGGACGACTGAAGCGATCCAGACGACGATGCGGACTCGGTCACGGTGACCGATAAAGCGCACCAGAGTCCATGTGCCGCTCAGATCACTCACGGCGTGGCCTCGCCGGGTCCGGCCGGGGTGGTACCCGCCTTGTCGGTGGCCGAATGGGCCGCTTCCTTGGCCATGAAGTCCCCGTACTCGTGCAAGAACAGCTCCTCGATGGTCGGTGGCGCGCTGGTCAAAGAGCGCAGACCGTGGTCGACGAGAATCCGCATGGCCGATTCGAGCTGGTCTATCTCAACGTCGAAGGTGACACGCCGGCCCTCCAGCTTGAGGTCGATCACTCCGGGCAGGGTGGACAGGCCGCTGGGTGGCCGGATAGTCACAGCGGCGATCGATGTGCGGGCCAAGTGACGCAGCTCGATCAGGGTCCCGGTTAGCACTGTTCGACCGGAACGAATGATGCTCACCCGGTCGCACAGCTGTTCGACCTCGGCAAGAATGTGGCTGGAAAGCAACACGGTGCGTCCTTGCTGTTTCACCTCGCGGATACAGTCCTGGAACACCGACTCCATCAGTGGATCGAGCCCGGCTGTCGGCTCGTCGAGGATCAGCAGCTCCGCGGTGGACGCCAGCGCGGCAACCAACGCCACCTTCTGACGGTTGCCCTTGGAGTAGGTGCGCGCCTTCTTGGTCGGATCCAGCTCGAATCGTTCGAGGAGCTCCTCCCGGCGCCGGTAGTCGAGGTCACCCCGAAGGCGACCCAGCAGGTCGATGACCTCACCACCGCTCAGCTTCGGCCACAGGTTGACCTCACCAGGAACGTAGGCAAGCCGGCGATGCAACATGACTGCGTCACGCCATGGGTCACCACCGAGCAGAACCACGTCGCCGCCGTCAGCGCGCAACAACCCCAACAGCACACGAATCGTCGTCGTCTTCCCAGCGCCATTTGGCCCGAGCAGCCCATGCACCTCACCGGGGGCAACCCTCAGATCCATGCCGTCAAGCCCGCGTGTCCTGCCGAACGTCTTCACCAAACCACTCGTAGAGATGGCGTCCGCCACAAGATCGACCTGCTTTCATGTCGCCCAACCTGGATCAGACTCCGTGAGCCGGGTGGCTCGACGCTCCAGCACCGCGACCGCCCACCTAACGCTATCGGCCACCATGGCGCCGAAGCGTCCGCTGGCGGCCACGAGATAGTCTGTTGAGGCACAACAGAGGTGCAACGCGCGCTACGCCACACGGGTCACCTTCTCGATGTTGCTCACGTTACGGTTGGCGGCCCCTTGCGGCCCAACGCGTCCATTGCGGCCGCGATGATCTCAGCGCGGGGGCTTTCTGAACCCGGACGCGGTTCCTGGAGGTCCCAGACTTGGAGACCAGGTCCGTGGATCGCCACGGCGATCAAGATCAACCACCCGGCTGCGAGCAAGGGCCACTGATCTTGCTCGACAGCCAAGCAGCCAACACGATCATCGGATCAGTCCTCTTCACCGCAGTCCGCCGGGGTGTCCTGGCCCCGAAGCGCGCCAATGGACCCAACGCATTCGCGTGTGCGACGCGCCTTCACCTGTCGGCTATCGGCAACTCGCGCCAAGGAACTGACGAACAGCGCAGCCAGGTCGGCCCGCGGTCCTGGCCAGAGGTGTCGTAGAGCCCAGTGTGAGCGGCAGTGGCTGCACCGAACTGGTGTGGTTGTCGTGCTCGGCTCGGACACGATAGGCGGTGTTGCCCTGCTCGCACAGCAGCCGGAACTTGTGGCCGGTCACAGCCGTCGCCGCAACGAAGGACGTCCAGCACCCACGGCCGGTATGTGGTCGCTGCACCGGTCCGCTGCATCCGTCTGTCATGGCTTCAGTGTGACCAACCCGGCCCGGCTGTCGCCATCACCGCAGCCGACGCCATGTGGTAGATCTGGCCCGTTCCAGATGATGGCCAGTGGGCGCCTTAAGGCCTCAGTCGTGGTCGCCGAGCCCTAGGGCGCTCAGCACCCGGTTGAGGGGATTGGTCAGGCCGTACCCCGAGGCAAGCCACGAGAGCAGGGTGAGGTCGCCAACCTGTTGGGGCAGCGAGGCATCGAATTCCGGGATCGGTGCGTCCAGGGCGACCTGGACAACAACAGGTGCAACGTCAAGGTAGGTCGAAGCGGCTTCAAGGTGGTGCCGTTGCGCGCCCTTGATCTGCGGGTCGCCGTCTGCGAGGGCGCGACGCAGGTTGGCCAGATCGCCGTAGCGGTTGATCAGTGTGGCTGCCGTCTTCTCGCCGATCCCTGCAACACCCGGCAACCCATCGCTGACATCACCACGCAGCGTCGCCAAGTCGGCGTAGGCCTGACCGGTGGGCACGGAGTACTTGGTCTGCAGGAAGGCCTGAGTAACGACGTCTGGATCCCGCACCCCACCGCGAGCGGTGTAGAGGACCCTTACGCCTGCGTCGTCATCGACCAGCTGGAACAGGTCACGGTCGCCGGTGACAACATCGACGGGGTGCCTGCCGTGAGCGCGGTGCGTCAACGTGCCGATGACGTCGTCCGCCTCGTAGCCATCACAGCCGATGCGGGCAATCCCCAAGGCCTGCAATGCGTCCACGATCAGCGGAACCTGCGGCGTGAGGTCTTCGGGGCTCTCCTCCTGGATCAGGCTGCCTTCGCTGAGACGGTGGGTCTTATACGTAGGGATGGCGTTGACCCGAAACGCCGGCCGCCAGTCGTTGTCCCAGCAGGCCACGAGATGTGTCGGGCGATGGGTGGTGACCAGGGTTGCGATCATGTCCAGGAAACCCCGCACGGCATTGGTCGGCGGCTCATCGGGGTTGCGTCGCTGGTCTGGCACGCCATAGAAGGCGCGGAAGTACAAGGAGGCAGAGTCCAGGAGCATCAGGCGCGCGGTCATGAGGTTCATCGTGTCATCACCCGCCTGCCGACACCCGCAGCTGCTCAGACGTTAGTAGCCTTGCGTCATGGAGGATCTGGATCGCCGCATCGTCGGGTTGTTGTTGCAGGACGGCCGCATGAGCTTCACCGATCTTGGCAAGGTCACCGGGCTGTCGACATCGGCAGTCCACCAACGGGTGCGCCGGCTCGAAGAACGCGGGGTGATTCAGGGTTACCGCGCCATCATCGACTACAAAGCGCTGGGGATGCCGCTGGTGGCCTTCATCTCCATCACGCCAACTGATCCGGCAGCCCCGGACGACGTTGTAGACCACCTTCGAGACATCGGTGACATCGAGGCCTGCTACTCGGTCGCGGGGGAGGAGAGCTACATCCTCAAGGCCAGGGTGGCTACGCCCGGCGATCTTGAGGAGCTGCTCGCCCAGGTGCGAACCTCGGCCATGGTGTCGACACGTACGACGGTGGTGCTCTCAACCCCCTGGGAGGAGCGTTCGCACCTTGTTTGAATGACTTCGCTGTGGGTCCACGTCCTGGGTCTTCCGGTCGGCGCCAGAGTCGGTCCAGTGGCGCTCAGCGAACCTGTCGCGGCGGTCCTGGCCTCTGATGACCTGGATGCGGCCGGCCCCTGACGGAGGCCTTCGGAAAGCGATCTGCTGGACATCGCGCGGTGGGCTTGTGCCCACTACCCGATGACACCACCCACCTCAGCAGACGGCCCAAGAGGCAGGAGACCACCTGAGGCCAACATCGTTTCGAACTCGTGCGCGGAGGTGGGCCAGCCCAGGAGATACCCCTGTCCCATGCTGCAGCCCAGCTTTCTGAGAAGGTTCAGCTGATCCGGCTCTTCGATGCCTTCGGCGATCACGGCAAGGGAGAGCCTTTTCGCCAGCCCGAGGATGCCTTCCAGCATGGGCACCGATGGCGTGGCTGATGGCGAGGTCGAGGCTTGGCCCGAGACGAAGGAGCCGTCGATCTTGAGGATGTCCACAGGCAGGCTGGCCAGCGTGCTTAGGGATGAGAAGCCGGTACCGAAGTCATCGATGGCGACGCGGACCCCGAAACCTTTCAACGTGTTCAGGGATGTGATGCCGCCGGCGTCGGCCGCCAGGGCAGTCTCGGTGACCTCGACCACGACCTTGTCGGCTTGAGCCATCGGGTCGGCCAGGATGTGCTGGATGGCAGCCAGGCTTTGGGGGTTGACCAGCTGCAGCGCGGAGAGGTTGACCGAGACCCACAGGTCCTTGCAGTGGTCCATGGTGTGCCGCCACGCCGCGACTTGACGGGTTGCCGTATCGAGCACCCAGCAGCCGATGGCGTCGATGTCACCGGTTTGTTCGGCAAGGGGGATGAATGTCTCTGGCTCCAAGAGCCCGAGCGTGGGGTGCTGCCAGCGCACCAGCGCCTCCATGCCGAGGATCTCCCCGGTGTGCAGGTCGGCGACCGGCTGGTAGACCAGGCGGAGCTGTCCTGAGGTGACGGCGACGGCCAGGTTGGTCTTGAGGGCAGAGCGTTCGACCATGTGCTCGTGCATCTGGGCGTCGAAGAGCTGGTAGCGGGCTTTCCCGCCGCCCTTGGCCATATACATGGCGAAGTCGGCTTGCCGGAGCAGCTCGGCGGCATCGCTGGTATCTGGTGTGCGCTGGGCCACGCCGATGCTGACGGTGACCACCAGGAATTCTCCACCGACGATGAACGGTGCCCGTAGTGCGGCCAGAACCTTCTCGGCGACCTCGACCGCGACCGAGCCGCCCTCGTCGTCTTCGATGACCATGATCGCGAACTCGTCGCCGCCAAGACGCGCGACGAGCTCCTGGGCGCGCACGCAGCCGTTGAGCCGGCCGGCCAGCTGGATAAGAAGCGCGTCCCCTCCTTCGTGACCCTTGGTGTCGTTGACGTCCTTGAAGTCGTCGATGTCAATGAAGAGCAAGCTTTCCCGCACGGCCCTGCGCTGGCTGCCTGATCTGAACGACGCCGTGAGGCGTTCTGTCAACGTAGCGCGGTTGGCCAGTCCCGTCAGCGAGTCATGGCTGGCCCGAAGCGTCAGTGCCAGGTGGCTGTTGTGCAGGGCCTCGGTCATGTGATTGAACGCTTGCGCCAACTCGCCCAGCTCGTCGCGCCGTGCGACCTGCATGCGATTGTTGTAGTCGCCGGCTTCTAGCTTCAAGACGTTGTCATACATTGCGGCCACTGGCTTCAGCAGGGTTGTGGCCATCCGACGACGGAAGTACACGGTTCCGCCCAGACCCAGGACAAACAAGGTGCTGAGGGCGATGATCAGGATCCGTTCAAGGTCCGAGCCATAGGCAAGCCCTGCATCCATCGCGTCCAGAGAGGGACTCTCCAGACCGACCAGCAGCCCGACGGTGCCATCACTGGACGCGCCGTAGAGCGGGTTGTCGACGGAGTGGTCTCCGTGAAGCGCCTGCACCTGGTTGCCCCACAGACCATAGTTCGTCAGGCCGCTCTGCCAGGAGTGACGGGCCTGGACGATGGTGGCCCGCATGCCGTTGCTGGCCGGGAAGACGTTTGCGGCCTGGGCGAACAAGCCGGAGATCTGTTGCTGCTGCCGGATGAACCCCGCCCGGTCGATCGACTTGGCGCCCAACAACTTGTGGGCCACCTCTTCGTGGGCAACGATTGCGGTGGTCAGCGCCCCGACAGTCTTGGACTCGAGGTGGAGCTGATGGGCTGTCCCCTCCACCTGGTCGACCACGCCCCGAACACCGACGATTGTTGTCACTGCCGTCACCAGCACCCCCAATAGCACGATGGAGAACGCCCTGGACCACTCACGTCGCAGACTCCACCTGCGCCCTGACCCCTGGACGCCGGCCGAATTGTGGCTCAGCACAATCCTTCTATTCATCGTCATCAGTCCGGCCAGGGCGCGAGCGGGCGCGACAAGCATTCCCCCTGTAGCTTGGGCCTAGGAGTCGCATGCTCAACGTTCTCACTTGCCGCGATGTCTAGTACGGACTTTGGCCGATCCCGGGGCGAACTGGTCGACTGGACAAGACTGCCGTGACGGGTGTCCACCGGCCAGGTCCGCAAGGCTCAGGGCGCCCAAGGTGCGGATCCCGATGGCGGCCTTGGTGGCAGCCTCATCCAGGATGGGAAGGACGCGACCCTCACGCGTTGGCTGCAACACGGTGACTGCCTCGACCCGGTGACAGCTGACCTCGCCGCCGAGTGCTCGCGATCGTGGCTCTGATCAGTGCGACGTGTTGGCCAGGCGTACTGCTGCTCGGGCCAGTGGGACGGCTTCAGTCTTCTTCGCAGTGGCGCACGAGTCTGGCACGATGCGGGAATGGCGATTTCGAAGAATCTGCTGGCCGATGACGAGTACGTCGTGCTGTGTGTCCGTGCGCACGCCAAGGCGGTCATCTGGCCCTGCGTCGTGTTGGTGCTGGTCGTGGGTGGTGTGATCAGCGTCCTGATGGCCAGGCCCAACAACTCCGCGGTGGCACTGGCCGCCGCGGTGGTGGCCGTCCCGGTGCTGGTTGTCTGGTCGTTGGTTCCGGTTCTGGCCTGGAGCAGCTCGACCTACACGGTCACGAACCGGCGGCTGATCACCCGTCACGGCGTCCTGACCCGGACCGGCCGCGACATCCCGCTGTTTCGCATCAACGACGTCTCCTACGAGATGGGCTTGATGGACCGCATCCTGGGCTGTGGCACTCTCGTCATCTCCGACGCCACCGAGCAGGCCGGAGTGGTTCTGCCGGACACCCCCAACGTTGAGCAGGTGCAGCTGCAGATCTCGGACCTGCTCTTCACCAACGACGACGGGAGCGACGCAGACGGCAGTCGCGTACCGCGCGAGCCCCCTCGCAAGAACCCTGACCAGAACAGCTGACGTCACACGCGGATCAACCATGTTTGCCGCTTGCCTGAGTTAGGGGCGCGTCAAACCGGCTGCTCAAGGGGGCTGCTCAGACGAGCTGGGCCACCGAGGCCTGCCGGCTCGCGGCGGCCTTGGCCACGGCGGCATCGTGAGCTCTTTCGAGCCCACCGTGCTTGCGCCACCAGTCCCGGCCGGCCTGCGGCAGGGTGTAGATGGGGTCGTAGTAGACGAACTCCTGTGACAGCGCCTCGGTGTCTGCACTCTCGAGGGAGGTTCGGTAGTTCTTACGCCAGAAGGACATACCGCGTTCTTTGTCGTAGGAGTCGACCTGGTGGACCCAACGCTTGCCCACGAACGGCACGTCGCAGACGATGCGCGGCGTGGCGAAGCCGGGCAGGTAGCCCATCAGGTCGTGCTGCAGCCGCTGCGCCTCGGCCAGCGAGAGCCGCCAGTGCTCGGCGAACGGGATCATGTCGCACATGTAGAAGTAGTACGGCGTGATCGAGGCCTCGTCTTGCAGGGCGAAACACACGTCGAGCAGCTGCTCGACCGAGTCGTTGACTCCGCGCATCAGGTCACCCTGGTTGCGGACCGCTCGGACCCCGGCGTCAAGCATCGCATTGGCGGCGGCCGCGAC
>Ga0075520_1001958_pt1 | contig 10116 bp, 6 predicted proteins | sample NGEPerB_FD_75100 | JGI IMG/M metagenome (GOLD analysis project Ga0075520, IMG submission 75100) | Arctic peat soil microbial communities from the Barrow Environmental Observatory site, Barrow, Alaska, USA - NGEE PermafrostAB12-B | ecosystem: Environmental > Terrestrial > Soil > Wetlands > Peat ...
GCGTCCATGTCGTGCCGCTCGATGCGCTTGGCCAGCGAGACCTCCTGCTCGGCGGTGAGCAGCGAGACCTTGCCGATCTCACGCAGGTACATGCGTACCGGGTCGCTGGTCGCCGTCTTGACCGAGAGGTCGAGCTTCTTGAGGTTGGATGACTCCGTGTCGGCCTCGGGCGTCTCTACGGCCGGAGCCTCGTCGGCGGCGGCCTCGTCGGCCTCGAGCACGTCCACGCCGAGGTCGTGGAGCAGTACGAAGAAGTCGTCCATCTGCTCCGCCGTGAGCTCCACGTCGCGGAGTGTCTCGCGGATGTGGCCCGCCTGGAGGTAGCCCTGCTCGCGACCCTCGGCGATCAGCCCGTTGACTTCGTCGTGGCTGAGCACATCTGGCTCGTTGGAGCGCCCATCACCCTTCAGGTCGGTCTTCTTCATGCGTCACTCCTTCTCCCGGAGACCGGCGGCGCGGTGGGGCGCCGCCGGCGGCGGGATGGTATCTCTCTGTCTTCTCTCTAGTGTTACCGCTAAACGGCGCGCCGACTCATCGGCGCCGCCCGCGGGTGCGGCGGGTGTGGCTGCGGCGTCTGCCGCGCACCCTAGTCCAGGAAGTCGCGCAGGCGCTGCGAGTCCCGGTACGCCTTGAGCTTGGCCAGCGTCTTGGCCTCGATCTGGCGGATGCGCTCGCGCGTGACGCCGAACTTCTGGCCGACTTCTTCGAGCGTGCGCGGGTGCTCGCCCTTGAGGCCGAAACGCAGCTCGATGACTTTTCGTTCGCGGTGCGTGAGCGTGCCCAGGACCAGGTTGAGCTCTTCCTTCTGCATGATCTCGCTCACGGCCTCCACCGGCATGGTCGCGTCCTCGTCCTCGATGAAGTCGCCGAGCTGCGAGTCCTCTTCCTCGCCGATAGGCGTCTCGAGGCTCACCGGCTCCTGGCTGATCTTGAGGATCTCGCGCACTTTGCCCGGCGTGGTCCCCATCTCGTGCGCAATCTCCTCGGGCGTAGGCTCGCGGCCGATGTCCTGCAGGAGCTGGCGCTGCACGCGGATGAGCTTGTTGATGGTCTCGACCATGTGCACCGGGATGCGGATCGTGCGCGCCTGGTCGGCGATGGCGCGCGTGATCGCCTGGCGGATCCACCACGTCGCGTAGGTACTGAACTTGTAGCCCTTGCGATAGTCGAACTTCTCGACCGCGCGGATGAGGCCGAGGTTGCCTTCCTGGATGAGATCCAGGAACAGCATGCCGCGGCCCACGTAGCGCTTGGCTATGGAGACCACCAGACGCAGGTTGGCCTCGATGAGCTTGCGCTTGGCATCCATGTCGTGCCGCTCGATGCGCTTGGCCAGCGAGACTTCTTCCTCGGCCGTGAGGAGCGGCACCTTGCCGATCTCCTTGAGGTACATGCGCACCGGGTCGTTGGTGGGCGTCTTCACCGATAGGTCGAGCTTGGGGATGGCCTCTTCCTCCACCTTGGCCTCGGGACCGTCGGCGGTCACGACGCCCTCGCCTTCGAGGATGTCGATGCCGTTGTCGGCGAAGATGTTGAAGATGTTGTCGATCTGGTCCGGGTTGAGCTCCACGTCCTGCAGGGCGTCGGCGACGTGGTCGCTCGCCAGGTACCCCTGCTCGCGACCCTCCTCCACGAGCACGCGCACCTCATCGATGGCGAGCTCGGCGGACTCGGCCGGCTTGTTGCGGTCTTCTGCGGAATCGCTCAAGTCGTTCGTCCCCTAGCCTTCGTGCGGCTCTTCGTCCACGGGTACGGCGCGGATGGCGTCCCGCAGCCGCCGCCCGGCGGTCTGCAGGCTGGCCAGCTCCTTGCTCTGCCGCCCTGTGGCGTCGTTCTGGACCGTGAGCTTGAGCCTCGCGATGAGTCTTCCCACCTGAGCCTCCTGCAGACGAAGGAACAGCTCGTCCACCACGTTGGCGGTGAAGTGCTCGCGCCCGGCGCGGACGACGATCTCGGCGAGCACCTCGCCGCTGTCGGCCGCCACGCCGGCGTCCTCCGCCCGGACCGTATTCCCGGGCCCGTCGAGCTCCAACCGCTCCTTCACCGAGCCCAGCGCGTCGCGCGTCTCGCGCGTGGCGAAGAAGCTTTCGTCTATCCCCGCCAGCACGGCGCGGCCCTTGGCCGGCTGCGCCAGACAACCCGCGAGGAAACGCACTTCGAGCTCGTGGACGCCGCCGATGGCGCCGGCGCGCCCGCCGCCCTGCGGCGGCTCGCGGCGGCCCTCGGTGGCGGCTTCTCCGCCCTCCACGGAGCGCCCGCTCCCGGCAAGCAGGTAGCGCACGCTCTCGGCCGAGAGCTGCAGGCGGTCGGCGATGTGCCGCAACTCTTCGTCGCGCTCGATCGGCGTCGCTGCCTCGGAGAGGACCCCCCTGAGTTGCGCGAATGCGCGTGCCCGTCCATCGGGCTTGTCGAGGTCGTGGTCGGCGAGCGCCAAGCGAACGTGGAATTGTAACAGCGTCTGCGCGTCATCGGCAAGCGCGCGAAAACCGTCGCCGCCGGCGCCGGCAAGGACGTAGTCGGCGGGGTCCAGACCGTCCGGCACACGCACGACGTGCAGCGAGAGCCCCATCTTGCGGCCGAGCGTGAGGGCGCGGCTCATGGCGCCGATGCCGGCGGTGTCCGCGTCGAAGCAGAGGTAGAGGTTCCGGGTGACGCGCGCCAGGCGGCCGAGCTGCTGCTCGGTGAGCGCCGTGCCCATGCTGGCGACGGCGTTGTGCACGCCGGCCTGGACGAGCGCGAGGACGTCGGTGTAGCCCTCGACGACGTAGACGCGGTCCTCGCGCGCCGCGGCTGCCTTGGCGGCGTGCAGGCCGAAGACCGCCTCGCTCTTGTGGTACAGCGGCGTCTCCGGCGAGTTGAGGTACTTGGGCTTCTCGTCGCCCATGGTGCGGGCGCCGAAGCCGAGCGTGCGCCCGCGGTCGTCGGCGAGCGGGAACATGATGCGCCCGCGGAAGCGGTCGTACGGGCGCCCCTGCTTGCCGGGCACGACCAGGCCGGCATCGAGCAGGTCCTGGTCGGTGAACTTGCGGGCGCGGGCCGCGTCGCGCAGCTTGTCCCAGCCCGGCAGGCTGAAGCCGAGACGGAACTGCCGGCAGACCTCCTCGCCGAGGCCGCGGCCGGCGAGGTACGCGCGCGCCTCGGCCGCCGCGCCGGCGTCGGCGAGGACGCGCTCATAGTACGCCGTCGCCTGCTCGAGCAAGGAGCGCAGGCGCTCCTTGCGGCGGCGCTCGGCGTCGCCGCGAGCGCTCGTCTCCTCGTACTCGAGCGCGATGCCGTACCTGTCCGCCAGATACTCGACGGCGGCGGCGAAGTCGAGGCTCTCCTTCTCCTGGACGAAGCCGAAGAGGTTGCCGCCGGCGCCGCAGCCGAAGCAGTAGTAGAGCTTCTCCGTCGGGTTCACGGAGAACGACGGCGTGCGCTCCTCGTGGAAGGGGCAGCGGCCGCTGTAATTGGCGCCCGCCTTGCGGAGGTCCGTGTACTGGCCGACGATCTCCACCATGTCGGCGGCCGCCTGCACTTGGTCGATGCTGGTCCGGGCGATGCGCGGCACGTCAGCCGCCGCCCTTGCCGGTGCTGCCGGGCGATCCCCCGGCTCCGGCGGCGCGGCTGGGCGGTCGGCCGGCGCCGTGACCGCTCGGGCCGGCCGGCGGCATCCCCTGGGCGCGAGCCTTGGCGGAGGCCTCGGCTTCGGCGCTTCGGCGGCGGTCCCGCTCGTTGCGCCGCCGCAACGCCGCTTCCACGCGCACGTCGTCGTCCATGGTGAGTGCGCCCATGACGGCAGCGCGCTTGCGGCGCTCCTTGCGGCTCAGGCGCGGCTTCCTTTCGTGCGGCTGCCAGTGGTAGCCGAGCCGGTCGTAGCACCACACGAGCAGGATGCAGACGCCGACGATCCAGAACAGGTAGAAGACGGCGAACGCCGCCCAGGCTTCGGGCGCGGTGCGATCCGGGGCGGCCGGGTGACCTGGCGGCTCGATGTGAGGCAGATGCAGCCAGCCGGCCCAGAACGCGACCACAGCCGGGGCGACGGCGAGCACGACCAAGCCGAGCGTGACGCCCGTGAGGGCGAGGCGGCGACGGTCCATCGTCTAGAGCGGGGTTGTGAGGAAACGAGCCATGAGGACCTCGTCATGGTACTCCCCGGCACGACGGAAGTGCGCGCGCCGCAGGCCCTCGCGCACGAAGCCCTGGCGCTCGTAGAAGCGGACGGCGCGCTCGTTGTGCGGGAAGACGCTCAACACGAGCTTGTCCACCCCGTTGGCGGCCGCCCACCCGGCGGCGGCCGCGAGCAGGGCGCCGCCGACGCCGAGGCCGCGCCACCGGGCGGCGACCGACATGCCGATCCAGGCGACGTGCGAGGAACACGGGTGCGGGTCCGGATGCACGCCGAGGTTGCCGGCGAGCTCGCCGCCGACGACCGCGGTCAGCAGGATGCTGCGCGGGTCGGCGGCCGAGTCGGCGATGCGCCGGCGCCAGGTGCGCGCGTCGACCTGCCCCGGCAGCACGAGCAGCGTCACTTCCGGCTCACCGGCGACGCCGTCGATGAGCTCGCGAAGCGGGCGCGCGTCGCGCGCCTGCGCGGTGCGCACGCGGACCTCGCGCCCGTCCCTGAGCGTGCTCGCGATCTCGCCGCCCAGCTTCGCCACGCGGCGCCGCCCGCCTACTTCTCGAGCCGCAGGTCGCCGCGCTCCTCGATCGCCGCCTGCGCGGCCGCGAGGCGCGCGACGGGGAGGCGGAACGGCGAGCAGCTCACGTAGTTCATCCCGGCCCGGTGACAGAACTTGACGGTCGCCGGGTCGCCACCCTGCTCGCCGCAGATGCCGACCTTGAGGTTCTCGCGCGTCGCGCGGCCGCGCTCGATGCCCATCTCGACGAGCTGGCCGACGCCCTCCTGGTCGAGCGTCGCGAACGGGTCGGCCGGCCAGATCTCCTCGCGCAGGTACTGCGGCAGGAACTTGCCGGCGTCGTCGCGGCTGACGCCGAAGGTCATCTGCGTGAGGTCGTTGGTGCCGAAGCTGAAGAACTCGGCCACTTCGGCGATCTTGTCGGCGGTGAGCGCCGCGCGCGGGATCTCGATCATCGTGCCCACGAGGTAGTCGACCGTCACGCCCTGCTCGGCGAAGACCTCGGCCGCCACCTGGCGCACCACGACGGCCTGGTTGTCGAGCTCGCTCTTGATGCCCACCAGCGGGATCATGATCTCCGGGTGGACCTCGGCGCCTTCCTTCTTGACGAGGCAGGCCGCCTCGAGGATGGCGCGCACCTGCATCGCCGTGATCTCCGGGTAGGCGATGCCGAGCCGGCAGCCGCGATGACCGAGCATCGGGTTGTTCTCGTGCAGGTCGGCGACGCCGGCGATGACGGCATCCTCGCTCACGCCGAGTGCCTCGGCGGTACGCTGCACGTCGCCCTCGTCGTGCGGCAGGAACTCGTGCAGCGGTGGATCGAGCGTGCGGATTGTGACCGGACGGTCGCCCATGGCGCGGAAGATGCCGGCGAAGTCGTCACGCTGCATCGGCAGCAGCTTGGCGAGCGCCGCGGCGCGCTCCTTGGCCGTGTCGGCGAGGATCATCTCGCGCACGCTCATGATGCGTTCGCCGCCGAAGAACATGTGCTCGGTGCGGCAGAGGCCGATGCCTTGGGCACCGAAGGCGATGGCGTTCTCGGCCTGGTCGGGCTGGTCGGCGTTGGTGCGCACGAGCAGCTTACGCTGCTCGTCGGCCCAGCCCATGACCTCGCGGTAGTAGCGGAACGACTCGGACTCCTCGGGCTTGAGCGTCTTCTCGATGAGCACCTGCAGCACCTCGGGGGCGCGCGTCTCGAGCTGGCCCTCGATCACCTCGCCGGTGAACCCGTCGATGGAGATCCAGTCGCCTTCCTTTATAGTCTTGCCGCCGGCCTTGAAGACGCGGCCGCGCAAGTCGACCTCCATCTCGCCGCAGCCGACGATGCACACCTTGCCCATCTGCCGGGCGACGAGCGCGGCGTGGCTCGTCATGCCGCCCTGCTGGGTGAGGATGCCCTGGGCGACCTCCATGCCGCGGATGTCGTCCGGGCTCGTGAAGTCGCGGACCAGGAGGATCTGCTCGCCGCGCGCGAACCAGGCGACGGCGTCCTGGGCGTTGAACACGACGCGGCCGCTGGCGGCGCCGGGGCCGGCGGGCAGGCCCTTGGCCAGGACCCGGCCCTGCTCCACAGCACGCAGGCGATCGTCCTGCGAGAAGATCGGACGCAGCAGCTGGTTGAGCTGCTCGGGCTCGATGAGGCTGAGTGCTTCACGCGGCGTGATGAGGCCTTCGTCGGCGAGATCGACGGCGATGCGGATGGCTGCGAGGCCGGTGCGCTTGCCGTTGCGCGTCTGCAGCATGAAGAGGCGGCCCTTCTCGATCGTGAACTCGAAGTCCTGCATGTCGCGCATCTGGTGCTCGAGCGTCTGACGGACGTCCATGAGCTGGTCGTAGACGTCGGGCCAAACGTCCTTGAGCTCGATGACCTGGCGCGGCGTGCGCACGCCGGACACGACGTCCTCGCCCTGGGCGTTGACGAGGAACTCGCCGTAGAACTCGTTCTTGCCGTCCGTAGGGTTGCGCGTGAAGGCCACGCCGGTGCCCGACTCGTCGCCGGTGTTGCCGTAGACCATGGTCTGCACGTTGACGGCGGTGCCCCAGTCGTCGGGGATGCCGTACATGCCGCGGTAGGCGACGGCGCGGTCGTTGTCCCAGGAGCCGAACACGGCGGAGATCGCGCCCCACAGCTGCTGGCGCGGGTCGTCCGGGAAGTCGTTGCCGGTGCGCTCCTTGACCGCCGCCTTGAACTGGACGACGAGCTCCTTGAGGTCGTCGGCCGTGAGATCGGTGTCGAACGCGGCGCCCTTGGCCTTCTTCATCGCCTCGAGGAGCTCCTCGAAGGGGTCGCCCTCGTCGTCGTTCTCGGGCTTGCAGCCGAGCACGACGTCGCCGTACATGCTCACGAAGCGGCGGTAGCAGTCGTAGGCGAAGCGCGCGTTGCCGGTGCTCGCGACGACGCCCTGGACCGTGACGTCGTTGAGGCCCAAGTTGAGGATCGTGTCCATCATGCCGGGCATGCTGGCGCGAGCGCCGGAGCGCACGCTGAGCAGCAGCGGGTCGGAGGCGTCGCCGAAGGTCTTGCCGGTGTCGGCCTCGAGCGAGGCCAGCGCGGCCTCAAGCTGGGTATCGACGCCCTCGGGGTAGCCGCCGTTGGCCGAGTAGTGGTTGCAGACCTCGGTCGTGATCGTGAAGCCGGGGGGCACCGGGAGGCCGATGGTCGTCATCTCGGCGAGGTTGGCACCCTTGCCGCCGAGAAGTTCCTTCATGTCCTTGTTGCCCTCGCTGAAGCGATAGACCCACTTGCTCGCCATCACTGGCCTCCTGGAAAGATCGTGCGGCTAGGTTTGCGTCGCCGGAAGGCGGCTGAACTCACCGATGCGCCCGATCAGGGACGTGACCGCGGCCAGCTGCGCCAGCCGGTTGCCGCGCACGGCAGGGTCATCGTCCATGACGAGCACTTCGTCGAAGTACTTGTCCACGGCCGGCCGCAGGCCGGCCGCTTCTTTGAGCGCGCTCTCGAGCTCGAGATGCGCGAGCGCCTCGAGGAGCGGGCCGCGGGCCGCGTCGCAGGCCGCCGCCAGCTCGCGCTCGGCGGCCTCGGCGAACAGCGAGGCGTCGACGGCCCGATGGGCCGCGGCCACGTCCTTCGCCGACAGCGCTGCACAGCGGTTGTACGCCGTCACGGCGTCCTCGAAGAAGCCGCGCCCGGCGAGCGCCGTGAAGGCGCGCGCCCTCGCCGCCAGCGCCGGCAGGTCGGCGGCCGGAGCCGCCAGAGCCGCCTCGACGCTCGCGAACGGCAGGCGCTCCTCGAGCAGCAGCGCCTGCAGGCGCTCGCGCATGAAGGCCGTGGTCTCGGCGACGATGCCGTCGCGGCGCTCGTCGCCCAGACCATCGGTGCCCTGTACCTCGAACTGGTCGAGCGCCGAGGCGACCAGGCCGGCGAGCGGGAACCTCAGGGCGTACTCGAGCGCGATGCGCACGATGCCCATGGCGGCGCGCCGCAATCCGTAGGGGTCGCGCGAGCCGGAGGGCTTCTGGCCCGCGACCCACGCGCCGGCGATGTTGTCGACCTTGTCGGCCACGGCCAGCAGGGCGCCGGGAAGCGTGCCGGGCAGTGGCGCCGTCGCCGACAGCGGCCAGTAGTGCTCGCCCACGGCCCTGGCGACCGCCTCGCCAAAACCACCGGTCATGGCGTACAGGCCGCCCATCTCGCCCTGGAGGACGGGGAACTCGATCACGACCTGGCTCACGAGGTCTGCCTTGGCGAGGCGCGCCGCCATGCGCAGCACCTCTTCGCGCGGCATCCGGGAGCCGTTGCCGCCGGGCGGCGCGCCGTCCGCCGGCGTCCCGGCGCCCAGCCCGGCGACGAGGCCCTGCAGCCGCACCGCCTTGTCGGCGAGCGAGCCGAGCTTCTCGTGGAACACCACGTCGCGCAGGCGGTCGGCCATCGTGTCGAGGCCCTCGGCGACGTCACGGTCGTAGGCGAACTCGGCGTCGTCGAGCCGGCCGCCGAGCACGCGCTCGTTGCCGTGCGTGATGAGCTCGGCGGCCGCGGGGTCGGCGTTGGAGACGTAGAGGAACGCCGGCAGCAGGCGGCCCTCGCCGTCCCGCACCGGGAAGTAGCGCTGGTGGCTCTGCATGGCGGTCACGAGCACCGGGTCCGGCAGACGCAGGTGCGAGCCCGAGATGGCGCCGCGCGCGACGCTCGGCCACTCGGCCAGGTACACGGCTTCCGCGAGCACGTCGCCGGGGTCCGACCAGGAGCCGCCGGCCTCGGCGGCGCGCGCATCGAGGCCCTCCACGATCGCGCGCCGACGCTCGTGCTGCGACACGACGACCTTCTGCTCCTCGAGGTGCTGCTCGTAGTGCTCGGCCTTGTCGAGCACGACCGGCGCGCCGAGGACGCGGTGGCCCTGAGTGACGTCGCCGAAGACGAGACCGTAGAAGCTGCCCGGCACGGTAGCGCCGCCGAGCTTGCAGACGATCCAGCGGATGGGGCGCGAGAAGCGCAGGTAGTCCGCCTCGCCGGCCGGGCGCGTGCCCCAGCGCATGCCGCGCGGGATCTGCAAGCCCGTGATGAGGCCGGCGACGACGCCGGGCAGCACGGAGGCGGCGTCGGCGCGCTCCGCCTCGACGCGCACCACCGCGAACTCGGTGCCGTCGACGACCGCGCGGCGCACGTCCGCGGCCTGGGCGCCGCGCGAGCGCGCAAAGCCCTCGCCGGCCTTCGTGAGCTTGCCTTCGGCGTCGAAGGCGATCTCCGCCTTGGGCCCGCGGAAGTCGTCGACTTTGGCGGTCTGGCGCGCGGGCACGTGCTCGACGAGCACGGCGATGCGGCGCGGCGAGACGAGCACCCGCGCGGCCGGCGTGTCGTCGCCCAGCAGCCGGGCCTCTGCCAGGAGCTTGCCGGCGAGGCCCGGGGAGTCGCCGGCGCCCTCGAGCTGGCGCACGACCGACTCGCAGACCTTGTAGGGGAGCTCCTCGCAGCCGATCTCGATCAGCAGCGTACTCATTCGTCGCCCTCGCCGGCCGAAGCCGCTTCGGCCGCGCGCCCGTCGCCGTTGACCTCGAGGTAGAGCACGGCGACCCGCCGCGCGAGGTCGCGCACGCGGCCGATGTGCATCGTGCGGTCGGTCACGCTGATCACGCCGCGCGCGTCCAGCATGTTGAAGGCGTGGCTGCACTTGAGCACGTGGTCGTAGGCCGGATTCGGCAGGCCGGCGTCGAGGCAGCGGCCGGCCTCCGCCTCGTGTTCGCGGAAGTGCCGGTAGAGCATCTCCGTGTCGGCCACCTCGAAGTTGTAGCGGCTGGACTCGCGCTCGTTCTCACGGTAGACGTCGCCGTAGGTGACGGTCACGGTGCGGCCGCCCTCGTCCCACCGGGACCATACGAGGTCGTACACGCTGTCGACGCCCTGCAGGTACAGGGCGAGGCGCTCGAGGCCGTAAGTGAGCTCCACGGTGATGGGGTCGAGGTCGATGCCGCCGAGCTGCTGGAAGTAGGTGAACTGGGTGGCCTCCATGCCGTCGACCCAGACCTCCCAGCCCTGGCC
>Ga0075520_1001959_pt1 | contig 10112 bp, 10 predicted proteins | sample NGEPerB_FD_75100 | JGI IMG/M metagenome (GOLD analysis project Ga0075520, IMG submission 75100) | Arctic peat soil microbial communities from the Barrow Environmental Observatory site, Barrow, Alaska, USA - NGEE PermafrostAB12-B | ecosystem: Environmental > Terrestrial > Soil > Wetlands > Peat ...
AAATAATATTTTAATGACCTTTGTCATTCATGGAACATGAAAAAAGCATGAAATCAGCTAATTTGAAGATACTTCTTTAACCAATGCAACCTTTTATTTTTTTGAAAAGTCTTAGAATTGTCCTCAGTTTATGATGAGTGACCGGCAAATAATAGAGTTGTGTGTAAGGCATGACAGAAAAGCTCAACAGATACTTTACGATAAGTATTCGCGTCTTTTGCTTGGAGTATGCTTAAGGTATGCAACTGATAAAGCTGAGGCTGAAGATATTTTACAGGACAGTTTTTTAAAGATATTTTTTAATATAAAAGATTATACAGGATCAGGTTCTTTCATAGGCTGGTTAAGGAAGGTAGCCGTAAATACCGCAATAACTCATTACCATAAGAACCTTAAATACAGGTATCATGTTGAGATTGATGAGTATGTATCGGTTGAAACAGGCGTGACAAGTTTTGAAGAGGATTTTTTTACCTCAGATGAATTGTACAAAGTGCTGAATGAACTGCCGTCCGGTTACAGAATGGTTTTCAACCTGTATGCTGTTGAAGGGTATAAACATAAAGAAATAGCTGAGATGCTGGGCATAGATACAAATACATCCAAGTCGCAGTATAGCCGGGCTAAATCTGTAATAAGAGATAAACTTGAGAAACTTGGAAAGTTGAAAAGCAGTTACTCAGAAAATGGCTGAAAAATATTGGAGAAAATAGTCAAAGTGAATTGAAAGCAAAAGAGCAAAATATTAGTGTGAGAGATTTATTCAGGAAAAAGCTGGAATATGCTGAAATAATTCCTGATGCAGCAGTAAAATCGGTACTTATGAGCCGGGTTGCAAGGAAAGAATTCATGCAGTTTAATCCTGCCAGGATAAATATATATTATATAGGAGGAATTATTATTACAGGAATTACAGCTTCTGTTTTGCTTTTTTCAGGATCACATAACGCTGCCAGGCAGAACAAATCAACCAATCCTTCAACAATAAACAAAACCGATTCAAGTAGTTATATTGAAATCCCCGTGGTGCAACCTCTCAGGATGGAACCGGTTATTTCTAATGTATTGCACAAAAACTCAGTAAGCAGCCTTACTGTTTCCCGAAACCATAAAAAGACTGAATCTGATTTTTCAAAAACAGAAATAAAACATCAGAATGACATTCCACCTGCAGGAATCAATAACTCACTTTCAAAAAATAGCTTATTTATTGAAGCTATACCTGATAAGAAAAAGCTACAGAGTGGATATAAACCTGAAGAATTTTTAATTGAGCCACATGATTCTGCTGGTTGCGCTCCTCTGAAAGTGCATTTTACTAATAATTCAACATCTTACGATTCATGCAGATGGACCTTTGGCGATGGAGGTTATTCAAGGCAAAGAAATCCTGAATGGATCTTTGATGTTGAAGGCGAATATAAAGTTATATTGGATGTATTCAGAAATGGCCGGAAACTAGCATCATCATCTTCTATAGTCTCAGTGTATTCAAAGCCACAGGCACGTTTTGAAATTGCCCCTGAAAAAGATGTTGCGACAAACGATGAGATGCATTTTCTTAATTATTCAATAAATGCAGTACAATTCAGATGGGATTTTGGAGATGGGTCAGTTTCTGATGCCTTTGAGCCGGGTCACGGATATGCCAAATTCGGTAATTACAATGTCAGGCTTGTTGCATATTCTGAATTTGGCTGTTCAGATTCGGTAACTGTTTTTAATGCACTTTCCGGTTCAGAGTATTATATAAATTTCCCTAATGCGTTTATCCCCAATATACAGGGTCCCACAGGTGGCTTTTATTCATCGAAAAGTGATGAAGCTGCACAAGTATTCCATCCTTCATTTTCAGGAGTGTCTGATTATCAGTTAAAAATATTCAGTAAGTTGGGAATACAGATATTTGAAACAAATGACATTAATATAGGCTGGGATGGATATAATAAGGGACAGCTTTGTGAGCCAGGTGTTTATATATGGAAAGTACGGCTTAAATTCAGAAACGGGGAACCTTTCACAAAAATGGGTGATGTGACTCTCCTTAAAGAATGAATATCCCGATCCCTGACGGTTTAAACATTCCGGATTTTTCATCCAATTATCTCGATTGTTCGTCTAAATTATTTTCCCTTTTATTAAAATATATGAGGGAAGACGAATCTTTTAGATATAATATTCGTTAAATCTTATTAGATTTTGATTTCATTTAACTATTTTCGTCAATATAAACCTAACGGGATCGATCTTGGTGAAGCGGATTATATATTTAGTTGCACTGTCATTCATCATTCTAACTGATAGTTTTGGTCAGGATCCTACATTCTCCCAGTTTTATGCCAACGCTTTATATCTTTCACCATCATTCACGGGTGCAACAAACGAATATAGGTTTGCTCTTAACTACAGGGACCAATGGCCTTCAGTTCCCGGAGTATTTAACACTTACAGCATCTCATTTGATAAAGCTCTGACGAACTTCAATTCGGGAATAGGTGTATTGGCAACCTATGATGTTGCCGGGTCAGGAAATCTGAGCACCACAAATATAGGTCTTCTTTATTCTTACGATTTTAACATAAATAGAGAATGGCATATAAGACCAGGAGTTGACTTCAAATTTTATTATGAAGGACTTGATATAGGAAAATTAGTCTTTAACAGTCAGATTACTGGAACCGGAACTTCTCCATCTGTTACTCCTCCTCCTTTCAAGAATGTAGCCGATGTGGATTTTGCAACCTCCGCACTGGTGTATAATTCAAGAACCTGGGGAGGATTTACAATCGATCACCTTCTCGCTCCTAAAACATCATTTTATGGCAATGATGCAACTGTTCCGATAAAAATTAATTTTTATGGAGGTACGCAGATTTTGAAACAGACCCGATTACGTCAAAAATCCCAGGATATTTTATCAGTAGCTATCAACTTTCAGAAACAGGGGAAATTCTACCAGTCTGATCTTGGATTGTACTATTATAAAGATCCGATTATATTCGGAATTTGGTACAGGGGAATACCGCTGGTCACATCTCAGCCAGGAGATGCAATTATTGGTCTGGTTGGAATTAAAACCAAACAACTTCATATCGGATACAGCTACGACTTTACAATATCGAGCCTCATAGGATCAACCGGAGGCGCCCATGAGATTTCACTTGTTTATGAATTCAATAACCTTTCTATCGGGCAGCTTAAAAAGCGAATCAGGGCAATCCCATGTCCGGAATTCTGATTAAAGACTTGATGGCGCAAAGGCAAATCCTCCCATATCAAATTTAATGCACTATAATACCATTGTGTCGTTGTTCCGTTGTCCCTTTGTACCTTTTCAAAGAAAACCACTTTAAAATTATTCGCCATAGTAAGTGTAATTTATTAATTTGTTTATATTTGCCGCTGACTAATGTTTAACAAATAATCAATTCAAGATGAAGAAACTATCAATAGTTCTGTACGTTGTTTTATTTCTGGCCGTGGCTGGTCTTTATTGTCTGCATTTTTCAGGAAACAAAAAAAATAAAAAAGGCGAAATTTCAGTTAATTCTGCCGGATCCCAGGCTCAGGGGATTGCATATATAAATATCGATACAGTAATTTTTAAATTTGATATGTTTCTCGACAGAAGAAACGATTTGATGGCTAAACAAAAAAATGCCGAAGCAGAACTTAATTCAAAGGGAACTGCATATCAGAAAGGAGCAAATGATTATCAGGATAAGGTGAATAAAGGCCTTGTAACAAGAGCTACTGCCGCACAGATTGAACAATCACTTGTTCAGCAACAGCAGGAACTGGTGTCTTTGCGCGATAAACTTCAGTCAAGTCTTGTTGAAGAAGAACAGGTCATGAATCGTCAGATACTTGAATATATCACCAAATTTCTTGAAGAAAACAGGGCTGATTACAACTACCAGTTTATTTTGGGAAAGAGCTTTGGAAGTGTTGTTCTCTATGGCGATAATGCATTGGATATAACACAAAAGGTACTTGATGCCATTAACAAAAAGTACAAGCAGGAGAAAAAATAACAGCCAATGGGTTTTGCCTCAGTTTACCTTGAAGAAAGAACCCTGTTCCCTCAGAAGATTAAAGAGCCAGTTGATCGCGAGACTGGCATAATTGTCGTGGTTCCTGCATATAATGAACCTGGAATATCTTACCTGCTTGATTCTCTTGCAGAATGCACAGAACCTGAATGCAAAGCAGAAGTAATAATTGTCATTAATTCTCCGGATGATGCGAACCATGATATTCTGGAGAATAATATAAAAACCCTTGAAAAGATTGAAATCTGGAAGAAAGCACACAAAAGCTGTTTCTTCCGGCTTTTTGCATTTATTATCGAACATCCGTCTGTCAGGGGATGGGGAGTAGGCCTTGCACGGAAAACAGGAATGGATGAGGCAATATATCGCTTTAACCAAATTGACAACCCTGATGGTGTTATCCTAAATCTTGATGCGGACTGTACTGTTGAACAAAATTACTTTCTTGCAATATGCAATGAATTGCAAAAAAAAAGCGGAAAAACTGCATGTTCAATATATTTTGAACATCCTCTATCGGGGATCTGCTATCCTGAATCCATCTTTGATCATATTGCTTTGTATGAACTTCACCTGCGGTACTATTTTCAGGGACTGGCATATTCGGGATTTCCATATGTATTTCATACAGTAGGCTCTGCAATTGCCGTAAAAGCGTTGCCATACATAAAAGCAGGCGGCATGAACAGGCGGCAGGCCGGGGAGGATTTTTACTTTGTTCAAAAACTTGTGCCCTCTGGAGGTTATTTCAATTTGAACTCAACCACTGTTTACCCTTCACCCAGAATTTCTGCACGTGTGCCATTCGGGACAGGGGCTTCAATGGGAAAACTCAGTTCTGATAAAAGCTCAACCTTGTTAACATATAATATGCTGGCTTTTAAAGAACTCCGGACCTTCTTTGAATCGGTTGAGTTGTATTTTAAATCATGTCAGAGCGATTTAATAAGGTTATTCGGCCTGATTCCTCCGGGTCTAAGGTTGTTTCTTGATGAAAATGAGTGGATTATAAAAATAATGGAGGTGAAAAACAATACAACAGGTTTTGCTTCATTTAGGAAACGGTTTTTCGATTGGTTCAATATGTTCAGAATTGTAAAATATATGAACTTCGTTCATTCAGATTTTTTTGCAAAGCAACCTGTTGATATTTCAGCATCAGAATTATTGGAAGCAAGAGGTATCATATTTAAATTAAAAGACACAAAAGACTTGCTGATTTATTACAGGCAGATGGAAAAAACGGGAAGCATTATCTTCGATTCCCATAATTTCCTTACCCCAAATTGAAAATCCTCTCTTCTATAAAGCATTTCTTATCTCTGTGGCCCTCTGTGTAACATAAAATTAAGAACTTACACTGAGTGACATTGAGAAGCACAAAGGTTCACAGAGAAAATCCAGGTATGGTACTGTTATTTGTTTTTTCTGGTAATTTTCCGGTCTTCAGAGGGTGTAAGAATGATATAAAGATCTTCATCAGGCTTTTTCATATGATATTGTTCTCTGGCAAATTTCTCGAGGTTCCGGTTATCTGTTTTCAATTCATGAAGCTTCCGCTTATCTTCTTCAATACGCTTCAGATAGTACTCTTTGTCGATTTTGAGCTTATGCATTTCTTTCATGTCTTTATACCTGGTAATAAGATTGTTAGAGTCTAAAAGCACTACCCATACAACGAAAATAATAATTGTCAGGATATATTTATTCCTTAATATTGGAGGAATCTTGTCTGTAAAATTAAACCTGAGAACCATAGTGCAAACCTACAATTTTTTTTTCAACCTCCACTCATAAGATAAAGCATCTGCACATCGTCGCCGTCATGTATAAAGGTAGTGTCATACTCCTCTTTTGATATAAGAGCGCCATTGATTTTAATGATCCGCATTTTAAATGAAAATTTCTTCAGAAATAACAGCTCATTAACGCTGATAGGTTCCTTTGAAAATTCTTCCTGCCTGTTATTTAAGAGGATCTTCATTTCTTACTTAATTATTAATCACTTAATATTCATCAGCAGTTCAACGACAATATTTGCCTGCATATTTGCCACAATCCCGACACGAGGTGCGATAGGTGGCATATTATCAGATACTTCTGAGTATTCATCGCCACATACAAACAAGGTATCATCTATTTTTCTGCTTCTGATGTCATTGGTATTTCCCCATCCTGCCATTCCTGATCCCACTACCAAGGGTACACCTGGCATTTTAATCTGTACGGTCTCGATAAGCATCTCCTTCATTTCTGAACTGTCCAGAGCTTCCACAATTATATTGCATCCTGAAAAGATTTCAGGAATATTTAACCTGTCAAGTTTCTCCTGATGAATAATTACGACTACCTCACTGTTTATTTTATAGATATTGTTTTTCAGAGCAACAGTTTTCATTGAACCGATCTGATCGGTAAAATAATATTGGCGGTTGAGATTTGGTTCTTCAACTACGTCAAAATCAGCAATTACAAGTGTACCTACTCCGCTTCTTGCCAAAGCAACAGCGCAGTTTGAACCAAGGCCTCCCGCTCCGGCAATCCCGACTCTGAATTTTGAAAGATGAGTTTTAATTTCAGAAAATCTCATTGTTGATCAGGTTCTTTCTTATTATTCTCATTTTTCAATCCGAAAGATAAGAACCTTTTAATGTTTTTACAAGATTGAGTTCAATAACATACTGAGCAAAATCATACTTATAAACTTAATAAAGTATTAATTTTGATTTTATAAATAGCGGACTTACAGGCTTCTAAAATTTGTATTTATGGATATAAATCCGATAAAAGCTCAACATAAACTTTTGACAGACTGGGATTATACATGGACCCCCCTGAGTAAAGGTTATACCGACAAAATACTTTATATTAATGTCGGGACAACAGAGATAAAAGAGAAGGATGTTCCGCTCATAATGAAAGAAAAATTCATAGGGGGGAAAGGATACGGACTTCGTCTTTTATGGGATGCAACAATACCAGAAACAAAATGGGATGATCCTGAAAACGAAATCATTATTTCTTCGGGGCCTATAGGAGGAATAACTCAATATTCAGGGACAGGTAAGTCGCTGGTAGTCACTATTTCGCCCCAGACAAACTCGGTAATGGACAGTAATGTGGGAGGATTCTTTGGCTCGTTCCTTAAGTTTTCAGGTTTTGACGCCATCGAAATACAGGGAAAAGCGGAAAAAGATATTGTGGTTTTTATTGACGGTATAAATCATAAGGTGGAAATATTCGAAGCTCCGGCAGAAGCTACTGATAGTCATCTTCTTGCGGAACAACTCACAGAGATTTTTGCTGATACTGAAAATGAAAAGAAATATATCGGAGTGGTTTCTACAGGTTCAGCTGCCCAGCACTCACTGATCGGAATGCTAAACTTCAGCTTTTATGACTCTAAAAGGAAAAAAGTCAGGTTGAAACAGGCCGGAAGAGGCGGCATAGGATCAGTGTTCCGAAACAAAAAAATCAAGGCTCTTGTTTGCAAGATTCCCGGTGTTAAAGGCAATCTTAATAATGTAGTTGATCTTGAAGCTATTATGGAACGAGGGAAGAGGTTTAACCGCGAGATAAGAGAATTAGATGCCAAGCAATGCCAGATGAGGGAAATCGGAACAGCTCATCTGATGGAAGTGATGAATGATCATGACCTTCTGCCAGTTATGAATTATAAATACGGCAGCCATCCCGATTCCTATAAGATTGACTCCTCAGTTTGGAAAAGAAATTTCACCCAGAATATACCAGATGGTTGCTGGATTGGATGCAACATGTCGTGCAGCAAAGCGATTGATGATTTTATTTTGAAGACCGGTCCTTATACGGGACAGAAAGTAATTGTAGATGGTCCTGAATATGAGAATGCTGCAGGTCTTGGATCAAATTGCGGAATCTTTGACCCGGAATATATTATTGAAACTAATTTTTATTGCGATACTTACGGAATTTGTACCATCACCTGGAGTACCCTCACAGCATTTGTAATGGAATGCTTTCAGAACGGAATTCTGAACAGCGAAAGAACAGGAGGCCTAGAGCTTAACTTTGGAAACTCCGGCGCTGCTCTCGAAATGCTGCATCAGCTTGCCCGCGGAGAAGGATTCGGAAAGATTGCAGGTACCGGGGTCCGCAGGATGAAAGAGCTGTTCATTAAAAACGGATGGGGCGAGGCTGCATTTCTGAATGATATAGGAATGGAAAACAAAGGGCTGGAGTATTCACAGTATATGTCAAAAGAATCGCTTGCTCAGCAGGGAGGTTTTGCTCTGACAAACAAAGGGCCGCAACATGATGAAGCATGGCTTATATTTATGGATATGGTAAATAATCAGATACCGACTTTTGAAAACAAGGCTGAGGCGCTTCATTATTTTCCGATGTTCCGCACTTGGTTCGGTCTGGTAGGACTTTGTAAACTGCCATGGAACGACGTGGAACCCGAAAATAATGCCCAGACAGACGAACCTGCAAAAGTGCCTGAGCATGTCGATAATTATGTAACTATTTATAAAGCAGTAACAGGTCGCGAATTTGACAGGAAGAGATTAGTGGAAGATTCTGAACGAGTATATAATTTTCAGAGGGTTTTTAACCTCAGGCGTGGATTCGGGACACGTATTCATGACAGACAGCCTTATCGTGCTGCTGGTCCGGTTACTATTGAAGAGTACGAATCACGCTCTGAGCGCTATGACAAACAGCTGAAGGAAAAGATTGGATTTGACCCGGAAGGAAAGACAACTAAAGAGAAAATGAAAGTCCTGAGAAAATACCGCGAGTCTCAGTATGAATCTCTTATTGATGCAGTCTATAAAAGAAGAGGATGGAATACGAATGGCGTACCGACAATTGAGTTCCTTAAGAAGATAGGAATGGATTTGCCTGAGGTAATTGATGTGGTTAAAGATTTCCAGTTATAGAACAATGTAGAGGCGACTGATTTGGGCGTCTCTGCAATTTTTCGAAGGGTGTCACTAATCGTATCGGTCGATAACCTGATAATATTTTGGTATGCAAACTTATATCTCTTTCCTCCGAGGTGTTAATATGACCGGCCATAATTCGATAAAGATGACCGAACTTGCTGTTCTGTATTCCAGCATGGGGTTCCACGATGCAGAAACCTTTATCCAGAGCGGGAATGTCATTTTCAGTGACCCGGGAAAGAGGCCGGTATCGGATATGTCGGCCGCCCTTGAAAAAGTAATTCTTGAAAGGTTCAGTTTTATAGTTCCTGTAATGATCAGAACAAATAGTGAATTGAGAGATTTATTTTCTTCTAATCCATTTCTTGGTGAAACAAATTTTGACCCGTCAAAAATGGCAGTAATATTTCTTCTTGATGCACCGTCTCAGACACAGATTCAAAAGGTTGCAGATATCAACTATCCTCCGGATAAGTTCAAGATAATCGGCAAAGAGATTTTCATCTATTGTCCTAATGGTTTTGGCAGGACCAGACTTTATACAAACTTTTTCGAAAAGAAAATGGGGGTTATAGGAACTGCCAGAAACTGGAAAACAATAACTACAATTCTTAATATCGCAGAAAAGAAAAATTAATTTCGTTGTTATGGAAGTGAAGACACCCAATCTGGGCTTCTCTGCAATTTTTTCGTGGACGTCTTGGCATTCTTCCACCTGGTGTCTTGCCAGTTTTCCCCAGGGAGTCTTCTTAATTTTAATTTCATAACCTTATTTTAACGGGCAATTCTGATGTCTCTCCAATCCATTTGCTAATTTTGTAATTGTTTCATTTGGTCTTAACTGATTATTTATTATGAGAATCCTGACTATTATGTTCTTAACAATATTATTAAGGCCGTCAGACACTTCAGCACAATCGGCTGCTAAACAAAAAGAATTAGTAATATTTCATGCAGGTTCTCTGGCTGTGCCTATGAAACAGATATCCCAGGAGTATGAGAAAAGAAATCCCGGCACTAAAATATATCTTGAATCAGCAGGAAGCCTCGTGTGCGCAAGGAAAGTCACAGAGCTCAAAAAGCCATGTGATATACTGGCGTCATCAGATTACTATGTAATTAATGAACT
>Ga0075520_1001961_pt1 | contig 10107 bp, 8 predicted proteins | sample NGEPerB_FD_75100 | JGI IMG/M metagenome (GOLD analysis project Ga0075520, IMG submission 75100) | Arctic peat soil microbial communities from the Barrow Environmental Observatory site, Barrow, Alaska, USA - NGEE PermafrostAB12-B | ecosystem: Environmental > Terrestrial > Soil > Wetlands > Peat ...
GCGCCGGCAGCTGAGCGTCGACGTCATCGCGGTGCTCGCCCTGGCCGGCGCCCTCGCGGTCAACGAACCCTTCGCAGGCGCCATGATCACGGTGATGCTCGCGAGCGGACAGCTGTTGGAGGCCCGGGCCGCGGCGCGGGCTCGGCGTGAGTTGAGCCTGCTCGTCGAGAGAGCCCCCCGCACGGCCCGGCGACTCCTCGAGGGCCGGGTCAACGAGATCCCGGTGGACGACGTCGTCGTGGGTGACTTCCTGCTCGTGGGCACTGGGGAGATCGTCCCGGTGGACGGACGGCTTCGCTGTACCGCCGTGCTGGATGAGTCAGCACTCACTGGGGAGCCGCTGCCGGTCGAACGGCTCGCCGGCGACGACGTCCGCAGCGGGGTGGTCAACGCGGGGAAAGCGATCAACCTGGTCGCGACTGCTCTAGCCTCGGAATCCACCTATGCCGGGGTGGTGCGCCTCGTCGAGCAGGCCCAAGCCTCGTCAGCGCCCTTCGTCCGCGCAGCCGATCGGTTCGCCGTCCTCTTCGTTCCGCTCACGCTCATCCTTGCGGGCGTGTCCTGGGCGCTCAGCGCTGACGCGGTCCGCGCCGTCGCCGTGCTCGTGGTCGCCACGCCGTGCCCCTTATTGCTGGCGGCTCCGATCGCGATCATGTCGGGCCTGAGCCGCGCCGCGCACATCGGCGTCGTCATCAAGGGCGGCAGCGCCCTCGAAAGACTGGCCGCGGGGCACGTCATGCTTTTCGACAAGACAGGCACCCTGACCCAGGGACACCCGGTCCTGGCCGACGTCATCACTGCGGGCGAGGAGATGGACGCGGACGAGGTGCTGCGGCTCGCCGCCTGCCTCGACCAGGTGTCAGCGCACGTCCTCGCAAGCGCCATCGTGACCGGCGGCACCCGCCGCGGACTTGCCCTGGAGATACCCACAGATGTCCAAGAGGTGCACGGCTACGGCCTCGAGGGGACCGTTGGCAACCATAGGGTCAAGCTTGGCAAGGCCTCCTGGATTGTCGGCGACGCGGCCCCGCCGTGGATACGCCAGGCGCGTCGTCGCGCCGATCTGGACGGCTCCCTGACAGTATTCGTATCCGTCGATGACGAGCCCGTGGGTGCACTCTTCCTCGAGGACAGGATCCGGCCCGACTCACCCCGGATGGTTCGAGCGCTGCGCGTGGCCGGGATCACCCGAGTCATCCTGGTCACCGGCGACCGCGCCGACATCGCTGACATGGTCGGGCGCATCGTGGGCGTCGACACCGTGCTGGCCGACTGCGATCCTGCGGACAAGCTCGCGGCGATCGAACGCGAGTCGGCCCGCGGCGCCACGATCATGGTCGGCGACGGCATCAACGACGCGCCGGCACTCGCGGCCGCCGGGGTCGGGGTGGCGCTTGCCTCGCGCGGGGCGACCGCTTCATCCGAGGCCGCCGACGTGGTGCTGACGGTCGACCGGGTCGACGCCCTAGCCGACGCGATCCTCATCGCCCGGCGCGCGAAGAGGATCGCGCTGCAGGCCGTCCTCATCGGCATGGGTCTGTCGCTCGTCGCCATGGTCCTCGCCGCTTTCGGGCTCCTGCCCCCCGCGGTCGGCGCGGTCGTGCAGGAGGTCATCGATGTCCTGGCGATCGGCATCGCGTTGCGAGGGGTGTTGCCCGGCAAGGTGCACACGATCGCGATGGCCCCCGCGGACGTCGCCACGGCGCTGCGGCTGCGTGCCGAACACGAAGCGGTACTTCCTTTGATCGAGAACATCCGATCGTCGGCCGACAGACTCTCCACGCGTTCCCGCGACCTGGCCCCGGTGCGCAGGCTGCTGGACCGGCTGGAGGGTGAGCTCCTTCCGCACGAGCGGGCCGACGAGGAGCTGCTCGTTCCGCTGGTGGACCGGGCACTCGGGGGGACGGAGGCGACGGCGGCGATGAGCCGCACTCACGCAGAGATCGAGCACCAGGTCCGAAAGCTCCGACGGCTTCTGGTGGGACTCGACAGCGAGACCACCCAGCCCGAAGACGTCGTAGAGCTCCGGCGCCTGCTCTACGGGCTGTACGCCGTGCTGAGGCTACATAACGCACAGGAAGAAGAGGGCGCCTTCAGTCTCGTGCCCAGCCGTGCTGGGAAAGCTCGTACGGCTGCGCCGGCGGACGAGGCGCTCTCATCGCGCGGGTGGTGAGCGCCAGCTAGGGCCTTCGACTGCGCGACGTGGTCAACTGAACTGGCATGCTGGCACCCATGAGCTTCTTCGTGCTGGAGTACCGCTATGCCGACCTGGATGCACGCGCTCGGGTCCGGCCCGACCATCTGGCCTATGTGCAGTCGTTACACCAGGAAGGCAGAGTCGTCCTCGCCGGTCCGGTCGGCGACGGCTCGGGCGCCATGATGGTGCTACAGGTGGCTTCCGAGGAGGAGGCGAGAAACGTCGTCAACGGCGATCCGTACACGACTGCCGGGGTGGGCGTCGACCACGTGCTGCGACCGTGGGACGTCGTCGTACCAGCCCGGCCCCAGTAGCAGCGATCAGACTAGGGCGTGTCTGCACTAACGAGCCTTGTTGAGGCGAAATGCTGCGGCAATAGCACGTATGGCGTCGCTCAGCGATGAGATGTGGGCGCGGTTCGAGCCCCTTCTGCCGCCAGCGAAGAACGCTGTGGGCAGGCGATGCGCGAGCATCGGAACCTGCTCGGAGGTGCGATCTACCGCTGATCGCACGGGATTCGCGTGGCCAGAACTGCCAGCAGAGTTCGGCCCTGGCCGACCATCTGGACGCGCCACCACCGCTGCTCCACCGCTGGGCCCGAGGACAAGGTCCTGACCGCGTGCAGGTGCAGACAGGCGCAAGGGGTGGAAGCCCTGGCGCCTGTCGGTTGACTCCACCAGCGCCAAGGTTCGCCATCACGGCGCGACGGTTTCGGGGTGAGTGATCGGGCCCACCTCGCATACAGGGGGCAACGCCGAGTCTTAAGAATCCGCGCGAGCGCGGGGAGGACCCGGCGATCATGCGATCGGACGCGCTCGCGGTGGCGTGACAGCCAAGGCACACGCGCTGGCGGACCGCACCCGTCCGCCACGGGTCATTGCCGTGACACCAGGGAAGGCGAGCACGCTGTGGATGACCCGGCAGCTTCGAGGCACCCGACCACAAGAACCGCAAGGTCGTGGAACGCGCCTTCAACCATCTCAAGAACTGGCGAGGCCTCGGGTGCCGCTACGGCAAGCACGCCCTGGTCTATCGAGGCGCTGGCGTCCCATCAGCGATCGTGCTCCGGCGCACCTCAGGCTCAGGACTGGCGGGCTGAACCCCGACGGCCTGACGTCCTCGTCCCAGGCTGTCGGGTGGGAAGGACGGGCGGCGTCTGGCCGGCTCAGGAAGGCAGGATGTTGATGACCCTGGCCAGAACCACCACGAGGACGGACAGGGAGATCACCGACTGCATCGCCATGAGCGCCTTGGCCCGGCCCACGAGCGGCAACGTGTCGGTCGGGCTGAAAGCGAGCGCGCTGGTGAATGCGAGATACAGATAGTCATGGAACCGAGGTTGCCAACCCGGGGCAGCAAGCCCGCTTGTCGCGGTTTGGGGGAACTGGAAGTCCGGGTAGGGCAGTGGGTCCGCGGCGCGTCCGGCTGGACCGCCACCGTCGAGCTGCCAGTAGAGCAGCGCGAAGGTGATGATGTTTGTGGTCAGCGCCAGGGCCCCCGCGACCAGGAGCCGATTGGCGCTCAATGGCGCTCCGTCGACTTTGCCGCCGTGAAGGACCAGCAGGACGAGCCGGATCGTTGCACCGGCGTTGGCCATTATCAGCACGCAGAACAGGGACAGCACGAAGGGGCGGGCGCCGCGTGGCACCGGCCCCGGCTTCGCTGCTATGACCAGCATGACCAGGAATGCAGCGGCCTCCACGATCGGGACGAGCAGTGGGGGACCAATTCGGTCGCTATTCGGCACGAGCACCTGGGGCAGGATGACGACAACGACGGCCACCAGAGGCCAGGTGTAACTTTCCGGCGTCCGCGACAAGTCATTCGACGGGTCACCTAATGGCGGTGGATGAGGTTCGGCGCCCATCCGCGATGCCCCCTCCCCTGGTCACCGGCAGCTGACTGCCACCACACTGCGGCTTGGGCATCACTTTCTCAGTTCACGTGGTCGCGGCCTTCATCAGTGGTGGATGAATTGTCTCGGCTCACGATCCTGACACCGTTTTCGCACAAGCCCAGCCGCAGGGACCATCCAAGCCGCCTGCGGCTGCGAAGTCACGTCTCGCGAAGGAGGCCCGGGTTGCCGACAAGTCCGGGGCCCGTCATAGTCCGAAGAGCTCCCAGGCGGCCCGGCCAAGCTCACCGCTCTCATCGAGCCGAAGCGCCAACTTGGGCGCGTGCAGGATGCCTCCCACCAGGCGGTGGGTCATCTGGTCGATCACGGCACGATCCTGCTCGGACAGGCTCGGGAGCCGACGTGCCAACCAGGCCAGCTCGTCGAGTCGGCGCGTCTCTGCTGCCTCCGTCATCGCCTGGATCGCCGGCAGGAAGTCGCGGGCGCGCAGCCACCGGCAGTACTCCCGGCCAGACTCGGCTACCAGCTTCTGGAGCCGGTCGCGCAGACCGCCGGCCAGCTCGACCTGCGGTCCCCAGGCCAGGTCGTCGATAGACACGAAACGCCCTCCCAGCTGGGCCTGCAACGTGCCTGAGACCGCAGGCGGCGAGGACAGGTCCACCACAGTCGCACCGCAGTCGACCAGACGCGCCGCGTCCTGAGGATGGGCCGCCCAGGTGCCGGACACCGCAACGACCGCGCCCACGAACGGCCCGAGGGTTCCGTCCGAGGCCCCCTCGACCGCCCCGGCACCAATGTTGCGTGCCAAGAACAGGGCCCGTGCGGCAGTTCTGTTGGTAATGGTCACCCGCGCCCCGCGGCGGGCTGCTGCCTGGGCGGTCAGCCGGCTCATACTGCCCGCTCCCACGATCAGGATGGGCTGGTCGACGAGCGATCCGGACAAGCGTTCGATCTCGTCCAGCGCGACGTCTCCCAGGGACCGCGGTGACCCGGCGAACCATCCGTGGGCACGCCGTCCGGCATTCAGCGCCACCTGGAACAGCCTGTCCAGCACTGGGTCCAAGGGCCGTGCGGCGTGGCGCAGGGCGTAGGTCTCGCGAACCTGGTGGAGGATCTGGTCTTCACCCAGGACGGCGCTCTGGAGGCCACAGGCGACGTTGATGAGGTGTCCGGCCGCGCGCGATGCGTTCCCTGGGCCTTGACGGGCGAGCGCTGCTGCCGCTGATCGTCGGGTTTGGCTGCAACCTGCCCGCACTGGCGGCCACCCGGATCCTGCCGCACGCCCGCCAACGGCTGCTGACCGGACTGCTGATCCCGCTGACGTCCTGTTCTGCGCGGCTGACGGTGTACGTGCTGCTTGCCAGCACCTTCTTCCCTTCCCACGCCGGTACCGTCATCTTCGCGATGTACCTGGTCAGCGTGATGCTGGTGCTCGGCGTCGGGCTGGTGCTGCGTCTGAGCGCTTTTCGTGACGTGCGGGCCGAGCCACTGATCCTGGTGCTCCCGGCCTACCAGCGTCCGCACCTGCGCACGCTGGGGATGTCGGTTCGGCTGCGCCTTGGGGCGTTTGTCGCCGGCGCGGGCAAGATCATCGTGGTGACCATGCTGGTCATATGGGTGCTTATGGCTTTCCCCGCGACCGGGCAGCACGCCGTGGGCCATGTGCCGGTGGCTGACAGCCTGTACGGTCGCGCGGCGTCGGGCATCGCCCCGGTGCTGGCGCCGGCTGGCTTCGGCAACGACCACGCGGCCGCAGCCCTGATCACGGGCTTCGTGGCCAAGGAGGTCGTCGTCGGCTCCTTCGCGCAGTCCTACGCGGAAGCCAAGCCAGCCGATGCCTCCCATGCGGGGGGCCTCGGCGAGCAGTTGCGCGCCTCTTTCGACGAGTCCTCCGGTGGACACGGCAGCGCGGCGGCGCTTGCGTTCATGGTCTTCGTGCTTGCCTACACCCCCTGCGTGGCAACCCTCGCCGAGCAGCGGCGCCTGTTCGGGTGGCGCCCGACGGCATCCGCTGTCCTGGCTCAGCTTGTGGGCGCCTGGGTCCTGGCGGTCCTGGTCTTTCAGGTGGGGGCGCGGCTGTGACCGTGTGGGCCGCGGTGCTCGATGACGCCGACACGCGGGGTGGGACCCCAGCCCAAGTCGCCACCCGACTCGGGCTGCCGAAGTCCCTCGTTGAGGCCGTCCTGGACCACGCGGAGCGGCTGGGTGTGGTCGCGGTGGCCGGGCGCGGCTGCGGGTCGGGGTGCCCGACTAGACCCGAGATAGCCCCGGCCTGCGCCGGCTGCCCACTCTCCTTGCCATAACCACCTTGCCTTAGCCTTGACCAGGTCAGTCCGCAGACGCCCGAACGGAGAGGCCATGAACGTCGAGAGCCTTCTTCTCGAGATCGACCGCCTCGCCGGCGGCCGACATGGCGACCACACCATCTCCGAGGAGATGCGCACTGACCCAAAGACCGGCCATGCATTCGTCACGATCACCTGGCTGCTGGCTGCGGGGCTCTTGCTCGGGATTGCCGCCGTGGCCGTAGCCGTCGTGCTACTCGCGCGCGGCGACCAGGTCGCCTGGGTGGTCTGGATGCGCCTGGCCGTAGTGCTCGCCATGACCATGACCCTGTTCTACTTCGCCTGGCGCGCGCAGCGCGGTTTCTACTGGGCATATTCGCGGCTGAGGCTCTTCAGCAAGATCTTTCCCATCGTTGCTCTGGTGAGCGCTGCGATTCCAGGGCTCTACCCGCTGTGGATGATCACAGAACAGATCTGCTTCAGCCTGATCCTGCTTGGTATCGCCGAGTATCTCTCCACGGATCACATGCGGGCGGCATACGCCAAGCCGGCCAGAACCCCGAAAGTTCCCAAAAGTGTCAACCGATAGCCAACGGGACCTCAGGTCGGGTTCCGCGGGACCAAAGCCTCTGTGCCAGCGCCAATGTGGCTGGGATGCTATGGCACACGCTCAAGATCACGCTTGGGTCTGAGGAGGAGCAGGATGCAGTCTCGACCTAAGGTCGTGATCGTCGGCGGCGGTGTGAGTGGTCTGGCGACCGCACACTACATTCACAGCCAGCTCGGTGAGAGCGTGGAGCTGACTCTCGTCGAGGGTGGGTCGCGTCTGGGAGGCAAGGTTGCCAACCAGCAGTTCAGCGGGCACCTGGTCGACACCGGGCCCGATGCGGTGCTGGTGCGCGCACCAGCGATGGCGGTGCTCCTGGAAGATCTCGGACTGGGCGACCAGATTGTGGCCCCGGCCGCGCTGGGTGCGTATGTGTGGTCGCGCGGCAAGCTGCGCCGGCTCCCGACGGGCACCCTTTTCGGGGTTCCCGACCGGCTGCTGCCGCTGATGAGGTCGGGCCTGTTGTCTCCAGCCGGACTGGCGCGTGCGGCACTGGACCTGGTTCTGCCGCGCAGTCATGTATCCGCCCCTGACCCCTCGATCGCCGACCTGGTCACCCCGAGGCTCGGTTCGCAGGTGTTCGATCGTCTCGTCGAGCCGCTGCTGGGTGGCGTGCATGCCGGACGGGCCACCGAGCTCAGCGCCCAGAGCACAGTGCCCGACATCGTGGCACTCGCACGTAAGAACCGCAGCTTGTATCTTGGCCTTCGCAAGATGCGCCGTCATGCTCCGCCGGCAACAGGTGCCCCCGTGCTGGTCACTCTGACCGGTGGACTGGGTCGCCTCGTCGAGGCGCTGGTGGCCCGGCTGGCTGGCGACGACCTGCGGTTGAACGCCGCCGCCGCCAGCATCACCCGCGTCGGTACCCGATACCGCGTCGACCTGACCGGCGGGCAGAGCATTGTGGCCGACGCTGTGGTCCTGGCCACCCCGGCGTTCGCCACTGCCGGGCTGCTTGCCGAACTGGCACCTGACGCGGCGTCGGTGCTGGCCGAGATCCCCTATGTCGATGTCGCGACGATCTGGTTGGCCTACCCTCGTTCGGCGCTGGGTCGGCCCCTGGATGGCACCGGCTTCCTTGTCCCTCCGCACGAGGGCAAGCTCATGGTGGGCTGCACCTGGTCAAGTGCCAAGTGGCCTCACCTGGCCGACGACAGTATCGTGCTGATCCGCTGCATGGTAGGCCGCCGCCTCGACCGACGGTGGCTGGACATGGACGACGGCACCCTCGTCCGCCGGGTGCATGAGGAGCTGGTCGAGGCCATGGGTCTGACTTCCGGCCCGACCCAGCACAGCATCCAGCGATGGCCACAGGCGATGCCCCAGTACCTGGTCGGACACCAGGACCGGCTGGACGCGCTGAACGCAGCCATCCATCACCTGCCCGGCATCTACCTGACCGGCGCCGCTTACCGCGGTGTCGGAATAGCAAGCTGCGTGGCCGACGCCACGCACACCGCTCAGGACGTCGTCCACAACGTCTTTCGTCTCCCGGCCGACGTTCGGCCTCTTACCGAGGTAACCCCATGACTGGTATCACGACGGTAATGCCCCGCGCGAAGCTGAACTTCGCCCAACGACCGATGCTGGTCTTCTGGGAGGTCACCCGCGCCTGCCAGCTGGCCTGCAAGCACTGCCGGGCCAGCGCCACCATGGATCCGCTGCCCGGCGAGCTCAGCACCGCCGAGGGCTTCGACCTGATCGACCAGGTCGCCGGCTTCGGGCGCCCCTTCCCGATCCTCGTGCTCACCGGCGGTGACTGCCTGCTGCGTCCAGATCTGTTCGACCTGGTCAAGCACGCCAAAGGGCTCGGTATCCCCGTGGCGCTCTCGCCATCCATCACGCCTCAGCTGACGCCGGAGAAGATCCAGCAGATGGTGGACAGCGGCATCAGCGCGGTGTCGATCAGCCTCGACGGTGCTGTGCCTGCCACCCACGATGGGATTCGCGGTATCCCCGGCCACTTCGTGGAGACCATCAAGGGAATCACGGCGCTGTCTGAGGCCGGGCTGACGGTCCAGGTAAACACCACGGTGATGCGGGCCAACGTCGATGAGCTTGCGGACATCGCCGACCTGATCGCACGCGCCGGCGCCCACATCTGGGAGGTCTTCTTCCTGGTCCAGGTAGGCCGCGGCGTCGCCACCGACGCCGTCAGCCCGGAAGAGCACGAGGAGATCTGCCATTTCCTGTATGACGCCTCGCAGCACGGCTTCATCGTCCGCACGGTCGAGGCACCGTTCTTCCGTCGCGTGGTGTCCCGCCGGCAGGCTGGGGACCCGGCTCCCACGAGCACCCTGTACCAGACGCTGGCCGGACGGCTCGAGACACTGATGGGGCCGGTGGCCGGGCGCCCCAGGGCGCAGACCGCATCCACCCGTGACGGCAAGGGGATCCTCTTCGTTGCCCACGACGGTGAGATCAACCCGGCGGGGTTCCTGCCTCTGCCGCTCGGCAATGTGCGCGATGAGTCGATCGCGACGATCTACCGTGACGACCCGCTGCTTCGCCGGATCAGGGACGCCGAGTTCACTGGCCGCTGCGGTCGCTGCGAGTATGCCGACCTGTGCGGTGGCTCGCGCGCTCGTGCGTTCGCCGCCAGCGGTGACCCGCTGGGCGAGGACTCGGCGTGCCCCTACGAGCCTGCTGATTCACCCCACGTCGTCCCGGTGCTCGTCAACGACTGACAACGGCCTATCACCGCTGCGAGTCACTGGCACGACTGACTGATCCGGCGGCGGTCGCTGTGGTTTCACCTTCTCAGGTCCCAAGCGCGGCCTCAGTGCCAACAGGGATGGCCGCGGTAAGGGGTGGACGTGACGGGCCGGCCGATGGAGGCGTTCTTGCTGCGATGTCTTTGGGACGTGCCGGCTCCCGGTGCTGTTCGACGCTTCTCGGGTGACCTTCCCAGACCCTTTACTTGCCGAGGTCGTGATGAGACTGATGGAATCGGATATGCAGGTGGACATCGGGCGCTTGGCCCCCTGGCAGGTTGGCAGTTGCAACCGGCACCACCTGAGGTAGGGCAGGCCACATCTGAGGAGAGCATCGATGACCGACCTGCAGTCCGGCCCGACCAACAGCCTGACCGACGTGGCCGGCATCCGGGTGGGCCATGCCGATCGGCGCGTTGACGGATGGCTATCCGGCACCACCGTGATAC
>Ga0075520_1001964_pt1 | contig 10103 bp, 5 predicted proteins | sample NGEPerB_FD_75100 | JGI IMG/M metagenome (GOLD analysis project Ga0075520, IMG submission 75100) | Arctic peat soil microbial communities from the Barrow Environmental Observatory site, Barrow, Alaska, USA - NGEE PermafrostAB12-B | ecosystem: Environmental > Terrestrial > Soil > Wetlands > Peat ...
GCCGGCGGCGCCAGCACCGCAATCCTCGACATCGAACCGCAGGCCGGTAGCATTCACCTCGCGGGTGCCCTTCTGCACGGGGATCGTCGACGTCAGCAATCACGATTGCCGATGCACGAAGGGCACTTCGGCGTCACGACGCGGCGACAACCCAAGCCAGGCTGCAAAGTCGGGGGTCATGGCGGACCCATGCTCGTGGCAGCCGACACCAGTTCCATCCGCCTCCGCCTGTAGACCCATGCGAACCCCCCTGGAGACCCATGGCGCTCGGCCATGGGTCTCCAGGATGCTCACTAGGCGCCAATTCATGAGCGCGCCGGTTGCTGTTTGTTCGAGGGAGAGATCAGTGGAGAACTTGGCCGTCGCGACAGCTCACGACAGCGACCATGCGGCACGTACGTCTGAGCGCCAGACGACTGCAGCGGCAGCATCTCCCGCCTCGCCGCGCTGGCGACGTAGTCGCGGCTTGCTTTCGACGACGTACTGGCGGCCGAGGTCACTGACATCGCTCAGCGTCGATTCTTCGGTTCATGCCCTGACATCGCTCAGCGTCGATTCTTCGGTTCATGCCCTGGGGGAGTCTGCGCGGGCTGCCTCCGCTCCAGTCGAGGAGTTAGCGGGCCAACCGTCGCCTACGAACCCCCAGAGGGGCGGGCCCAGCGTGAGTCTTGTCATTCCTACCCTAAACGAAGCGGGCAACATCGGTTGGGTGCTAGACCGCGTTCCAGCGGGTGTTGACGAAGTCGTTGTGGTGGACGGTCACTCCACCGATGACACGGCAGGCGTTGTGCGACGCCATCCGCTCGATGTGCAGTTCATCGAGCAGGATGGTCCGGGAAAAGGTGCGGCGCTGCGGGCAGGCTTCGCCGCCGCATCCGGGGACATCATTGTGATGCTCGACGCGGATGGGAGCATGGCACCCGGGGAGATTGACCGCTTTGTTTACTTCCTGGAGAACGGTTACGACCTCGTAAAGGGCTCTCGGTTCATCAGCGGAGGCGGTTCGCTCGACATTACTCGTCTGCGATGCATAGGAAACAAGTCTTTGGTCACGCTGGCCAATATGTTATGTGGCGCCGGGATGACCGACCTATGCTACGGGTTCGTTGCTTTCTACCGTCGGCACCTCCGGGCTCTTGCGCTCTCTGCGGATGGCTTCGAGATAGAGACGCAGATTACAATCAATGCGCTGCGGGCAGGTCTTCGCGTGGCCGAGGTGCCGAGTGTCGAACTACAACGCCGGCATGGGACGTCCAACCTCAATACCGTGCGGGACGGGCGCAGAGTCCTTCAGATGCTGCTGGAGAGTGCAACACGGCGACCGAGCCGATCGCCGCTCTCCCCTGTGTCAGCCGCGGGAGACGTCGTGGTCGACCCGACAGCCCTGAAGGCATCGTAGGAGTCAACGATGCAAACACCCCCTCCGACGACGCAGATCGACGCCGCAGTTGGTCCGCCTCCTCACTCCTGGACTCTGGCGGATATCGCCCCCGAGCAGGCCCCAGTGTACGTGGCCGAGGTGCACCTCGATGAGCCGCTCGCGCCGATGGGCGGCTGCGGGGCGCGTTCGACGAGCCGCGTTTGGATGCTGGTGCGGTTGCACACACACCCCCTTGGTCATGTGGGGATCGACGTGCCACGCTTCGGCCTAAGTTCTGAACACGTGGCGCAGGCCATTTGGGCGTGCCTGGGCAACAGAATCGCGTCTCACTTGGAGTCAGATGACGTGTCTCCGGCCGGGGGCATACCCGCCGACGGACTGAAGGCGCGATCTCGGCCGCATTGTCTATCGGGCCGAACAGCCGTGATGGCGAGCGCCCCCTCCGTCAGCATTGTCATCGCCACCAAGGACCGGACCGAGAGTCTCGATCGGTGTCTGTCTTCACTACAGACCCTGAACTATCCGGACTTCGAAGTCCTCGTGGTGGACAGCGCACCGCAGTCAGACGAGACAGCCCTACTCGTGCAACAGCGGCGCGGCGTGCTGCCTAGTCTGCGCTACCTACGAGTGGGCCGTCCTGGGCTGGCAGTCGCTCACAACGCCGCGATGCCGGAAGCTCGTGGTGACCTCCTGGCGTTCACCGATGATGACGTGGTCGTCGACCGACACTGGCTTGCAGCCCTAGCTGAGGGCTTCTCAGTTGCACCCGACGTGGGATGTGTGACTGGGCTGATCGCGCCAGCCGAGCTCGAAACACCGGCACAACTGTGGGTGGAGCAGTACGGCGGGTTCTGCAAGGGATTTGAGCGGTCAGTGTTCGGTCTCCAAGTTTCATTTTCAAAGGACCGCCTGTTCCCGTACTCTGCGGGACGCTTCGGCTCCGGGGCGAACATGGCGTTTCGATCGACAACACTGCGGGCGATGGGTGGCTTCGACCCGGCATTGGGTGCCGGCACAAAAGCTCGTGGCGGTGACGATCTAGCTGGATTCCTGCAGGTGCTCAGGCTGGGAGAACGCCTAGTATATGAGCCGTCCGCCATCGTCCGCCATTGGCACCGACGCGAGTACGATGCACTTCGCCGGACAGCACATGGGTACGGCGTCGGGCTAGGTGCATATCTGAGTAGTGCCGTCGCGCGGGAGCCGCACCTTCTGCTGGACTTTGCCAAGAAGCTTCCCGAAGGGCTAGCGCACCTGCGAGGTGAGGATTCGCCGAAGAATAGCAATAAGGCTGTGGACTTTCCAGCGGAGCTCGAGACGCTCGAACGCGTCGGCCTGGTACGTGGTCCGTTTGCCTACGCCCACAGCCGTTGGCGTGATCGACGCACGAGAGTCCGACGCGGCGAAACGGTCATGCATGGGTGACGCAGCGAAGCATCTGGTTACGGTCCCGTCCGAAGGCCATGAGGACAGCGGCACTCGGCCGACGCCGCTCGATCTTCTGCTGACATTTCAGGACCTGGTCACAGCTCTGAAGCGAGAAGTGGACGCGGGTCATTGGTTGGATGCCTACCTCCTTGCCGCCGGGGCGAACCAGACTATTGAGGACCACGTCAATCGCGACGCGTTCGCACTGGTACGGGCGGCCTCCTTCCTGCGCAAGCGCCAGTCACCAGCTCTCAGTCCACCGGCGGGTGCGGCTATGGCAACGGCGCGAATACTTGCTCAACTGCGACGACTGGCTCCGCAGACCCACCGTCTCGTCGCTCATCAGCAGAGACTGGCTGAGGTCACCACCGTACTGGCCGAGATCGTGACCGATGGTCAGATCGCTGACGACTCCCGTCGCGGCGATGTGCGAGCGTACGCCGCCATTTGTGTGGGGTCGCTTGCGACTCTCCCGGATGTCCTGCGAAGCAGAGTGGGGCGTTTGCCCGCTTGTTTTCGCAGCTTTGATCAGCAACCTGAGGACATGGATCGACTTGTCGGAATGTACCTGGCTCGTCGGCCCAGTCGCTCGCAACGGCTCTTGGTCATCGGACTTCGTACATCAGGGAGCTATCTCGCACCGCTCGTGGCCGCCTCCCTCAAGAGCCGGGGCTGCACGGACACTCAGTGGATCACAGTTCGCCCGGACCGTCCCTGGTTGCAGGACACCCGTCATAGCATCACGGGGTCCGTGCGCCGTGGTGGCCGAATACTTGTCGTCGACGACCCGCCTTCCTCCGGCAGTTCGCTCCTCGCCGTCACGAGCGACCTAGTACGTGCCGACGTGCCCGCGGACAAAATCACGCTCTTGCTGGCCCTGCTTGGGTCCGCCGACTCGCTCCCAGAGTCACTCCGAGGTCAGCACAGCGTGCTACTTCACTGGGAGGACTGGGCCATTCATGCCAAGTTGAGTCCACCGGCCGTGCGACGCGCGTTGGCGGCGTTTCTACCGACTCGGCTCGACGTCGAGTTCGTGGAGCGTCGACCACTCACCGCAGAGCCCGGGCGGCGTGGTCATACGTCTGCCCTCTACGAGGCCCGTACGCGCGACAAGAGAACCGGTCGCCGGGACCACCGACTCGTTTTCGTCGAAGGTTGCGGGCTCGGCTACCTCGGCAGGCATACGCAGGTTGTTGCTGCCGCGCTCCACGGGCTCGTACCGGAAGTCTATGGACAAGATGCAGGCCTGCTATATAGAGAGTGGCTGCCTGGCTGTCGACGCCATGCCCACGCCGCTGGTGGCGACCCCGGGCCAGATGTCGTAGCCGAATACGTCGTTCGCCGACACCGGGCTCTTGCTGTCGACCTGGACCACAGTCGTAGTCTCGCTGGTCAAACCCCCGTCTGGGAGGTGGCCAGCGAGATACTTGGGCGCGCTTACGGGCGGCTCGGGGTGTTCTTGCGACTCCCAATTCTCGACGGGGTGGCGAAGCGTTTGCTTCGCGTCTCAGAGCCCTCTGTCATCGACGGCCGCATGGCTCCCTCTCAGTGGTTCGATGATCCACTTAGCGACCTGGGCATGAGAAAGATCGGTTTCGCGGCCCGCGCCTTCAGCAACCTGGACTTGGCCTGTTACGATTCCGTGTTCGATATGGCCGTCGCTGCCCTCGACGGAGCAGGAACGAGTGCGGCCGAGCAGTTCCGGTTATCCTATGAAAGGCGGACTCAGCGTGATGTTGATGGTGAGCGCTGGCTGCTCTACCTGCTTGTGCATCTATGGGACGTCGAGCGCCTGACGCCCGACAATCGGAATTGGGCGCGGCGAGCGGCTGCCAGGTGTGTCCAGAACTATTTTCGAGGCGTCTACTTTGCTGACGTAACCCCGCCGGCGAGTGGCGAACTATGCGCCGTGGACATCGACGGCGTGCTCGAGAACAGTGAACTGGGCTTTTCCTGTCCGACCCCCGCCGGAGCAGCCGCCCTCCGCGCCTTGCTGCTGCACGGTTACCGGCCGGTTCTTGTCACCGGTAGGAGTCTGAACGAGGTCCGGGAGCGATGCCTGGCCTACCAACTACCGGGCGGCGTCGCGGAATACGGCGCGGCAGTGTTTCTCTCCGCAGCGGGCGAAGTAATCGACTTGCTGTCAGCAGGCGATCGAGCAGTCATGACGGAGCTGCGGGCCGCCCTTGAGGCGCGCGATGGCGTCGCGGTGGACGCCGATTACGTCAATAGCGTACGAGCTTACCGTGCCAAGTCTGGAGTACGGTCATGTCTGGACGAGGCAACCATCGCCTCCGCCCTTGAGGCATGCGGCCATGCCGATAGCGTATCGGTCCTTCATGGTGAAGGTCAGACGGACTTCGTCGCCAACGGTATAAACAAGGGCCGGGGCCTCCGTCTCCTGGCGGCCCGGCTCGGTGGAGAACTCCCCGGTGAGGATGCGCAGGTGGCTCTGTCCGTCGGTGACAGTAAAGCGGACGCTTCGATGTTCGCAGAGTCCAGGCTTTCACTTGCCCCCCGTAACGCCGACCTGGCGGTTCGCCAGTCAGGTGTGCCCGTTCTCAACGGCTACTACCAGAAGGGGCTCGCCGAGGCCGTTTCGCAAGTCATCGGCCACCGACCGCTCAAGTGCTTCGTTTGCTCTACCGGGGTGCTTTCCAAGGAAACCCGGCTGCTGCTTACCGCTCTGTCCGCCCAAGAGAATGGTATTCGCAGCGTCCCCCTCCAAGTCGCGCGGCTCGCCGGCCTGGCACTGAGTGGTTTCCTCCGGTGACTGTCACCGACTATGCGCACCGGACTCTGCTGTCGCCGACGGCTCGCTGGTTGTCTCAGCTGCATCAGCCTCTTTACCGCACGGGCTACGCGCTAAATCTGAGTTCCATGGCGACGTCCGTGATCGGCATGCTCTATTGGGCTATTGCGGCGCATCGCTACCCGGCGGAGACGTTGGGTATCGACTCAGCCGCGCTGAGCGCCATGCAAATGATCGCCGGCATGTCGCAGCTCAATCTGTCGAGCGCTGTACTGCGGTTCCTCCCCATTGCGGGCGGCAAGACGCCGTCCCGGCTGCGGTATGCGTACCTGGTGAGTGCGCTGATAGCTGCTGTCGTGTCGATTTCCTTTCTTGCCGGCATCCCGATCTGGGCGCCGCGGCTAGGCTTCTTACACGGCAGCATCGTATTCTTGTTCTGGTTTACGGTCGCTACCATGGCATGGACGACCTTTGTCCTGCAGGATGCCGCACTGACTGCCGTGGGACAGGCCATCTGGGTGCCCATCGAGAATGCCGCATTTTCTATCGTCAAGGTTGGTCTTGTCATCCTGCTCGCTTCCCGAGACGGGCACGGGATTTTTGTTTCGTGGACGATCGCTGTGGGCTTGACACTGGTGCCGACCAATGTCTTCCTCTTTCGGCGAGCGATTCCCAGGCACCTGAGGTGCCGACCCCTCCAAATGGCGCCGCCGCCCCTCCGGCAGGTCGGTCGCTATGTCGCTGGCGACTACGTTGGCGCCTTGTCATGGCTCCTGTGCACCACGACGCTGCCTTTGATTGTCCTCTACTTGCTGGGTGCACGCGCAACCGCCGCGTTTGCCTTGGCCTGGGTCATCGCGTACTCGCTGTTCCTTGTCGGCGCCAACATGGGGTCGTCTGTGGTTGTGCAGGCAGCGCTCGATGAGGCGAAGCTGCATAGCTTTAGCCGAGGCGTGTTGCGGCACACGCTTGCCGTACTCGCTCCCGTCGCTCTCTTCATCGTGGCGGTGGCGCCTCAGCTGCTTCGTCTGTTTGGGACTTCCTACGCCATAGACGGCGCGGGTCTGCTGCGGCTTCTCGTCCTGGCTTCATTGCCAAACCTGGCCACGGCGCTATTCATCAGCGAGGCGCGAGTGCGTCGCCGCATGACGACTGTCGTTGCAATCCAAGTTTCACTGTGCGTGCTCGTTCTGGTTAGCAGCTGTCTGCTAATCCCATATTTGGGCATCAACGGTGTCGGCTTCGCGTGGCTTGGCAGTCAAACTCTTGTAGCCGGCGTGCTTTTTGGTAGGCAGGCGCGGTCGAGTCATTGCGGGTACCGACTAGTGATCGCGACGTCGTTGCTGGCAGGGGGGGTCGCTCGGCGTCTGGGCGTCACCGCGTATGCAGGGCGCCGGCGATCGCGTGCCGTGGGGACACGCGCGAAAGACGACCTGATGGGCTTGCTACCTGATGTTCTTGCAATGGTGCCCGGCCTTCTGGACGTGTGGCCTGGAGGATGGGTCGTGCAGAAGATGCATGCCACGGTGTCTGACTTGACGGTCGCTTACGTCGGGCCGGCCGGGTCTTCTGCCCAGGCGGTCGCCAAATTGGCTAACAAGCAGGATGCCATCGAGAGTCTGCGGCGGCAGAGCCTCCTGCTTCCGTGCCTGCGGCAGGATTCCCGACTCGCCGGCTGGTGCCACCTGCTCCCGGAAGTGTTAGCACAGGGGCAGCTGGGCAACTGGACGTATGGCGTGGAAAGCATCCTGTTCGGCCGAGACGGCACAAACTTCCTGTCGAGTCCGTTGATCCGCGAGCGGATGACGGCCGCCGCCGCCGTGGCGATCGGTGAGCTTCATAGACGAACGAGTCGGCTGGTTGTCCTGGACTCGGAAGCTATCGCCACTCTCGTCGACGAACCGTTGGATATCGTTAAATGGCGCTACTTGCGGCCGCATGGAACGGCGTTCGGAGGCCAGGCTCTGGATGCGCTGCGCGAGCAGTTGCGGGCGAACCTCATTGGTCGGGTGGTCGAAGTCAGTTGGGTGCACGGCGACTACTCTCTCGGGAACGTCTTGTTCGCTAACCATGGCCAGAATGTGAGCGGAATCGTCGACTGGAGCAGTGCACGTCCAGACGGGCTGCCTCTCGTGGACGTCTTGCACCTGCTCCTGTCAACCCGGGCTCTCGTCACCCGGCAGGAACTCGGAGTCGTCGTCCGGGACACTTTGCGCCGAGGACGCTGGCCTAGACACGAACAGCAGGTGCTTGCGGAGGCACGGTCTCAATCGCACGGGGATCCAGTCGGCCTGCCCGCCATGCTGCTGATGTCATGGCTGACCCACGTAGCCGGCAACCTCGGAAAGTCCGACCGGTATGCAGAGCATCGAATGTGGTCATACGCCAACATCGATGTCGTGTTGGCAAGTGCAGGCAGCTCTAGCAGCCGCGCGTAGAGATCGCGGCACAGGCGGCGGACTCTGCAACGAGTAATCAGACGGGAAGGACACGGGAGTGAGAGCTGAACACACCGATAACTCTGGTCCGACAGACAGTCCGGCGGGCACGAAGCGCGTCCCGATTCTGCTCTACCACTGCGTTCATCGATCCCCGGCAGATGCCATTGCCGCATACACCGTGAGTCCGGCCGAGTTCGGGCGGCAGCTGGACAGCGTTGTCGGAGCTGGCCTTACTGCCCTCACCGTTACGCGCTTCTGCCAGATCCTCATGACGGAGGGGTCTGTCGGCCTCCCGCCGCGCCCAATTGTCATTACCTTCGACGACGGCTTCGCTGACTTCCACGACCACGCCGCACCCGCGCTTGTCGAGCGAGGCCTGGTAGCCACGCTCTACGTTACCACTGGCGTCCTGCGGAAGGGAGGGCCGGCAGCGGAGCCCTGGGGACAGCGGATGCTTGACTGGGGACAGTTGCCTGAGCTGGAGGCAGCCGGTACCGAGATCGGTGCACACAGCCACACCCATCCCGAGCTCGACGCCGTAAGGCGCCGCAGGGCGCGCGAGGAGATCTTTCTCAGTCGGGATCTGCTGGAGAGTTACCTGCAGCATCCCGTGCGGAGTTTTGCCTACCCGCACGGATACTCCGACGCGCGCGTCCGGGCAATGGTGCGAGAAGCCGGCTTCAAATCCGCCTGTGCAGTGAAGAACGCAGTCAGCTGGACAGGTGACGACCGGTTTGCGCTCGCCCGGTTGACGATCATGTCTTCAACCTCCCCGTCTACCTTCCGCACCTGGCTGTCGGGTTTGGGTGCCAGAACGGCGCCTCGAGGGGATAGTTCCCGCACTCGGGCATGGAGAGTCGCTCGGCGAACGCGCGCCGCAGTGCCGAGCCTGGCCGCATGACGCCGCCGGTGCACGCTTGGACCGACGAGCGTCAGCCCTGCCGTTCGGCTCGGTTGTCGGTGAGCGTGGTCATCTGTGCCTACACGATGGCACGGTGGGCCTGCATAGAGCGTGCCGTCGAATCGGTGCGAGCGCAAACTCTTCCCCCGGACGCAATCATTCTGGTCGCAGACCACGCTCCCGAGCTGGCTGCGCGGGCGAGATCGACTTTCCCAGACTTGCTAGTTGTGGACAACAAGCAGCAACAGGGGTTGTCGGGGGCACGAAATACGGGTGTCAGCGTTGCCATGGGCGACATCGTGGCTTTTCTTGACGACGACGCGACGGCCGAACTGCAGTGGCTGGAGCGCTTGGTCGCCGGTTACGACCATCCCGATGTGAGAGGGACGGGCGGCGCCGTGATACCCGTCTGGCCCCAACAACGGCGTCCGCGGTGGCTTCCTCCGGAGTTGGACTGGGTAGTGGGATGCAGCTACGTTGGGCTTCCCGACCGACTCTCAGCGGTTCGTAACTTCGTCGGCGCGAATATGTCGTTTCGCCGATCTGCGCTGCTGACTACCGGTCAGTTCACATGCGAGCTGGGGCGTGTCGGCACCCGCCCGTCAGGGTGCGAGGAGACGGAACTCTGCATTCGACTGTTGCGCGATCGGCCGGGTGCCGTCCTGCGCTATGACCCGGAAGCGGTCGTGTATCATCTCGTCACGCCGGATCGCTGCCGCTGGGTGTATTTCCGCCGCCGCTGTTGGTCGGAGGGCTTATCGAAGGCTAAGGTGGCAAACAGCCTAGGGTCTTCTGACGCGTTATCAAGTGAGCGGTACTACATGAGCAGGACCCTTCCTCGAGCGGTGCGCCGCGGGCTGACCGAGTCCCTGTCATCCGCGAACCCGGCGGGTGCACTTCAGGCGGCTGCGGTGGTCGCCGGAGTCGCTGTGACAACGAGCGGCTACTTGTTCGGACGAGCATCAACGAGACTGGCACGCCCGCGAAACGGCCGCTGGAACGCACGCGACGGTTAACTGTCCTATTGGCCTTCCGATCGCATGATGCAAGCATGTCGGCGAGCATGGGATCTCCCGGATCTAACGAGGCTCCGCCTCGGACCGTCGAGTTCAGTGGCTGAGCTGGTGGGGTGACGTCGCCGGGAGTGGGGAGTCATGGTGGTACACGACGGCCAGGTGGCTGTGGAGGTGCGCCATGGCA
>Ga0075520_1001965_pt1 | contig 10100 bp, 11 predicted proteins | sample NGEPerB_FD_75100 | JGI IMG/M metagenome (GOLD analysis project Ga0075520, IMG submission 75100) | Arctic peat soil microbial communities from the Barrow Environmental Observatory site, Barrow, Alaska, USA - NGEE PermafrostAB12-B | ecosystem: Environmental > Terrestrial > Soil > Wetlands > Peat ...
TCAGACGTTCCCTGGGAAGGACAGGTATTTGTTACGACAATGCCGTATCGGAATCGACCTTCGCGACCTACAAGAAAGAGCTGATCCACACTCGACCGTGGCCAACAATGGCCGATCTCAAAAAGGAGACTGACGACTGGATCAAGAACGACTTCAACACAAGACGACGCCACTCCATGCTCGGATTACTTGACACCAACAGAATACGAACTAGGATATAGAGACATCAGCCAACTGGCAGCCTAAATCGGTGTCCAGAAAACCGGGAACACTTCAAAGTAGCCTCCTTCGCGTAGAGCTTCGCTATACGCTGCCGCATCCGTCGATCAAGGTCGCGGAAGCCGCGAAGGTCATCGAGAACACCCAACGCGACGTCAACATCGCCCTGATCAACGAGCTAGCGAAGGTCTTCAGTCGACTCGGGATCGACACCAAGGACGTCCTGACAGCGGCCGGCACGAAGTGGAACTTCCTCAGGTTCCAGCCCGGCCTCGTGGGCGGTCACTGCATCGGGGTCGACCCCTACTACCTCACCTACAAGGCGGAGGCCGTGGGCTACCACCCCGAGATCATCCTCGCCGGCCGTCGTCTCAACGACGGCATGGGCGAGTACGTCGCGACCGAGCTCTTGAAGCACATGATCAGACGTGACGTCTTCCGGGTCCATGGCAAGGTGTGTTGGTGCTTGGTCTCTCCTTCAAGGAGAACACTCCCGACCTGCGCAACACGAAGGTTGTCGACATCGTCAAGGCACTCGAGGAGTTCCAGCTCGACGTCGACGTCCATGACCCGTGGGTCGATGCCGACGAGGCGAAGCTCGAGTACGGCCTCACGCTGGTGGACCCTCCCGAGACGGGCTTCTACGACGCGGTCATCCTCGCGGTGTCACACCGTGAGTTCGTACAGCTCGGCGCGGAGGGGATTCGCGTGTTCGGGAAACCCGACGGTCACGTGCTCTACGACCTCAAGAGTGTGCTGCCCAACGGCTCCGCCGACGTTCGCCTGTGAAGCCGGGCCCGGCCCCACGCGACCCACCATCAGACCCCGTTCACCTGACCGCCGCGCGTTTCACCACCGCGGGGTTGCCGGCAACCATGGCGCCCGCCGGGACGCTGTGCAACACGATTGAGCCGGCCGCGACGATCGCACCGGTCCCCGACCACGACATCCCCGAGGATCATGGCGCCGGCGCCCACGAGCACATCGCTACCGATCACGGGGTTGGCGCGGATTCCCGATCGGCCGCCGATGGTCACGTGGTGAAGGATCTTGGTGCGCGGCCCGATGACGGTGTCGTGGCCGATGACCACACCGAGTCCTTTGTGAGCGAAGACGACGCTCGGGTCGATGTCGGCCGTGAGTGGTATGACGGACGAGTAGAGGACGAGGTGCACCACGACAGAAGCCGAGGAAGCACTGGAATTCGCGCCTGCTGGAGCCGCTTCGCCCAGCGAAGCGTTGCGATGTTGCTCAAGCCCGTCTCCTCAGAACCTGGCCCAGGGCGACGATGTCTTCGCGTCGGCCGATCACCATCAGCTCACGCAGGGGGATGTGGAAGACCCTGCTGAAGTAGGCGGTGAACAGGGCCCCGGTGATCGAATAGGTCACCACGGACACCCACGAGGCACCCACGGCGCCGTACACCGGGATCACCCACCAGTTGAGCAGCAGGTTGAGAGCCACAGCAGTCGCGAGGGCAGCGAAGTAGAAGACCCGCTTCCCCTCGGCAAGCACGGCAACCCCCAGGATCTTGTAGTAGGTCATCGCCACCACTCCCAGCGACAGGATCAGCACGAGCACGTACGCCCCGGCGTACTCGCCCCCGAACAGCAGGGGGATGAGGGGAGCGCCCAGCGTGGCGACCGCCAGCACGCTGATCCACCCGGCGACGAGCGCAGCCCTCAGCGGGCGCAGAACAGCCCTCGGGTCGTTGGTTCGCACCACGCGCGAGACCAGGACCTCCTTGATCGCATCCGGGCCCACCCAGAGATAGGTCACGATGCCGGCGGCCACCGCGTAGAGCCCGAGGCCCTCGCTGGTGCCGAACGCCTTCATCATCACGATGTCGACGCTGTAGTTGAGCACGACCAGCAGGGTCGTCAGCATGGGGAGCCAGCCAAAGGCATAGGCCGACTTCGCGAAATCGTACGTCGGCCGTCCCGGTGGCCCCTCAACCGCGAAGCACAGGTAGAGAACGACGTCGAGAAGGCAGGTGGCCACGGAGATGGCCACCGGCCACCACAGGCCTTCGGACGCGAGCGGCCACATCACCAGGTACGCAGCCAGCCGCGTGACGGCGTACGCCATGTTGACCCTGATCTTCAGACGGATGTTGTAGGCCGTCATCACGCCCTCGAGCTGCTGGTAGAAGGCCAAGGAGACTGCAAGCGCAGCGATGTACCCGAACGTGGGGTCGTTGACGATCCACGTGGCCACCGTGGCCAGCACCGCCAACGCGCCCATCTGCCACAGCAGCAGCCCGACGGTGTCCCGGAACGTTGCGTAGGAACGACTCTGCCGGAAGTAAAAGATGAAGGCCTGGTTCACACCGAAGCCGAGCATGATCCCACCGATGGCTGCCGTTTGAGTGATGAAGGCCAGTTCACCACGGAGGTGGACGCCCAGGAACCTCGCCAGGATGACCGAGACGAGTAGCCCCGTGACGAGGCTGACACCTTTGTTGACGAAGTTGAGCAGATAGTCGCTCACGAGGAACCCTGCGGCACGACGCCGTCGACCAAGTGCTCGAAGAGCCAGTTGGGATCATCCCTCTCATCGGCGTAGGCAGCAGCTGCAGCTGCGCCGAGATCTGACCGCAGCCTAGGGTCTCCTGCGAGCCGTTCGATCGCGTCGGCCAGTGACACCGAGTCGAGGTCACACACCAACCCATCCGTGCCATCAGCAATCTGGTCCCCGACGGTGGCGTAACGCGTGGCCAGGATCGCCTTTCCCCGTGCCCGGGCCTCTTCGACCGCGTTGGACCTACCTTCGGTCCGCGAGGGATGCACGTAGACGTCGGCTTGGTCGAGGAACGGTGTCGTGTCGAAGACGGTTCCTCCGAAAGTGAATCGACCGACCTGCCTCACGGCCGCCACCCGCTCCTCGAGGGCGCGCCTCTCGGGGCCGTCGCCCAGCACCAGCCAGCTCACGTCTACTCCACGCGCGGTGAGCAAGGCGCATGCCGCGATCGCGAGATCCAGGCCCTTGAGCGGATCCAGGCGGTTCACGGTGAGTACTTTGGTCGAACCTGCCCCCGCCGACGGCCATTGCACGAGTGTGGGAGCTAACGTCGTGGGGATGTCGTTCTTGTACACACGCGTGCGGCCGATCATCTGGGGGTACATCTCGACGAAGACGTCCTCGCACGTCGTCGACACCGAGAGTGCCCCGTCCAGCTCCGCGAAGTATCTCGCCTCGATCGATTCATCGCGGCCCAAGATCCGGCTGTCGCTCCGAACCCAGTGGTACTTGTGGTCCGCCGCGACCAGGTCGACCACGGCATAGGTGGAGAGACCGAGGATCCCCACCGCCGCCTGAAATGCGCCATCCACCTTCGGCAAGGCGTGGCCGATGCATGCCCACACCCGCTGACGGACCCGCTGGCCCGCCTCTCGTGCAAGCGCAGCACGCACCAACATCAACGGCATTGACAGTGCCAGACGAGGGTGCCCTTCCCGGATCAGATGACTCAAGAGGCAGCGCAGCGCCCAGACCATGCGGCCCTTCGGGAGCGTGGCGGCTGTAATGACGTCTGGCGTTTCGATGAGAGCTACCTGCCGCGCAACAAAGGGCAAGAGGCTGTTCTTGAAGGGATCCAAGACCAGCAAGGACACTTCGTATCTCCGCGTGTCAAGTCGCTCCAATAGTCCCAACAAACTCTTCTGGGGGCCTCCGACTTCCATGGAACTGACGACGAAAAGGAGCCTCATCCGAGGCTCATTCGGCTCCAACACCCTGGGTCCGCCCCCCTTTCAATGACGGAGCAAGAACAAGAGCTGCCCCGAGAGGGAGCAGTACGTATCTCACGATCGGAGCCACTACAAAGTTCGACGATCCGCGGACAGTGAACCCACACAGAGCGAATGTGGCGAGGACGAAGGCCATCCGGAATACGCCAACTCCAGGGCGGAGGCGTAACGCGAGGGTCGCCACGACACCGAAGACGAACATAGCGAGGCAGCCACCCCAACGACCAAAATTCAGATAGGCCTCGGCAAAGGGTGTGAACCCTGGTCCATAACTCATTCCTAGTCGTTCCATCAGCCACGTCGCTGGACTGGCGTAGAGCTGGTGGTCCACCAGGCCGCTCAAAGGGGCGGGGATCAAGGTGGAGGGAAGCAGACGTAGGACCCCGCTCAGATAGGACCCTCCCCGTAGGAAATCTTGTCCCGCGGGGACCAATTCACCCACCTTAACCAAAGGAAATAGCGTCCCGCCCATCGTGCGCAGTGTCTCAACGATCGGATTCTGCCCCAGGAATGCTTGCCGAAGATTGAACTCTCCGCCACCATATGACTGCCTGAGGGAGCCGACCGCAGGAATGAACACGACGGCGAAAACCGCTAGCACGGCGGGGCCCAAGCGCCCGCGCCCGGAACGATGACCCAGCCCAAGCCCCAGAGCACGCCACATCATGACCACTGAGAGGAGATAGATCATTCCTTCTCCGCGATCACCCGCGATCATGCGAAGGATTCCAACAACGCCGAGCACAAAGGCAATCTTCTTCGCACGAGAGTGCCCCCCTGACACGGCAAGAAAAATCAGCCCGACGATAAAGAAGTAGCCAAGAGTGAACAGGGGATTCGTGAGGCGACTGCCAGATTCGTAATAGGCCGAGTATCCAAGGGAAAAAACGATCCGGAAGTCGTTTATATTGATGATCAGAAATGGGATCGCCCCGACGGCAATGCATGCAGTACCGACGATGGAAAGAGCTAGTCGCCGACGCAATTCGTCCTCGTGGCGAATCTGACGCGGGAAGTGGCCGCCCCCCCCAACGACTACGACACCGAGTCCATAGAGCGAGAACGCTGCGAGGTAAAAGCTTGTCGCAGAGGCGATCGAGGCCGATGTCTCTCGAATTAGCACGTCGAATGTGGGATAGTGCAATTGGGCCGTTCGCAGAATGACCCAACCCGAGGTGAATAGCGACAAGAAGGCTGAGAAAACCACTGGCGGCGCGAGCGCCGATCTGAACGAGCTCGCAAGGATGGAGATTTGCAGGACGAGCTGCACCAGAGTTAGCCAGGCCAGGCGATCAAGTTTGCTCGAGGAGCTTAGGGCCTGATCGCCGTTGATCGCGCCCAAGGCGAGAAACGTGAAAAGGATCAAAAGCAACTGGAGACTCAGTCGCATGTGGAAACTGGGGCGCGCTGCAACCCGTGCCTCCGTGCCGCGGGCAGTTGTCATGTGGTCGCCCTCGACTGCCAATAGGCAGCAAGCAACCGGCCACATGTCTTGTAGACCCCCGCGGGCGGTTGAGGGCGCAGAGCCTCGAGTTCCGCCGCGCTCGGGGGACGACACTGAACCTTCTCGTAGGCCCAGTAGGAAATTCGATACTTGACGCGCTGCTTGGTCGTGACAGCGGTGGCGGCACACAATCGCGCGTAACACATCATGCCCAATGGGTTGCGCAGCCTCAGTGCCCTGCCGGCGGCGGTCAGGCCGTCGAGCTGGTACTCCGCCACTCCGATGACATCCCCGGCGAAGAGGATCTTGTACGTCGGTTCCATGAGGAGCTGCAGCACAGTGTCACCTACGTAGGTCTCTGCCTCGAACTCGGGATAGCGAAGGGTCGATACCACCGAGCTCGTGTAGCCCACACAGCCGTCGTACTTCCCACGAGAGCCATCCATCTCAGAGCGATACATGACGATGTCTCTGTTGTCAGACGGAAGACCGATCGGCAAAGCATCGTGACCGAGATAGCCGAAGAAGATGGCACCGATGGAGCGATCTTCATAGACGCGCGCCAGCTTGGTCCGGACGATCTCAATGGCGTCGGGAAGCAACCGGTCGTCGCTGTCGACGACGAGGTAGAAGTCCGCCTCGAGATGTGCGAACGCTCTGTTGAGGCAAGAGCACTTGCCCCTATTGGTGTGGTTGACCAGAATATTGACGGGAAAGGGCGCGCTCTCCACCTGACTCTGCAACCACGGCAACGTCGCGTCAGAACCACCATCGTCCACGACGAGCCAGGTGAAATCCGTGTCTGTCTGGAGTGCCAGGCTTTCGTACAGTCGCTGGATCAGCTTGTGTCTGTTCTTCGTGGGCGTGACCACGCAGATCGACCACCGCTTCGGCGCACCCGAGGCCTCAGCCACGATCGCGCACCACCTTCGCCGGTGAGCCCGCCACGATCGCGTTGTCTGGGACGTCACGGGTGACCACAGAGTCGGCCGCGACAACGGAGCCCGACCCGATCCGCACTCCTGCGAGAATGACCGCTTGTGCCCCGATCCAGCAGTTGTCCTCAACCGTCGTATGCCGCGAGATTGTTCCTTGATCCTTGATCGCGGCGTCGGTGGCGAGATGTTCATGACTTGTCGACATCACCGTGACGGCGTGCGCGATCGACACGTCGTTGCCTCTCGAGACACCACCCGAAGCGTCGATGTAGCTCATCGGGTGAATGCTGACGTTCCGGCCGATGGCGAGGCCCTGGACGCCGAGGAGGTAGACGTCTTCCCGGATCGACACGTTCGGCGCCGTGGTGACCCCCAGGGCGCGGAGCAGGCAGTACCTCAGAGTGATGCCTGTCAGTCCTCGCCAACCACGGACGCTCCGAAGGAGTGCATGGCGGACACCAAGCGGCAGTGCCCGGAGGACCGCCGCGACGAGGACGATGGGTCCCGAGAACCGTTGGAAGAGTTCGCGGCCACGCATCTCATCGCACCCTTCTGTGCTGCCGTGCAGGTGGGCGTGCCTCAGCCGTCGTCATGTCGTCGCCGCATCCACGCGATCGTCTCGGCTAGGCCTGTCGCCAGCTCGACGGGACGCAGGTTCGGGAACAGGCTCCGCAGGAGGTCGTTACCGGCTTGGGAATGACGGACGTCTCCGGGGCGGGGTTCGCCATACTGCACCTCGACGGCGGTTCCGAGCTGCTCTTCGATGAGCCGGACCAGGTCCTTCAGCGTCGTGCGCGTCCCGAAGGCCAAGTTCGTCGGGGTCGAGGTCAGCCGGTTGCGCACCGCCTGTGCGAGGGTCTCCACCACCGTGCCCACGTAGGTGAAGTCACGGCTCTGCTCGCCGTCCCCATGGACCGGCAACGGCACACCATTCAGGGCCGCATGGACGAAGACAGGGATCACGGCCGCGTAGACGTGACCTGGCATCTGCCCCGGGCCGAACACGTTGAAGAACCTGAACGGCAGAACCTCCAGGTCGTAGCAACGCGCATAGGCCATGGCGTACTGCTCCGTGGCCAGCTTGGAGACCGCGTACGGGCTCATCGGCATGGTCTGCAGGGCTTCTACCTTGGGAATGGCGGGGTTCGCGCCGTACACGGACGACGACGAGGCGAGCGTGACGTAAGCACCGTTCTGTCGGGCTGCCTCGAGCACCCGGAGGGTTCCGGTCGCGTTGGCCTCGTGAGTGGCAAGGGGGTTGGCAACGCTTCGAGGAACCGAGCCAAGGGCCGCGAGGTGGACGATGGCGTCCACGTCGGCGGCGAGCGGGTTCAACTCCTCGACGTCCAGGATGCTCGCTTCCCGGAACTCGAGGTCCAGGCCTTCGATGGCAGAGAGGTGTCCACTCGAGAGGTCGTCGATCACCCTGACCTCGCTCACCCAGTCCTGTTGAAGGAGATGGCGGCAGAGGTTCCCGCCGATGAAGCCAGCTCCGCCTGTCACCAGCACCTTCATTGCTTCACCTTCTCTCCACGTGTCGGGACGTGTGCTTCGAAGAAAGCCCGGTTCAGCTCCCACACCACTTCTCTGTCGTAGTTCTTGACGGCGTGCTCCTTCGCCCGTTGCCCCATGGCCTGCAGGCCCGCGGGGTCACCCAGGAGACGGTTCAGAGCCACTGCCATGTCTCTGCTATCATCCGGCGCACAGATCAATCCGGTGCGGCCGTCGATGACCGCGTCTCGCGCCCCGGTGACGTCGGAGACCACCGCGGGAACGCCTTGCACGGCAGCTTCGAGTACGACGTTCGGGAACCCTTCGCGGCGCGTCGGCAGGCAGAGGACGTCCATGGCCCCAAGGTAGGGCCGCGCATCGGGTACCGAGCCGACCCAGTGCACCGAGGATGCGGGCAACCCAGCCGACTTCAGCGCCCGGTCAAGGGCTCCCCGCGGCTCCTCCGGACCGACGAGCAGGACTTGGATCGCGGTGCGGCTGTCGTGAAGTATCCGCACGGACTCCGTCAGCGTGGCGAGACCCTTGTCCCTGGTCATGCGGCCCACGTAACCCACCACCGGCACGTCGTCGTCGAGCCCGAGGCGGGCTCGAGACACGGGCTCTAGGTCTCCCTCGTGAAACACTTCCACGCCGTTCGAGGAACCTGCACCCAGGACGACCACTTTCGAAGCGGCCGCCAACCCAAGTGAGATGAACTCGTCACGAAGGCTCCTGCTCACGCATTGCACTACCGTGGCGAACCGAGCGGAGAGCCCCTCGAGGACGTGCAGGATCCTTCGCCTGACGCCCTGCTCGGTCTCGAGTCGAAGCCCGCGCACGAGATAGACCCGAGCCGGGATGCGAACGCACCACGCGGCGGCCATGCCCAGTAGCCCTGCCTTGGGTGTGCCGGCCACCACGATGTCCGGCCGCAATCTAGCGAGCAACCATAGCCACCCAACCAACGCCCGCACGTCACGCCATGGTGATGGCTCTCGCACCATGGCCACGTTGTGGAGCGTCACACCGCGGGGGTAGCGGCACTGGGTTTGGTCGGACGTCACCACGTGAACGTCCCAGCCTTCAGCCGCGAGGTATTCAGGAAAGCCCGTCATCAGCTTCAACGAGATCGGCGCCGTTACGGCTAGCACGATGCGTGGAGGGTGTTGCTGCTCAGTCACCATGCCGGCGCACCGACCCTTGAACTCCCTCATGCTGACGTGGCCGTCCGCACTCAGTCCCCCACGCCGAATCATCTTGACGGCGGTCCGAGCGACGATCGTGCTCGCGCTGCGGAAGCAGGCATCTTGAACCGCAGCTTCTTCATGCTTCCTGCCATGTCGAAGCATGACATGCCCGCTGTACTTTCCGCAGCCACGATTGTCACGTCAGTAACACGACCTATACCCGAGTTGGAGATGAATTCGGCTAACAAGTTCTTTGACGCCTTGGCAGCGGGACGACCGGTCGCACTTAACTATGGTGGGGTGGCAGATGGACCTAGTTCGTGCTGCTGGAGCCGGCCTAGCACTCCCTCCTGACAATGCGACCGCTGCAGCCCAAGTGCTCGCGACGGCTTCGCGCGATGCCACGTGGCTGCAGGCGGCTGGAAAGGCGGCACAGCGTTTGGCCGTTGAGCACTTCTCCCGAGACAGCTTGGTCGAGGCCACTCAGCAGAGTCTCGAGCGGGCCGTAATGTATTTCCCTCATCGGGCCCACCGTGGACATGCACGCTGATGACGGCTCCGCAAGGGAGCGTTGGTAGCAACGCGAGTGCGCTTGATGGACCAGGGCGAGTCATAGATGCTCGACGTTCTTCCCGCGCATGCAGCAGCGAGTGTCGAGGACGTAACACCCCTCAGAAGCAACCATATCAAGATTGAAACCGTCGTGATCTGTCAGCAGTATGACAGCATCGGCTTCCGCAACCTCCGCGGCGGTGCAGGTCACTCGCCGCACTTGTTTCGGCACCCGTCCATGCGTCACGTAGGGGTCCGCGGCATGCACGTCCGCGCCGAGGTCCAACAATAGCTCGACGACCCGCAATGCCGGTGACTCCCTGGCATCACCGGTGTTCTTCTTGTAGGCCAGCCCAAGCAGGAGGATCTGCGATCCATTGAGGGCACGCTGTTGCCGGTTCAGGGCGACAACCAGGCGCCTCACGACGTACTCAGGCATGTGATCGTTGATGTCGTTCGCTAGCTCGACGAAGCGGAAGTTCTGGCCAAGGGTTCGCTTCACCCGCCAAGAAAGGTACGA
>Ga0075520_1001966_pt1 | contig 10095 bp, 4 predicted proteins | sample NGEPerB_FD_75100 | JGI IMG/M metagenome (GOLD analysis project Ga0075520, IMG submission 75100) | Arctic peat soil microbial communities from the Barrow Environmental Observatory site, Barrow, Alaska, USA - NGEE PermafrostAB12-B | ecosystem: Environmental > Terrestrial > Soil > Wetlands > Peat ...
AGCCAGGCCACGCTGTTCGCCGGTCTCGCCCGCCGCCCGCGCGCGGGCGGCGGGCGAGACCGGCGAACAGCGTGGCCTGGCTACGGTGCAGCAGTAGCCCTTCCTTCGCTTCCATCGCCAGCTCGCTGATGTTCGGGATCAGCGCGGCCGAGACCGGGGCGACGTTTTCCGCGTTTCGCTTGCTGACTTCGACCTGCGCGAGCAGAAAGCCCATCTGCCCGATGAAGTTCTGTTTCTGCGCGTTGCTCGAGGTCACGTACCCGAGCGTCCCCGAGCCGAACGTCGGGATCGAGCGGGTGCCGACGCGCAGCGGCAGTTCGATGTTCTGTTCCGGCGCATCGTAGAAGTACGCCGAAGCGCCCCCGTTGACCAGGGTCTGCGCCACTTCGGCCGCCGAGCCCTCGCCGGCCGCGAGCTCCGCGTTGAGGTCGGCGCTGCCGAGAACGATCGCCGGCACGCCAAGCCCTTTGGCTTCGCTCAGCTCCTGCGCGAGCCAGGCTCGCTGGACGCCGTCGACTTCGCCCGACTCGTCGAGCACGATCACGCGCACGGTGCCGGCCGTCCCTGGTGAGTCGAGCGCGTAGTAGCTGGGGCAGGGTTCGCTCTGCGCGCCGGCCCACGGGAAGCCCGGAAAGGCCTGTTGGAAATCGCACTCGCTGCCCGGACCGCGGTCGCTCGGAGACGCGGCGGCGTAGGCGGGAAGCGCTCCACCGAGCACCGCGGCGTACCGTGCGAACTCGCGCTGGTAGGGAACCGAAACGGGGCCGTGCCCCACGCCCGTCGTCACTCGTGGTCCCGTATATAGGAACGCCCGCAGCCCGGCGATCTGCGCGGCCTGGCCAAGCGCCGAGGTCAGCCACACATCGGGCCCCAGCCGCGCGTTCTGGCGGTCGGCGCACGGCGCCAGGCATTCCGCGCCGCCGGCGACCGCAAACGTCGCGTTGGCCGCACTGGCCTGCACCGGCGCTGAGCCAGCGCCTGGCGGGGCGACCCCGTCATCCGGATACCGCGAGACATCGGCCGTATCGAGCGCCGGCGTCGTTTCGTTCACAGCGCCGCCCACGGCCCAGCCCTGCGCCCCCGTTGGATCGATCAGCACCGCCGAGCTCGGGTCGGCCTGGAAGGGCTGGTCATAGAATTTGTATTCCCCGAGTGGATCTTGGGCATGGTTGCGTTCGTGCTCCTCGTCGTTCCAGCCGCCGGCGGTCTGGCGCACGATGTAGCCGGTCGCCAGCGGGTACGGTTTGATCCGCGGAGGCGGAAAGCCGGTCGGCGGCGCGCGTTCGTTGTCGATTCTCAGCGTCGCGGGCAAGCCGCCCGAGCCGACCGCGCGCAGCGCGCCGGCATCGCGGAACAGCGCGAGCGAGCCCGGCGCTTCGACGCCCGGATACGGGGGCGTTGGCTGCCAGGACGCGCCGGGGACGTTGCGCTCGAGCACCAGCGGCGCCTCGTCGATCCCGCCGGGCGTGGCCGACACAGCGGCGCCACCGTCTGGCAGCCCGGCGACCGCCCACGGCACGTCGCCGCCCAGCGCCTGCGCCGCCCCGGCATCGACCTGCCAGCCGCTTCCGCTGTTGACCAGCAGCCCACCCGTGTAGTGCGCGGCTTCGCCGTCGCTCTGCTGGTGGAACAGGCGAAAGGCGATGATCGCTTCCGAGCCGGCGAAGGCGATCGAGGTGAAGCTCGCGCCAGCGACTTCGCTCGGCAGCGCTTCCTGGCTCCACGTCTTGCCGTAACGCAGAAGCGTCCCCTGCTGGCCGACCGCATAGCCGCGGCTCGGGTTCTGCGGGTCAAAGGCGATGCCGAGCAGGTCGCCGGTGAAGTTGATCGGTGTGGCGGGGTCGGGTTCCCACAGCCCGGTTTCTCCTCGCCACAGCCACATTTCGCCTTCTTCGCCGACCGCGAAGGCGCGTGCGGCGGTCGGCCAGGCGACCGCATGCAGGCGCCGCGTGGAAACGCCGCCACTGGGACTGAGCAGACTTTCCGGCTCCCAGCCCTGACCGGGCTCGTAGCGGGCCACCTCGCCGTCGTCGCCGACTGCGAGCGCCTGGCTCGAAAGCGCGCCGACGGGCACGCCCGGCTGTGGCGCGATCGCCACGAGCGCGTGGCGAAACGGCACCGGGTAGGTGCGCAAGCGGTCGGGCGCGGGTTTGACCGTCAGGTGGACCGGAAGCGCCTCGTTGCCGAGCCATCCCTCGCGCGGACTCGAGAAGGCAGCACCCAGCGAGCCGCCGACGTCGTTCGGCGGTTCTGAGCCTCCGAGTGAGAGAACGCGGGCGAACGTTTCGGCTTGCAGGCGCAGGCTGACGCCTTCGCCGAGGCCGGCGATCACCCGTTCCCCAAATGGCGTCCCCGGACTCGACCACGCAAAGCTGCGCAAGCGCCCAAGGGGAAGCGACTCGGGCAGCGAGTGGCCGCACGCGGCGAACGACGCCGCAGCGTTGCACCAGCTCCCGGTCACTTCGCCGTGGTCGGGACTTTCGCTGGTCAGCTTGAAGAACATCGTCACCGGCGTGGCTGCGTCGGAGCGTTCGCCGTCCAGCCAGAGGCCCTGATCGGTCACAGTGAGGATCTGCGTGGATGACGTCGGCGGCTCATGCCCGGCGCCCAACACGGTGAATGGCTGCGACGGCTGCCCGTCCACGGTCAGCGGCGCCGGGCCGACCTCGCTCCATGTCGTTCCGTGACGCCGAAACAGCGCCAGGTCGGACGATCCCGACGAGAGCTGCGCGAGCAGCCATGCGTTGCCCGGCGAGCTCGCGGCGATCGCGAGCACGCGGAAACCACCGACTTCTTCGCTCGCGGTCGGCAGTTCGATCGTCTCGCGCGTCCATTCTTTGCCGTCCCAGTGCAGCACGCCGGTCTCGGCGCCGCCCGCGCTGCGGTTGACCGGCACGACGAACGCGCCCGCGTGGCCTCCTTCGTGCAGCGCCGCCAGCAATGGCGTGCGGCTGGCGCTAAAGAGCTCTTCTTCGGGCGCCAGCGCGGCTTCGCCGGTGCTCGCCAGCGGCTGCGCCTGGAAGGCTCCGCTCGGGTTGCGCACCAAGACGACCTGTTTCGTCGCCCCGACGGTTCCGATCAGCACGCCGTCGCCGCTCGCCGTCACGCCGCCGCTCAGCGACGTGCTATCCGGTCGGAAATCCGCCAGGGGCTGGCCGGAAGCGTCGAGGAGCGGTTCGCCGCGCGTCCAGCCCCCGCTGCTCGTGTAGCGCACGATCGCCCATGATTCGGAGGAGATCGAGCCGACTTCGCCGATCCCCCATGTCTCGCCTTCGGCCTCGCTCGGCGATGAGCCGATCATCAGAACGTCTCGCGCCGGCACCGAGTCGTCGGTCTGCGCTGTTGGTTCGCCTTCCTGTGCCGCGGCGCGGGAGATCGGGTCGATCCAGTGCACGACGCCGCTCAGCACGAAGGCAAGCGCAGCCACGGCGAGCACTCCCGCCACGGGCAGGATCCCCGCTCGGCGAAGCCAAGCGCCGATCGGCGGGAGCAGTCTCACCCGATCGGCCCCAGCCCGGCGAAAGTGCGCGCACGCGGAAGGACCACGAAGCCCGTGCTCACCGAGTCGTTGCCGGCCCCTTTCGTCGAGGTCGTCGGCAGAGGCGCGAGCGCGTGGCTCTGGAGGTCGAGCTTGGTCGGCCAGCGGTTGCGGCGCAGGCGCAGCAACAGCTTGCGATTGCCGGACGCGAACGTCCGTGTCGGGGTGCTCGCCACGACCTGCTTGCGCCGCTTGGCGATCAAGCGCACATTTGCGCGCACGGCGAGGCGGAAGCTGAGCTCGAGCGTCGTGCCGTGCACGAGCCGCGTGTGGATGCGTGACACCAGGGGCACGGTGACGCGCGATTCCGTTGGTCCGGATGAGGTTTCGACGAGGGTGCCGGGCTGCTGCGGGATTTCGCCCGGCAGCCCCGAGTTGTCGACCGGCGGGGCGTCGGGCACGACCGGCGGGATGCCGGCATCCGGCGGGCGGAACGTGATCGGCTGCGCCCTGTTGAAATACGGGTCGGTGTCCGGCGATTCGATTTCAGCCTGACGTCCTTGCGGCGTCGTCAGGTGAAACAGCCAACCCTGGCTCGTCGTCAGCCAGCAGTCGTGCGGCGCCGGACAGACGATCTTGTCTGCCGTGCCCTTCGGACCGACGCCTTCCGCCGCTTCCTGAGCGTTCGGCAGCGAGCTCCGTTCGGAAACCGTCCCTTCGGCGGTGAGCCGCGCGACGAGCGCTGGCGCGACGGGTTCCTTGCTGGCGTTTTCACCGGAGCTGAGGGCGAGCCACGCATTTTCGGCGCCGGAGCCGCTTTCGCCGGCGTCGGGCGGCTCGGCGGCGATCGAGCCAATCGTCTCGTTCTTGGACGTGGCGCCGCGTTCTTCGCCGGGCTGTTTGGTGAACGGGTTTTCCCCTTCCGGGTGCGTGCCGGGCCCGAGCAGCTGGCTCCACAGCCCCCCGGCGAAGCGCAAGACGGTCGCCTCCCCCGGGGCCGAGCCTTGCGGCGTGGGGACGGTCGGGTTCGCCGCTCCCCACAGCGCGCCATCGTCGGCGCTGAGGTGCAGGAAGTCGAGCCCCTCGGGGAACTCTTCCGAGTTGTACGTGGGCACGCCGGGAAACAGCGAGACGAACGTCGGCTGGACACCGTTGGGCTCGATCACGTGCAGGTCCGACGGTTCGGACGCGGATTCTTCTTCGCCGAGCAGATCGTCGCTCTTGATGCGGAGTCCCTCGTAGAGCAGCCCGCCGAAGCGCCGCATGTCCTCGACGGCGTGGCCCTGCGGCGCCGGTTCGGCGTTCAGCGAATGGCCGTCCCAGTGCAGGTGAAACGCGCCGACCTGCCCTTCCGGCAGTTTCTCGCCGCCGAACCAGCAGTCTTCACCGCCGACGCACGCGGCGCCGTGCATCGCCTGGTAGGAGCTCGGCCGGAACGCGAGCGAGCCGTAGGAGCCGACGATTTCGCCGTTTGCGAAATGACAGAGCGTGTTGTCAGCCAGCGGCGGCGTGCCTTCGATGTTGGCCTGTCCCGGCCGACCGTCGGAGACTGTCCAGAACTCATCCGGCCCTGCCCAGGCGATCCGCCCGTCGGTGGCCCCGCATTTGTCCGACAGCTCGTGCCAGGTCACGCCGTTGTACGCCCAGATCCCCGGAGGGATCGTCGGCGGGTTGCCAGCAGCGATCAGCAGGCCGCGGTTCGGCGCCCAGAACTCGATGTCGCCGATCTTGCCCAGCCCGATCGGCGTGGGCGCTTTCTGGCCGGTCGGGAGTTCAGGCGCCGACGGCTGTTCCAGGCGCCAGGAGGCGCCTTCGTCGGCGCTCGCTGCGCTCGCGGCGGGGCCGGCTCCAAGCGCCAGCGCGAGGAAGGCCCCGAGCATCGCGAGCAGGGGTCGAGAGTCGCAGCGCCCGATCGATCGAGATCGTCTCATTTTCGCTTGCCCCTCCGCGAGTCGGACTTCGCTGTGCGCGGTTGCGCCCGCTTATGCGCCTTGGCGTGAACGGTGCGCGCGAACGTGACGGGGACGCTCTGGCGCAGGGTCTTGTGCCCGGACGCGGAGAAGGTCACGGTGACCGTTGCCGACAGCCCGCCGCGCGCGCCGGCAAGCGAGCCATAAGGGCGTGCGAGCTTCAAGGTCAGCGTCGCAACGCCGTATGCGCTCGGCCGGGTTGAGCGCGTCGCGACCGTGCGGGTCTGCACCGTCGCGCGCGCGCGCGCGCGTCGCGCCGTACCGTGGGCCTTGCGCGGCTTTCCCGCCAAGCGCACCCGCACCGCACTCTGCGCGCCGGCGCGCAGAGTGCCCGCGCCGGGAACACGAGCCTCCAGCACGACGGTGCCGTCGCGCCGGGAGAGCGCCGTCAGGCCGAGCGACCAGACCGAGCCGAGCAACGGGCCCGCCGGCGGGGGCGAGATCAGCTGCGGCGTTGGTGTGGCCGCAAAGCGCATCCGCGGCACGACGAACGCGTCGCTGGCGTGGTTGCCGTCGCCATAGACCAGGTTGTCCGCTTCGGAGGAGAACGCAAGCTCGTCGCCATTGTTGGACAGCGACGGCGACGCGGTCGTACCGGGGTCGCCGCTCGGGGCTTCGCTCGGTTCGCCGTTGAAGCCCCGCGTGACGCGCGTCAGCGTGTCGTTGGCGAAGTCGACGTCGTAGAGCTCGACCATGCCGACGGCGGCGCCTGCCCCACTCACGTAGCTCGGGGAGCCGAGCGGAAAGACCGTTCGCGCGGTCGTGAAGACGACCTGACTGCCGTTGGGGGAGACGCCGAGATCGACGATCGGCGCAGTCCGCGCCTCGTTGCTGGTGCTGCCGCCGGCGAGCTCGGTCAGCCTGCGCGCCGACTGCACGCGGGTCAGCCCGTCGTGCATGTCGACGACGTACAGGTCGTCGGAGGATTCGCCGACTTTCAGTTCTTCGCCGCTGGCGACTTCGCGCGCGGTCGCGATGAACGCGACCGTCGTGCCATCGGCGCTGAGGCGCGGAAGATAGTCATAGAGTGTGCTCAGGGTCCAGATCCCCGGCGCCGAGTTGCTCCCGCCCGCTGTGTCGAACGGCCCCTGGCAGGGGTCGGCGAGCGTCGCCGGCGCGATCAGGCTTTCCTCCCCGCTGGCGGCGCACGCGGGGTTTGCCGGATCCGAGCCGCCGGTGACGCGCCGCGTCGGGGCGCCCTGGCCCGCGCCGATCCTTCGCCAAAGCGGCTCGTTGTAGATCGGTTCGTGAGCGTGGTCGTTTCCAAGCGCCGCCGCCTGTTCGCCGATCTGCTGACCCATCCAGGCAACCGTCGAGCCGTCCGCGCTGAGCGAGGCGCCGGCCCAGGGGGCTGGGAAGGCCATGCTGGCGGGGAACGGACCGCCGCCATACACGGCGCCGTAGTGTTCGCTGAGCGGGACGGGTTCGGGTTGTCCGGCCGCATCGAGCAGAGCGCCCCCGCTGCCGGGGTCGCGGCGCACGCTCACCAGCTCGGTGGCACGGGTGTCGAGGTTTCGCACGAGCACCTGCAGCGCCGGCGTTTCAGGAGCTTCCGACAGGCCGGACGGGGCCGCGCGGCCGGGGTTCGCGGCGTCCGATGCCGCCGTGGTGACGAACGCGACCAGGCGGCCGTTCGCGCTGAGCGCGGAGCGTCCGCTGGCCACGGAGCCGAGGTGGGTTTCTTCGAATGCCTGTTCGGAACCGTAGGTATAGGTCAGACCCTGATTCCCGCCGCTGACCGAGGAGGCGAGCGTGAACGCGCACGCTTCTTGCGAGGACGCCGCTTCTTCCCAGCCGATCGGGCAAGGGCTTGAGTCGGGCTTGCCCATGTCGCGCACGTACACGTCGGGCGCGCGGTTGACGTCGTTCTGTTCGTCCAGGCGCGCGGTCGTCGTAAAGCTGACGTAGCGGCCGTCTTCGCTGATCGACGGCTCGACCGCGTCGCCTTCGGCGACCACCGACACCACACCGCTGACGAGGTCGCGCCGGAAGACGCCCTGCCGGCCGCCGAGCGAGCCGTCGAAGGCGACATAGCGCCCGTCTCCCGAGATCGCCGCGTGGGCTGCGTGGTCGGCCTGCTCGTTGTGCGAGGTCCCCGCGACGGTGCCCGCCGAGACGAGCGAGATCGGACCGAACACATCGGCTCGGGCCGGCGCGCCGCCGGCGAGCAGCACGATCGAGACGGCGCCCACGACCGCCGTTGCGAGCCCGGCCCTCATCGGACGCTCACCAGCCGGCGCACGATCGCTTGGTTTCCGATCCGATCGCGGACGCGAGCGACGATCGTGTAGACCCCCGGCGAGGCATAGCGATGGCTGACACGAGCCCGCTTGGCAACACGGTGGCCGTCGCCGAAGCTGACGCTGATCGCCGCCTTGGCGACGCCCGAGTCAGGATCGCGGATCCGCACGCTCACGGCGTGGCCGCCGGCCGTCTGCACGATCTTCACGGTCGGCGGCGTCCCGTCGACGCGAAGCGACGCCGCCGAGCTCAAGGTCTGCTGGCCGTCGAGGTCGGTCGCCAGGACCTGGACGCGATGGACACTGCTTCCCAGGCCCTTGGCGTCAAGGCGCATCGCGAGATTCCCGGTCGGCCCCGCCTGCGGGCGGCCGTCGAGGACGACGCGATAGCTCAGCGGCCCGTCGGCGCTCGTCGCCGGCAGCCAGCCGAAACTCGCCGCCGATGGCTTCACCCAGCCTTGCGGCGTCGTGAGGATGAACTGCACCGGAGGCGCGGTCGCCTGCGCGGCGACGATCGCGGCGTTTCCGAGCGGTCCCTGGCGAAATCCGACGAGCCCGTCGCCCAGGCCCGAGCGCCCGACCGCCAGTTCGACGACTTCGCCACCGGCGCCGCCGCTGACGAGCGCCGTCTGCGCCGCGCCGCCGGAGAAGTCCTCAAGCACGCTGACCGCCGGGTTGCCCTGGGCGTCAGCGCTCGGCCACGCGGAGACGCCGCCGCCGGTCGGGTTCATCACGCTCGCCGCCGCCAGTTCGCCGCCGGCGAAGGGCGGACCGAGCGACAGCGCAGCGGTGAGTCCACGGCCGTTGCCCTCGATCACGCGGGGGGTCCCGTTGGAGTCGTACACGAGGCGCATGTCCTGCTTTTCGTCGATGTCGATGCTCGGCGGACCGATCTGCGCCGAGGAACTTCGAGCCGTCCGCCGATTCGCCGTCCGGCAGCGTGTTGAGGAAGATCCGCGGGCCCGGTAGCGGCGACCCGGGGCCAACGTCCTGCCGGTAGGCGACCTCAGCTTGCCCGAGCCGCGAGATCGCGACGCTGGGAGCGTCGGCGTCGTCGTCGATCGGCGTTCCGTTGAAGCTCGTGGCGCTCACAGGGAGCACGTAGTCGAGCGTGCTGCCGAACAGGCGCCTCGCCCAGATTCGCGCGACGCCTTCGACGTCGGGCTCCTGCCAGACAACGACGCCGTTGCCGGTCGGGCCGATCGTCATCTGCGGAGCGTTGGCTGCGGTGGGCGGACGCATCGAGACGCCCGAGTTGCGGTTGATCGCACCCAGTCGCGACCACCGGCGCCCGGCATAGTGGGCCGCACGCACGTCCTCGATCACGTCGCCCGGGCGCAGCAGCGGGATCACGTTCTGCAGCGCGCGGTTGACGACGCGGTAGACGACATCGGCCTGGCCCGACGAGCTCATCGCCACGTCTGGGCTCGTGCCGGTCCCGTCGCCGATATTCGGATCGATCAGGATCGCCGGCCCGAACGACGAAGAGCCAGAGCTGAGCGTCGCGCCGACGAGCTCGTCGACCGGGAGTTCTCCTTCGGTCGCGAACGGCGTCGCCCAGACGACGACGAGCTCGCCGCCGTCAGCCGCCCCGATGCGCGGCCAGCTCGCCGCGAAGGGCTGTTCGGTATCCACCCGGATCGGCGCCAGCCAGCGGCCTTCGACGTAGCGCGAGACGAATACGTGGGCCACGCCGCCCACTCGCTTGAGATAGACGAGGCCGCCGGTTCCGTCTTCGGCCATCGCGACGCCGCCAAAGCCGATGATGTCCTCGCTGGGACCGTCGATCGTCGTCGCGGGCAGGATCACGGCGTGCGCCGGTCCGGCTTGCAACGCGAGCACGATGAGAACCGGGGCGAGCAGCCCGAGCGCGCGTGTGAGGAGCCTCCCGACCCTGGCCGCGTCCGCCGAACTCTCCCGATACGCAACCTTCGCGGGCCGCGTCACGATTCGGATTTGTTCAGCGCACCGGGTGACTTGTTGAAGGCGCACCGGAAGTTCTCGGGGTTGATCACCGGCTCGGAGCCGGCGAAGCCGCCTTTGGTGCCGTTGCTGTACACGGTCACGTACTGCAGCGATTCGGGAAGCGGGTTCGCCGCGAGCGGCACCGGGTTGGCCTGTCCCTGGCGCGGGTTGCCGGTCGACCCTTCGCTGACGCCCTCGAACCCGGCCGCCGCCGAGCCTGCTTCGGTCGTCACGAGCGTCGAGGTCATCTCGCGCTGGTCTTTCAGGCCGCGGCTCGGGTCGAGCGGGATCGTCGCCGTCAGCTGGGAGTCGTGGATCGTCGACTCGAGCTTGACCCGATTTGCAGCGCCGAGCAGTTGCGTGGCCGAAGGGGGCTGGCTGCCGACGGCCGCGCAACTGCTCGGCGCCGCAAATCGGGTCAAGCTCGAGTCGACGATCCACG
>Ga0075520_1001967_pt1 | contig 10094 bp, 10 predicted proteins | sample NGEPerB_FD_75100 | JGI IMG/M metagenome (GOLD analysis project Ga0075520, IMG submission 75100) | Arctic peat soil microbial communities from the Barrow Environmental Observatory site, Barrow, Alaska, USA - NGEE PermafrostAB12-B | ecosystem: Environmental > Terrestrial > Soil > Wetlands > Peat ...
CGACTGACTCGATCGCCGAGCGAATCGGCGCCACGGTTCTCCTGTCGCTAGCCGGCTATCCCCGCCGCACCGAACTCCGCTCCCTCCGCGCCTCCCACGTCCAGTCCTCGACCCGGTAGCCAGGCTCCCGCGGACAGGCCGAGACCCCTAGCTGCAGACCCGGGAGGGCGGCAAGGCGCCACAACTCGCAGTAGTACACGCGACTACCTACATGACGGGCCGAACCGAGATTCGTCGGTTCCGTCAGTTCTGTCGCCTCGGTGGCACGCTGCCTGCCCGCTGGGCAGGATCGCCATGCGCATGAATACGCGCAGACGCGGCGGGCATGGTGGGTGCCACGACGAGACTCAGTCGGACCCACTTCATGCCAACAAAGACCAAGCATTTGGGTTGCAGAATGGTTGCAGAACGAGGTCACGGCGGAGGGCGGTGCGGAAGGAATCCCTGCAAATGAGTGGTAGCGCATACGGGATTCGAACCCGTGTTACCGCCGTGAGAGGGCGGCGTCCTAGGCCCCTAGACGAATGCGCCACGCAAGAACGGGGCGTGCCGCCAGACGGTCCGGCGGCGGCGAATTAGGGTAGCACAAGTCCCGGCGGCGGCAAACCCGCCGAGCTCGTGACTACGGGATGCCCGGGGCGGGCTGGTATGCTTCGCGAGACCTTCGGCCAGCCGACGTGGAGGGCTCTTTGGGGCGCAAGGCGCCGCACACGAGTCACAGCACTCAGCACCTCACCGACGTGCGCACGCGCCGCGTGTACGCGCGCGCCGGCGACGGGTGCGTGACCTTCGGCTGGGACTACCCGGGAAGCACGCTCCTGCAGGTGAGGATCCTGCGCTCGGAGCGCGGTTTCGCGCGCGATGCCGAGGCGGGCGGGGATCGCGGAGTCGAGGAAGGGGCCGGTCAGGTCGTCGTGTTCGACGACGTCACCGGCTCGTTCCGCGACGCCGGCCTGCGCAACGGCACGGACTACTCCTACACGGTGTTCGCGCGCCAGATCGGCGGCGTCGCCGAGAATGGCCGCGTCGGTGATGCGGCCGCCGCATCCGCCGGCGAGTGGGTGCGCTGGAGCGAACGCCGGCTCCGGCCGCAGGCCCAGGGAGCCGGCGCGACGGCGCCGCTCGCCGACCGCTGCCGCGCCGCCGCGGCGCGCCTGCGCCGCGCCTTCGGCCGCAGGACGATGCTCGGCGCGCTTCTCCTGATCGTGTGTCTCGTCGCGCTCGCCGCGGCGGTCTCAGCGGCGCTGCCCGGCGCGGCGGCTGCCAAGGCGACCGCGCCCGATCCCAACGCCGCCTATGTCACGGCCGCGATCGCCGACCCACAGGTGGCGGCCGTGCTTCAGGGCGTGACCTACGAGTCGAGCGTCAAGACGTGGGGTGGCACGCAGGCGGCACCCGCCGGCGCCACGGTCAGGTTCACGTGGCCGGCTGCGGCCAAGCGGGACGTCGCGGCGACGTGGCCGCTGGTCAAATCCCAGGACAACGGCGTCCCCGTCCCGCCCTACACGGCCGTGAAGCACCGGCTCCGCATCGAGGACCTCACGGCCCTCAGCGTCGACGTCCTCCGGGACGGCCGCGTCATCCAGATCATGCCTAAGGACGGTGAGAGCACCTTCAAGCTGCTCGAGGAGACCTGGCCGCCGCTCTCCTGGTTCCCCTGGTTCACGGCGAAGCCTTGGCTTCTTCTGCCGGTGTTCCTCGTGATCGGGATCGTCGTCATCGCGCGCGCCTGGCGGCGCTCGCGCGCCTGGAACCGCCGCCTGCCCTCGATGACGCGGCACGACCGGCAGTTCATCGGTCGGCTCGCGGTGATCCTCTTCCTGATCGCCGGCCTCGCCTGGCAGGTCTACGAGGCCTTCTACGCGGCGACGGCGCCGGCGGTCGACCCCAACGGGGTCAGCGCCGGCCAGCTCGCCGCGCTGCCGCTGCTCCTGTTCCCGCCGGCCGTGTTCCTCGCCGCGCTCGTCCTCGAGCTCAGCCCCCTGCCTCACCGCTTCGCCTGGGGCCTGATCGCGCTGCTGGCCGGCGCTGGCGGCTTCTACTGCCTTGCCATCGCCGTCACCAGTACCGCCAACAACCTAAACTTGTCGTACTACGTCCTGCTCGGCATCCTGTGCCTGCTCGCCGCGCCGCGTGCCTTCAGCGCCGGACGCATGGGCTGGAGCCGCAACAGCATGCCGCGGTACGCGTAGCCGCGAGTAGGCCGCGGCCGTCACCCACTCACAGCGACTTCCCAGCGGCGCCTCAGCGCTGGATCAGCTCGACCTGGTTGCCGTCAGGGTCGGCCACGAAGGCGATGCGCGGGCCGGTCCCCTCGAGCAGGTACGGCTCGCGCTGGACGGTGCCGCCGGCGGCGATGATCCCCGGCAGCACCGCGTCGATGTCCTCGACGTCGAAGGCGAAGTGGCCGAAGCGCTCGCCGCCCTCGTAGCCGTCGTCCTTGCCCCAGTTGTAGACGAGCTCGATGGCGAAGTTGCCCTCGGGCGGCGCGATGAACACCAGCGTCGCCCGGCCCTTCGCGAGCTCGGACCTTCGGCTCTCCTTCATCCCCAGCGCTCCGTAGAACGCGAGCGCGGCGTCCAGGTTCTTCGTTCTCGTCGCCACATGCACGAACTTCATCTGGCCCTCCATTCTGGGCGGCGCCGGCTTTGCCGCCAGCCCGGCGCCCTCGGCTATACTGCCCGCATGTCTATCACCCCGTTTGCCGAGAAGGTACCCGTCTTCGGCGCCGGAGCGTTCGTTCACCCGGACGCGACGATCATCGGCGACGTCGTGCTCGAGGACGGCGCGAACGTGTGGCCGGGCGCCGTCCTGCGCGGCGACGTCGAGCGCATCCTGCTCGGCAGCCACACGAGCTTCCAGGACAACTCGGTGGCGCACACCGATCCGGGCTTCCCGATCGTCATCGGCCCCGACTGTGTGATCGGGCATCAGGTGATCGTGCACGGCGCTGTCATCGGTGCGCGCTGCCTGATCGGGATGGGCAGCACGCTGCTCAACGGCTGCGAGATCGGGGAGGAGTGCATCGTCGGCGCCAACGCGCTGGTCACGCAGGGCAAGAAGTTCCCGCCGCGCAGCCTCATCATCGGCTCGCCGGCCAAGGTGGTGCGTGAGGTCACCGACGAGGACCTCGCGCCGCGCGCGGAGTTGCGCGACCGCTACATGCGGCGCTCCGCCCGCTACGCCGAGCTCGGCCTGGGCGCCGACCTCTCGGCCTTCACGCGCTAGGGCGGTGCGTTCAGGCCGGGGTCGCATGGGCGGCTCGCGGGCCCTCACCGGCTCGCGGACCCGCGCCGGCGGGTATCCTGCCTTCATGGCAGCCATCCCGCCGTCCGACACGTTCTTCGCACCCGCCCGCGCCGCGTGGCGCGAGTGGCTCGCGGCGCATCACGGTGCGGCGAGCGTCGTCTGGCTCCTCATCCACAAGAAGCACGTCGAGGAGCCGAGCGTGACCTACGGCGAGGCCGTCGAGGAAGCCCTGTGCTGGGGCTGGATCGACGGCCTTACCAACCGCTGGGACGAGCGCAGCTACGCGCTCCGGTTCACGCCGCGCAAGCCCGGGAGCGTCTGGAGCGCGAGCAACGTCGCGCGCGTCGAGGCGATGGTCGCCGAGGGCCGGATGACGCCGGCAGGGCAGGCGCTCGTCGACGAAGCGAAGCGGCGAGGAACGTGGGATGAGGCGGCGTCCGGCAGGCCCGACGTGACGCCGCCAGAGCTGGAAGAGGCGCTGGCGGCGGATCCCGCGGCGCTGGCGCGCTGGCACGCGTGGGCGCCGAGCCGCCGCCGCCGCCGGTACGTCTGCTGGGTGCTCGACGCCAAGCGGCCGGAGACGCGCTCCCGCCGCGTCGCCGAGGTCGCGCGCCGCGCCGCCGCAGGTCTCAGGCCGGGGGAGAAGGGCTAGCGGCCAAAGCCGCCGAGCGTGCTCAGTCGCCCAGGTGCTCGTGCACCGCCGCGACGAGCAGCGGCAGCACTTCGCCGGCCGGCCCCTTGAGGAAGATGGTGGCGTTCGCGGTGAGCGCGCCGCGCTCGGGGTTCACATCGACGACGGTCGCTCCCGCCTCGTGCGCGAACTGCGGCATCAGAGCGGCCGGGTACACGACTCCCGAGGTCCCCACGACGAGCATGACGTCGCAGCCTTTGCTGAGCGTCTCCGCGCGGTCGATCGCGTCCGCGGGCAGCGCCTCGCCGAACCACACGACGTCCGGCCGCAGGTACTCGCCGCACTCGGGGCAGCGCGGCGGCTTCTCCGTCTGAGCCGCGAAGTCCGAGAGTGCGAAGCCGGCGTGCGTCCCCGGCACGCACTTGAAGCGGTTCATGCTGCCGTGCAGCTCCACCACGTCGCTCGAACCCGCCCGCTGGTGCAGGCCGTCGATGTTCTGCGTGACGACGGCCACGCGCGGCAGCAGGCGTTCGAGCTCGGCGATCGCGACGTGGCCCGGGTTGGGCTCCGCCGCGGCCAAGGCGCCGAATCGGTGCTCGTACCACGACCAGACGAACTCGGGGTCGCGCTCGTAGGCCTCCGGCGTGGCGAGCTCCATCGGGTCGTACTGCGCCCACAGGCCGGTCTCGGGCTCGCGGAACGTGGCGATGCCCGACTCCTTGCTCACGCCGGCGCCGGTGAAGACCACCATCCGGCGCGACCGCGCCAGCGCCCGGGCTGCGGATTGCAGGTGCGGATCGTCCATCGCGGGATCATCCTCGGTCACGCGACCCACCACCAGAGCGCGAACGTCGCCGCCAACCACACCATGAGCAGGGCGGACGCCGCCAGCAGCACGAAGCGCGTGATGTTGTGTCGCTTCGTGAGCACGGCCGCTGCGATGAACAGCGGGAACGCCACGAGCACGAAGCGCTGGTAGGAGAGCAGCGGCGTCTTGCCCGCCGGGAAGAACAGCGGGTAGATCAGCAGCACGAGCGACCAGGCCGTGTAGGAGCGCGGGAGCTTGCGGATGGCGGCGAGCGAGACGGCGGCCCAGCCGACGAGCGTCAGCCATGGCACCATGGTGCGCTGGGTGATGCGATTGGTGACGCTGCCCGGATGCAGCGGAGAAGTCCACCAGCTGTGGGTCATGTTCACGACTCTGCCGACCGCTCGTCCCACGATGAAGGTGGCGTAGGCCACGGCGTTGATCGGTGACGCGAGCTTGCGGCCCCAGTGCCGCTGGGCGTCGGCGAACAGCAGCGGCTGGCCGAACTTCCACTGCAGATAGCCCATGTAGATACCCATCCCGAGTGGGAGCAGCAGCAGCCAGAGCGTGCGCGGCCGCAGGACGGCATGCGCCCAGCCGCGCCAACCCTTGGCGTGGTCCTGTTCGACCATCAGCAAGGCGAGCGGGATGACGAGGAACAGCCCGGTGTTGCGGGTGAGCACGGAGAACATCCCGGCGAGACCGGCGAGCGCCCAGTGCTTGCGCTCGGCGAAGTAGAAGGCGGCGACGGAGAAGAGCAGGAACAGCGACTCGCTGTACACGGACGTGAGGTAGAAGCTCGCTGGGAAGAAGCTGAGGAAGGCGACGGTCCAGGCGGCCACCGTGGGGTCGAAGCGCGCCGCGACCATGCGGTAGAGCAGCCAAAGCGCGAGGGCGATGGCGACCCAGGAGATGATGGTGCCGGCGAGGATGTAGTTGCCGGTGACGTAGTCGACGTACCGGATGATCAGGGGGTAGAGCGGGAAGAACGCCTCGCTGTGCACGAGGTGATAGCCGTCCGAGGCGATGCGGATGAACCACTGGCCGTCCCAGTTGGCCCAGGGGTCGAAGAGTCGCTGGGGGACAAACCCGTGCCACACGCCGTGACGGTGGTCGTACATGCCCTTGCCGATCACGCGTATCCTGCCGCGCGAGACGGCCTCCCAGCCGACGGCCAGCATGAGCAGACGGCTGACGAGGAACGCCACGGCCGCCCAGACGGGTGGCGGGATGAGCGCACTGCGCTTGGCGGGGGCTCGGGGGTCCTGTTTGTCCATGTGGTCGGAGGGCGCCGCCGACGTGCGTCGGCGGCGCGCACGTACTACGCTACCGTACAGAGCGGCGGCGGGCGAACGCCGGGGGCGGCAGAGGAGCACGGCGCATGGGAGCGGAGGGCACGCAGGACCACCCCTACGTGGCGCACTACGACGAGCCGGACGTCCCGGACGCCACCGACGCCGCTGAGGCGCGGCGCGACGCCGATGCGCTTGCGCAGGCCGACCGCGAGTCGGCGCGCCAGATGGACTTCGCCCGCTGGCGCGCTCCCCGCTACATCGCCGGCCTCCTGCTCGCCTGCCTAAGCATCGCCGGCGGCGCGGTCGCCGTGATGTCGGCGATAGCGGCGCTCACGGCCGGCTCCGACCCCGTGAACCTCGTCACGACCATCGACGCATCGGGGGCTCGCTCGGAGACGCTCTCCTCCGGCCAGCTGTACCTGCTTGCCGGCGTCATCGTGGCGCTGGAGGTCGTGCTCGTCTGGGCGGCCATCCTGCTCTTCTCGAAGCAGCTCCACCCGGGGCAATGGGTCGCGGTAGGGTTCATGGCCGCCGCTTCGACGGCCGCCGTCGTGGTCGCGCTGAGCGGCGGCAGCGTGTCCCTCGGCGGTACCGAGTGGCCCTACATCGTCGCGTTCCCGCTGATCGTCGTGGCGGCGGTGCTCGAGTTCGTGCGCATCCGCCGCCTGCGCGCGCGCTGGGCGAATGAGATGATCGCGTGATGGACGAGCCAGCCGAAACGACGCCGGAGGCCGGCGCTGCCAGCGCGTCGCCGAACGCGGCCCCCGCCGCATCGCCGCAGAGCGCCTTCGCCGAAGCGACGCCCGCCGAGGTCGAGCTCTCGCGCCCCGGCGGCGGCCCGCGCGTGCTCGTCGCCCTCGTCATGCTGCCGTGGCTCCTCGGGTACGGCGTCATCGGCACCTGGACGGTCGTGCGCGGCGCGAGTGCCGCGGCCACCGGCCTCAAGAGCTTCGACGCCGGCTATACGCGTCTGGTCAGCCCGGCCGGCGTGATCGTGGTCGGCGCCCTGCTGCTCGCCGCCTTCACCGTCCTGCTCGCGACCAGCATGCTCCTCATGCTCGGCGGCCACGGCGCCACGTGGGCGGCGGTCGCCGTGGCCGCCGTCCTGCTCGTCGCCGGGTCCGTGTGGGCGGCGACCCGCGGCGGCCTCAGCCCCGTCCTCTGGATCCTCTTCTTCTTCGGCCTGGTCTACGCCGCCGCCGTCGCCATCGTCACGCTGACCCGCGCGACCCGCGCTCCGGGCCGCGGCAGGATCGCGCCACCATGAGAGGGCCGAACACATGAGCACCAGCATCTTCGTCGGGCACGCCAAGCCGCCGGCCAATACCGTCAGCGGCCAGATGTACACGATCCTCAGCGTCGTATGCGAGGTCGACATGGACACCGGCGTGATCGTGGCGGCCGAGTTCACCGTCGCCACCGAGCTGGCCAAGAACTACCTGAACCGAGTCATCGCCGGCCGCAACCTCGGCACGGACGAGGACGCCATCGTCGAAGAGCTCGAGAAGTGCTACTTCTCGGGCACACAGAAGGCCCTCATCCAGGCCTTCCGCGACATGGCCAAGCGGTACCGCGCGCAGATGAGCTGAGCTGTGGCCGGTCGCACGGCCGTGTTGGCGTCCTTCGTCCGGTCGCTGGTATAGTCCAGCGCAACAGAGGCACGCCACGCACCAGGAGGGACTCATCGCATGAGCGCCATCGAAGGAATCAGGTCGTTCGACCCGCCGCGCCGCGTGCTCATGGGTCCTGGTCCGTCGGACGTCGACCCGCGCGTGCTCGCCGCCATGGCGCGGCCCACGATCGGCCACCTCGACCCAGAGTTCGTGCGCATGATGGACGAGCTCAAGGAGCTGCTGCGGTACGCCTTCCAGACGGAGAACCGCGTCACGTTCCCGGTCTCCGGACCCGGCTCGGTGGGCATGGAGACGTGCTTCGTGAACCTCGTGGAGCCGGGCGACAGGGTGCTCGTCTGCATCAACGGCGTGTTCGGCGGCCGCCAGCTCGAGAACGTCAAGCGCTGCGGGGGCGTGCCGGTGGTCGTCGAAGACGACTGGGGCACGCCCGTCTCGCTGGACAAGCTTGAGGCGGCGCTCGCCGCCGAGCCGGACGTGCGCCTGGTCTCGTTCGTGCACGCCGAGACGTCGACCGGCGTGCGCAGCGACGCCGAGGCGATCGCGGCGATCGCTCACGCGCACGGCGCGCTCGTGATCGCCGACACGGTGACTTCACTGGGCGGCATCCCGGTGCTCGTCGACGAGTGGCGTCTCGACGCCGTCTACTCAGGCACGCAGAAGTGCCTGAGCTGTACGCCCGGGCTCTCGCCTGTGACCTTCGGAGGGGCAGCGCTCGAGAAGGTCAAGGCGCGCACCACCACGTGCCAGAGTTGGTTCATGGACCTCAACCTCGTGCTCCCGTACTGGGAGGGCGGCGCGCGGACGTATCACCACACCGCGCCGATCAACCCGCTGTACGGCCTGCATGAGGCGCTCATCATGCTGGCCGAGGAGGGCCTTGACGCGGCGTGGCGGCGGCACGCCGAGAACCACGCCGCCCTGGTCGACGGGCTCGCGAAGATCGGCGTAGAGATGTTCGTCGAGCCGGCGTATCGCCTGCCCGAGCTCAACCTCGTCTGCGTCCCCGAGGGCATCGACGACGCCTGGGTCCGCAGCGAAGCTCTCAAGCGCTACGGCCTCGAGTTCGGGAACGGGCTCGGCGTGCTGGCCGGCAAGGTCTGGCGCATCGGCCTGATGGGCACGTCGTCGACACCGCAGAACGTGCAGCTCTGCCTCGAGGTGCTGGAGACGCTGCTCGGCGAGTCGGCGCAGGCCTAGCGGCCGGAGGCCCGCCGGCAGGCGGTGCTTGGCCCTCCGGGCCTCCGCCGGCGGCCGTCTTGTGCCGCGCGTCACGTTGCCGCCTCGCGCGCGCGGGTGCTACGTTTACAGTTCGCTCCGCGCCCGCGCGCGCGGATCGTCCCTGACGGCGACGCAACACCGGCGGAGGGAGCCCCGCCGGTCCACAAGGAGGCCCGCATGCCCAACGAAGACGGCACGCCCACAGTGGACGAGCTCAAGGCAAAGGCGTACCAGCCCATGGAAGACGCCATGAAGCTCCACCCCTTCTACCACGGCAAGATCGAGACCACCCTCAAGTGCTGCGTGCGCGACTTCCAGGACTTCGGCATCTGGTACACGCCCGGCGTGAGCGCCCCGTGCCTCGATATCAAGGAAGACCCGGAAAAGGTCTACGAGTACACCAACAAGGGCAACACGGTGGCCGTGATCAGCGACGGTACGCGCGTGCTCGGCATGGGCGACATCGGCCCCAAGGCCGGCATGCCGGTGATGGAGGGCAAGAGCCTTCTCTACAAGTACCTCGGCGGCGTCGACGGCTTTCCGCTCATGGTCGACACCAAGGACCCGGACAAGCTGATCGAGTTCGTCAAGCTCGTGCAGCCGGGGCTGGGCGGCGTGAACCTCGAGGACATCTCCCAGCCCAAGTGCTTCCGCATCCTCGACACGCTGCGCGAGGAGTGCGAGATCCCGGTGTGGCACGACGACCAGCAGGGGACCGCGTGCGTCACGCTCGCCGGGCTCATCAACGCGCTCAAGGTCGTGGGCCGCGACCTGGCCGACGTGAGGATCACCTTCGTCGGCGTCGGCGCGGCCAACGTGGCCATCAGCCGGCTCATCTTCTCCTACGGCGCCGACCCGGCCAAGTGCCGCCTCGTCGACAGCAAAGGCATCCTGCACAAGGGCCGCGCGGACATCGAGGCCGTCAAGGCCGAGTGGGTCGACAAGTGGAAGTACTGCCAGATCACCAACGAGGAGCAGCGCCAGGGCGGCATCGAGGAGGCGCTCAAGGGCGCCGACGTCTGCATCGCGCTGAGCAAGCAGGGCCCGGACACGGTCCAGAAGGACTGGATCCGCGGCATGGCGCCCGACCCGGTCGTCTTCCTGTGCTCCATCCCGATCCCCGAGATGTGGCCCTGGGACGCCAAGGAGGCCGGCGCCGCCGTGGTGGCCACCGGCCGCAGCGACTTCCCCAACCAGGTCAACAACTCGATCGGGTTCCCCGGCATCTTCCGCGGCACCCTCGACGTGCGCGCCAAGAC
>Ga0075520_1001969_pt1 | contig 10089 bp, 9 predicted proteins | sample NGEPerB_FD_75100 | JGI IMG/M metagenome (GOLD analysis project Ga0075520, IMG submission 75100) | Arctic peat soil microbial communities from the Barrow Environmental Observatory site, Barrow, Alaska, USA - NGEE PermafrostAB12-B | ecosystem: Environmental > Terrestrial > Soil > Wetlands > Peat ...
CCGAGAAAGCGGCACGCGACGCCAACAGACTCAAGCGCAGGAAATGCTTCGTCCAGGCGGCGCCCGTCGCAGCGCAGGGCCGTTGTGGACGAGTCAACAGCGTCGCTCGCGGGCTGCGCCTAGGGCTGGACGAGCGTGAGGCGCACGCCTGCGGCCTCGATGGCGGCAAGCTCGCTTTGGTCGCCCTCGCTGTCGGTGACGAGCTCGTCGAGGCGTTCAATGTCGCAGATGCGCGCGAACGTGACCTTGCCGATCTTGGCACTCTCGCTCACGGCGATCACGATCCTAGCGTGATCGATCAGCGCCGCCACGGTATGGGCGTCGTCCTCTTCGTGAGTGGTCGCACCGCCTCGAACGCTGATCCCGTTAACACCGATGAAGACAACGTCGAGGTTGAAGCCACGCAGCGTGGCTTCCGCCAGCGGTCCGAGCAGCTCGTAGGACTCGGCGCGGGCGACGCCTCCGGTCACGAAGAGCTTGAGGTTCTTTCGCAGGGCAAGCTCGGAGGCGATGTTAAGCGCATTGGTGACGATGGTCAGGCCGGCTCGGTCGGCCAGCGCGCGGGCGACCTCGGTTGTCGTCGTGCCGCCGGTGAAGCCGACCACATTGACATCCCCGCTAACTCGCTCGATAGCGGCGGCGGCGATGCGCTGCTTGACGGCACGATGCGAGCCAGCGCCGTAGCGAAGTGGAAGGTCGAGCAGTATTCCCGTCGCGGTCGCTCCGCCGTGAGTGCGGGTGAGAAGGTGTCTCTCCTCAAGCAGTTCAAGGTCGCGTCGCACCGACGCCTTGGAGACACCCAAGCGGGGGGCGAGGGCGCCAATCGACACCGAGCCGACCTCGGCTAGTTCCCTGAGGATCACGCTGAAGCGATCGTCTTGGCGCATGATGAGCATGATATCACAGGAGTGCGCAACGAAATGTTGCGTTGCTGACTATTTGCCGATAAGGTGCCGACAAGTGGACACTGGAGCGATCAATCGGTGATCGTTGCCATGCAAATGGCACTCATACGTGTTCGCGTCGAAGGAGTAGAAGCGTATGAGCTACGTGCGTGAGGAAATCGCGAGCCAGCCGACACTGTGGCGACGGGCGGCGGAGCGAGCCGGCTCCGAAGCGGGCCGTCTGCCTGCCGCCGGGCAGCGCGTCGCGATCGTGGGCTGCGGCACCTCGCTGTTCATGGCCGAGGCTTGGGCGGCGGCGCGCGAGCAGGCTGGCCTCGGCGAGACCGACGCCTTCACGCCGTCCGAGTCGGTGTCTCGCGACTACGATGTGGTCGTGCTCCTGACTCGGTCCGGGACGACAACGGAGGTGAACGAATACGCCAGGGCGCTTCTGGGCGGCGCGCGAAAGGTGGCGATCACGGGTACTCCGGGGAGCCCGATCGTGGAGGCGTGCGACGACATCGTGCTCCTCGATTTCGCCGACGAGCGTTCGGTCGTGCAGACGCGCTTCGCGACGACGGCTTTGGCCCTGTTGCGCGCGCACCTCGGCGTGGACATCGCTCCGCTGGCCGACCTCGCCGAAGAGGCACTAAGCGATCCGCTGCCAGTCGGCTGGGTAAGCATGCGCCAGGTCGTCTTTCTAGGTCACGCTATGGGCGTCGGGGTCGCACGCGAGGCGGCACTGAAGTTGCGCGAGGCGGCCGGCGTCTGGACCGAGGCCTATCCCTCGACCGAGTTCCGACACGGACCGATCAGCGCAATCGACGAAGGGAGCTTGGTGTGGGCGTTGAATCCGGCGCCTGACGGCCTGCCCGAAGCTGTGAGAGCTACTGGCGCCACCTTCCTGCAAGCTCGCCGCGACCCCATGGTCGAGCTCGTCGTGGCACAGCGCCTGGCGGTCGCGCTGGCCGAAAGCAAGAGACTCGACCCGGACCACCCGCGCCATCTCAGTCGATCCGTGATCCTTTCGCCGGCGGGCGACGACTCGCCCGAGGCCGAGGTCCTGAGCGAGCCTGGAACCCGTCCGAGCGAGCGCCGGACGGCAACAACGACCCACAGTGGAGACCAAGGAGGTTGACGTGATGCTCAGTAGGTTGCATATGCGAGGGCGCGGGGCGAAGTCGATGCTGTTTGCATTGGCGGCAGTCGTCGTGCTCGTCTTGTTTGCGGCTGCCTGCGGCAGCAGCACGAGTTCGAGCCCTAGCTCCAGCGCCGCAGCAAGCGCGACCCCAGGCGTGCTGCCTTCGCCGACGTCCGGCAGCTCCATCACCGTCGTCTACCACTACCCGGCGCCGCCCAAGTCAGTGCTCGACAAGTTCACCGCGCTGACCGGCGTCAAGGTCAACTGGGTCGAGGTCGGGTGGGATAACCTGCAGACCAAGATCGCGGCGGCGGCGGGCTCCAATACCTACTTCGCTGACCTCACCGATGTTGACTGGTCCAAAGTGGGTCAGTACTACAAGACGAAGTGGTTCACGCCGCTCAATCAGTACTTCGACTCCGCGGCGCTCAAGGCGGATATGCCGCAGCTTCCCACGTTCTCCTCGAATAGCCAGCAGCTGGCGCTCCCCTTCGACTCCTCGTTCACGGTGACGACGCTCAACACCAAGATGGCGAGTGCCGCCGGTGTGTCCGGTACGCCGGCCACCATCACCGACTACACGGCCGCCCTCAACACCATCAAGTCCAAAGGCTCGGTGACCGCGCCGCTGGACATCCCGTTCGCCGCCGCGGAAGGTCTCTCGACGTACTGGTATCAGACCACCAAGGCGTTCGGCGGGCAGGTGCTCGACGCCAACTACAACCCGCTCTTCACCTCACCCAGCTCGCCTGGCTACAAGGCGCTTGCGTGGATGGTCTCCGCCTACAAGACTGGCCTCGTCCCCAAGGCGAACATCGGTGTGAGCGACTATCAGGGATTCACCTCCGAGATGGCGCAGGGCCGCGTGGCCAGCGTGTTCTCGGATTACGCCGGGACCGTCGGGTCGATCTACGACGTGCCCGCGAGCTCCAAGGTCGTCGGGCAGGTCCAGTACATCCCGACGCCGGGCGTCTCGGCGCCGGTGCCGAACCTCTCCAATCCGGACGGTATCGGCATCCCCGTGACGGCCAAGAACGTCCCCGGCGCCCTGGCCTTCATCAAGTGGTTCACGGACACGCAGCAGCAGGCCATCTGGGCGGGCCTGAACGGGCCCTCCGACGTCATCTCGGGCTTCCCGCTGCCGGCGCGCGTCAGCAGCCTCCAGCTCCTGGCCCAGGGCAACAAGGTCTCCGGGGCCAGTCAGCTCACGTCGCTGCTGAAGACGTCTCTGCCGGTCTTTCCCGGCCCGGGGGCGCCGCCGTGGTACTCGCAGTTCAGCAATGCCGTCTACACCAACATCCATCAGGCAGCGGCAGGGTCGGAGACGGTGGCCCAGGCCGTGAACAACATCGCCAGTCAGGTCAACCAGCTCAAGGCGAGCCAGTAACGACCGTGCAGCAGTGCGTCGTTGAGTGTCGCGTCTTGGCGGCGGCGCCGGTAGGCGCCGCCGCCCGCGCTGAGCGATGAGCAGCGCCGCGGCAGCGGTGGGCAGGAAGCGGCCGCGGCGCCGAGGCCGTTTCCTGCCCTACATCCTTCTTTCGCCGCTGGTCCTGTTCATCGGCGCACTTGCCCTCTATCCGACGGTGCTTACCACGGTGCAGGCCTTCTTCACCGTCAACCCGACCGATCCCCCGACTCGCTTCTCAGGACTTGCCAACTTCCGCGCACTCACGCACAACCCGTTTGTGCGCCAGAGCGCCGCCAACACCGTGCTCTACATCATCGTCGGCGTCGGCCTCTCGACGTTGATCGGCCTCGGTATCGCTCTCATGCTGCAGCGCCGCACGCGCTGGCGGGGCTTGTTGCTAGCTGTCGTAGTCCTTCCATGGGCGCTACCTGCCGTCGTGGAGTCTGTCATCTGGGGGTGGATCTACGAGCCCACCTTCGGCGTGCTCAACAGCGTGCTCAAGTCGCTCGGCCTCATTCACACCTACCAGGTCTGGATCGGCATCGGCCGTGTCCTCTCGATCGTGCTGATCGAGATCGTGCAGGTGTGGCAGATAGCGCCGCTCGCGGCGCTTCTCATCCTCGCGGCGCTGCAGGCCATCCCGCAGGAGCTCTACGAGGCAGCGCGGGTGGACGGCGCGGGCCGCTGGCAGATGTTCCGGCGCATCACCGTGCCGCTCATCCGCCCCGGGCTCGCCGTGGCGATGGTCGAGACGCTGATCCTCTCGCTCAACGTGTTCGACCAGGTGTACGTGCTCAACGGCTTCGCCCCGGGCGGCGCCTCGATCATGATGCAGACCTACCAGATCAGCTTCAACAACCTCAACTTCGGCCAGGGCTACGCGCTCTCGTTGCTGGCGACGATCGCGACCGTCGTGTTCTCGCTGATCATCATCGCCGTGGTCTACCGCCGGGTGGAGTTCTAGATGCGCGGGCAGGGACGACTCCGCAGCGCGGGACGCGCCGTCCTGATCACGTTGATCCTGCTGTGGTCGGCCTTCCCGATCTACTGGGCCCTCAACACGAGCTTCTCGACGCTCAACGGCGCGCAGAGCGTGCCCGCCCATTTTGTGCCGTCGCCGTTCACGGCTCAGAACTACAGGACGCTGCTGTCTGCGGGCGGAGGCGTGGGCAGTCAGTTCTGGCGCTCGTTCGTCAACGCCACCATCGAGTCGGGCCTGGCCACCGTGCTGACCGTGGTGATAGCGCTCTTCGCGGCCTACGCCTTCGCCCGGCTCGAGTTCCGCGGCAAGCGCATCATCCTCGTTGCCGTGCTGGCAACGCTGCTCCTGCCCGTGTACGCGACACTAATCCCGCTGTACCGCATCATGTCGACGCTGCACCTCGTGAACACGTATCTCGGCATCGTGCTCGTGTACACATCGGGCTTCCTGCCGCTCGCGATCTGGATCATGTACAACTACTTCGCGAGCGTGCCGCGCGAACTCGAGGAGGCGGCCTTCGTGGACGGCGCCACCCCCGTGGTCGCGCTGATCCGCGTGATGATCCCCGTATCGCTGCCCGGGATCGCCGCTACGGCGATCATCGTCTTCCTGATGGGGTGGGCGCAGTTCATCTTCCCGCTCGTATTGAGCAGCGACCTCGCGACGCAGCCGGTCACCGTCGTCGTGGCCGCCCTCTACGGGCAGCGCATCGTGCCGTTCACGCTTCTGAACGCGATCGGGGTACTGGCGGCGGCGCTGCCGGCCATCATCGCTCTGTTGCTGAACCGCTACATCGTCCAGGGCGTCATGGCTGGGAGCATCAAGTGAAGGGGACCTGAGTATGGCGGAGATCCGCTACGAGCATGTGAGCAAGGCCTTCGATGCGAACACGGTCGTGAGCGATCTCGACCTGCGCATCGACGACGGCGAGCTGATGGTCCTGGTCGGCCCCTCGGGCTGCGGCAAGACGACCGCCTTGCGCATGCTGGCGGGCCTCGAGGAGGTCAGCTCGGGGCAGATCGTCATCGACGAACAGGTCGTCAACGACCTGGAGCCGCGCGACCGCGACATCGCCATGGTCTTCCAGAACTACGCGCTGTACCCGCACCTCAGCGTTTACCAGAACATGGCGTTCGGCTTGCGGCTGCACCACGAGCCCAAAGCAGAGATCGAGCGTCGCGTGGGTGAGGCGGCGAGGGTGCTGCAGCTCGAAGAGCTGCTCCAACGCAAGCCCAAGCAACTCTCCGGCGGTCAGCGCCAGCGCGTGGCGATGGGCAGGGCGATCGTGCGCCAGCCCAAGGTGTTCCTCATGGACGAGCCGCTCTCGAACCTCGACGCGAAGCTGCGCGTGCAGATGCGCGCCATGGTCGCCCGCCTGCAACGCGACCTCGGTGTGACCATGCTCTACGTCACCCACGACCAGGTCGAGGCGATGACGCTCGGCCACCGCGTGGCGGTCATGCGCCAGGGCATGCTGCAGCAGGTGGCGCCGCCCAAGGAGCTCTACGGGCGGCCGGTCAACCTGTTTGTGGCGAGCTTCATCGGCTCGCCCGCGATGAACGTGGTCGAGGCCGAACTGCATCGCGAGGCCGACGGCTTGCGGGCGCGCTTCGGACCGCACGACATCAGGATCGACGCCGGCCTCGCCGCTTCGCGGGCCGCGCTCGAGGGCTACAACGGTCGCACAGTCGTGCTCGGCGTGCGGCCGCAGAACACCGAGGACGCGGCGCTGGTCGACAGCGGGGGGACGGACAGCGTGATCGACGCCACGGTCGAGTTGCGTGAGGACCTCGGCCCAGAGGTCGATGTGCACGTGGGCATCGACGCGCCGGTGCCGGCCCTTGAGGCGGTGATCGAGGCGACAGAGTCGGCCGACGCGACGAGCGTGGCCGGGCGACCCGAGGGCATCTTCGTCGCCAGGCTGGGCGCCGGCACGGAGGCGCGCGTGGGCCGCCCGGTGAAGCTCTGGCTCGACCCTCGGGCACTGCACTTCTTCGATCCCGACAGCGGCGCGGCGATTTATGAGTGACCGGGCATGGGGCGGAAGGTGGGTGCCCAAGTCGACGACCCTCCGGCTCTCCCCAAGTGCGGTCCTGGACCAGGATGCTCGATCGAGATGATCGATGGCCTCGATCCTGACCCTCAGCCGGCCACCAGCCCCCCCGATCGACCTGCTTGTCGCTGGCGATGCCCTGCTCGACGTCATCGTCGGTGACGTCGCCGGCGAGATTGGCTTCGGACAGCTCGAGACGCCAGTCGAGCGTAGCGCACTGACGGTCGGTGGCTCGTCGGCGATCATGGCCTGCGGCGCGGCGCGGCTTGGATTGCGCGTCGGCTTCGTCGGCGTCATCGGCGACGATGCCGCAGGCCGCTTCATGCTCGAACAACTCACAGCCCGCGATGTCGACGTCTCCGGCTGCGTCGTGTTGCCGGGGCGCGACACCGGACTCACCGTGCACTTAGTGCGCCCGGGCGCGGAGCGCGACCGCGCGATGCTCACCTCGCCGGGCTGCGTCGGCGAGCTCACTGCAGCGATAGTGCGTCGCGCGCTCGCGAAGCAGGCGCGGCACCTTCACGTGGGCTCGTTCTACCTTCTGCCCAAGCTCGCGCCCGACCTGCCGGGCCTCTTCGCGGAGGCTCACCGCGCTGGGCGCACGACCTCGCTCGACCCACAGGGCGACTGGGAGGACCGCTGGCAAGGCGGCCTGCGCGAGGCGTTGCGCGAGACCGACCTCTACCTCCCGAACCGCGACGAGGCGCTGGCGGTTGCCCTGAGCCTCGGCACGGGCCCGGTGGCGACCGCCGACCTCAAGTGTGTGCTTGAGACGCTCGCCGCACTGGGGCCGCTGCCCGTCGTGAAGTGCGGCGCCCAAGGCGCCGCCGCGCTCGACGGCCAGACGTTCTTGCGTGCCGCTGCCCTGCGCGTCACCCCGGCCGACACGATCGGCGCCGGCGACAGCTTCGACGCTGGGTTCGTCTACGGCCACTTGCAGGGTTGGCCGGTCGCCCGCAGTCTCGCTTTCGCCGTCGCCTGCGGCTCGCTGTCGACGCGAACAGCCGGCGGCGTCGACGCACAGCCGCGAGTTGCCGAGGCACTCGCCGCGAGTGCCGATGCGGACCGCCTGCAGCCGTAGGATCCTCCGCCGGCGCCGCGCTCGTCGTCAGTGCATGCCGCAGGCAGTGGCGTAGCCGTCGAGCACGGTGAGGATCTTGTGACGGATCAGCTCCTGCGGAGACGGCTGCGCCGGGAGTGTCCCGGCGCGCACCGCTCGCGCCTCGTCTGGCAGGTACTGGCTGAGCAGGGTGGGCGGGATGGCGTGCTCCGAGAGGTTGGCGATGAGTCGTTCGATCGCGTCGCGGACCTCGGCCTGCGGCCAGTAGTAGCGGATGCGGTCGCTGTAGCTGAAGTCGCGCGCGACACGCAAAGCCGCCTCGTCTCCTGAGTAGTAGGCCTGCCAATGCTCCGGGTGCTCGCGCATGACACGGTCGACCGTCTCGCGCAGGTGCGAAGGACGGACCGTCGCCCTGCCTTCGGGTGACCGTCCGAACAGCTCGTCCTCGATCGCCGCCAGCGCGAACAGCCCTTCGCGCAGCGCAAACGTGAGGGCCGGGCCGACTTTGAGGAAGGCGAAATGGTCCTCGACCAGTGCACGCAGCGCGATGGGGGTCTGATAATCGGTCGAGTGGGCTTCATAGACGAGATCGGGGAGGCGCTCAACGGCGCGCGACAGCTCGAGCGCCGCGGGCGTGCGCCGGTAGTCGAACACTGTGACCTCACCGAACTCGACGCCGGGCTGCACGACTAGGGCGACAGCTCGCTGGAACGCGCTCCCAAGACCGGCCGTAGCAAAGGCGCGCTCGCAGAGCTCGGAAGTGCGTTGCGCGTGGGCGACTGTGCTGACGGTGGGGCCCGCCTGGGCAGCCTGCTCGCCGCCCGGCACCGGCACCTCAGTGCCGATGACGTAGAGGGGGGCGGGCTGCCCCGCGGGCAGCTCGCTCCAGGCCGCCTCGGCGACCGTGGCCAGCTCGGCCGTTCGTGCGGTCGCCGTCTCCTCGCTCAGGGGGATCGCCGGCCACACCCCGGTCATCGGCCAGGCGCATGCTGCAGTCGAGATGGATCTTGGTGTAGTTGGCGAGAACATAGGCGCGCACCAGGTCGCGGGCCTTGGCCATCGCCTGCGCCCCCGGCTCGCTCCGCCATGGATAGGGACCGAGATGGTCTCCGCCGAGGATGACGCCGGCGGAGGGGTATTCCTGCCGGGCCGCCACGTGGGCGACCAGTGCCCTGAAGTCCGCCGGACGCATCCCGGTGTAGCCGCCAAACTGGTTGACCTGGTTGCAGGTCGACTCGATGAGCACGACCGTCTCGTTGCGCTTGGCCTGTTCCATGGCGGTCTCGAGTACGAACCGGTTGGCCGAACAGACCGACGGGATACCGACAGCGTGGCCGTCACGGTTGGCTTCGACGAGCTCGAGAAGCAGGTCGCTGGTCGAGCCGACCTGCGGCAGGATGCCGTGCATCGTGTCCATCTGCCCAGTGTCCCAGACCGTGGAGCAAGCGGCAAACGTCGAAGGATATTTCGGCCGGGGCGTGTGGCGCTCCAGTTGGTCTATCCGCACAGGCATAGAGCGCTTCAGCCGTCCCGCAGACCGCGTCGCTCCGTCGATTGGTGCGGATGTCTCCGGGGCAGTCTGCCGACGCATTGCCGACGAGACGCCTCGTCACGGCGCACCACGGCCGCGCACCGCGCATCATAGAGGGCGGCCGGAAACCTGGACTGTGCAGCACAATCGCGCCTAGGTGACTACCCGTGCGCACGGCAGACTGACGACTGCAAAATCTCCATCGCCGGTTCGACTCCGGCCGCCGCCTCCAAGCTTCTCTCCTGCACACGGCCGCTTTGCAGCGGGCCATCTCAGTCCGCATTAGGGCCGATGCCGACACTTCTGCCGACGTGGGGCGGCATGTGGACGGCCGTGGACGGCAGGTGGACGTTGTCGACAATGCGCTTCCTGGAGACTGCTTCGTCCGGGTCGGCAGTGAGTCGTGAGCACAGCTGATAGAGTCGTCGTGGTCTGGGCCTTACGAAGACAACCGTATCCGTCCAACGAGGGGCGCTGTGCACAGGATCAGCGATTCTGATCTGACGAGAGGCCCCGTGCGCAGGACGGCCCCGGCTCATCTCGGCAGATTGGGTCCCACCCCTCTGACGATCACCGCGTCCAGATTGGCCTCTGACACTTGATCGCCCTGCTGGGAGGACTTGGGGCTGCCTTGGCGTGGGGGGCGGGCACGTTCTGCTCGGCCCGCTCCAGCCGCATCATCGGGGCCGCGTCGGTCGTGGCCTGGGTGATGCTCTTCGGGCTGCTTGTGAACGTCGCCGTGATCGCCGTCGGTCCGGCCCCCGGCTCCCTCGGCGCTACGGACGTCGCCTGGATGCTCGTGGCTGGCCTTGGCAACGTCGCGGGGTTGCTCCTGGAGTACTCGGCGCTCCGGCGCGGCAAGGTCGGCATCGTGACGCCGGTAGCTTCGACCGAGGGCGCCATCGCGGCGCTGCTGGCCGTGGTGGCCGGCGAGGCTCTCGGCGTCGCTTCGGCAGGGCTTCTGGCGGTCGTGGCGCTGGGCGTCGTGCTGGCGGGGATGGCCCCCGATGAGTCGGCGCCGGACCAGCGC